>ERZ773359.4051-NODE-4051-length-15918-cov-9.280149_pt1 | contig 15918 bp, 14 predicted proteins | sample MGYA00374955_ERZ773359 | MGnify/ENA primary metagenome ERZ773359 (study PRJEB29098, sample SAMN04486028) | biogas fermenter metagenome | study: EMG produced TPA metagenomics assembly of the Biogas fermentation microbial communities from Germany - Plant 4 DNA1... | reverse complement strand
AGAGGAAACTGACGGAGAGGAAACTGAAGAAGTAGCCCCACCTGTAGTAGATCCAACTTACTCGAATAAAATGAAATTAGTAATCCGAGGGTACAGCAATAATAGTGTACCAATAGCTGAGTTTGTATACAAACTAAGTTTATTAGATTTTATAGGTGACGTTAATTTAACAGCTATTGAAGAAAAAGATACACCAGACGGAATTTCAAATGTATTCGAAATTAAGGTGGATGTAAAATAGGATGGGGGTGAAAAGACATGAAATTAGATAGAGAAAAGATATTGATAGCTTTACTTATAGTAATTGCCTTAATATTTGTAGGTTATAGGTATGTTTATAATCCCTTAGTTGAGCACAAAGAGAGATTAGACGACCAAATGGCATCTTTAGGTAATTACAATGTAAATGTTGAAAATATGCAGAGCCAGGAGGCTAGTGTTAGTCAAACACTACAAGAATTAAATAGTAAAATTGATAACCTAAAAAATGAAGAGGGTAATCAAATTATAAACACACAGGATTTCCTATTATTCCTTAGTACAAAAACTAAAGAGGCTGACGTATACATTCAAAAGTTTAAGGATTTAGGGGTAACTGAAGAGAATGGTGTGTGGAGAGTAAGATTTGACGTTGAGCTGAATGGTTATATGAAAGACCTGATAAGGGTTACTCAAAACATAGACGATTTAGGTGTATCTTATGATATAAAATCGGTATCTTTACGACAAGAAGGTGATATTGAATACTTGTCTAGAGCACACAAGGAGCAGGTAGACTTAGTGTGGTTTAACTACGAAAAAGAAGAGGAAGTATCTACTAATGAAATACCTATAGAGGTTCCTACTAATGAGATACCTATAGATGTTCCTACTGTAGAGGAAACACCTCCTCAAACAACTGTAGAAGTTATAGAAGTACCACCCGAGACTTTAGAGGAACAGTTAGAAATATTGCTAGGTATAGCAAAACCAAAGACAATAACAAAAAAGACAACAGTTCCTGGAAGTACAAATAACAATAACAGTAATAAAAAAGTTGTTGAGGAGTCAAAGGAAGAAACTAAAGATAATTTAAAGAGTTTTAAAGAAACTAGAATGAATTTAGACTTTACCATAGAATTTATAATGTTCAACGACCCAAGAACAGTATTAAACTACAGAGATTTATACGAAGAGGATAATCATATAGGTAGCCAAGAATTTATTATAGACGCTGAAGGTAATAAATTAACAATAGACGAAATAAATGTTAGAATAAAAGAGGACTCAGAGTTTGTAAACAGCGAGATTGATAGAGTAATGGGTATAGTAACTGAAGAAAATACTGGAGAGTTTGCAGACGACATAAAAGAATATTTAAACTACTTACTAGGGAAACGCTAGGGGTGAGGTAAATTGAAGACTTTTATTTGTAAATATAAAGATAAACGCGGTGAGTTATATACCGAGACAATAGAGGCCGCTAGCGAGGCTGAGGTAAGGTCACAGATTAGAGCGTCTGACAAATTTGTAATTAGTATAAAACAAGTTAGTGCGTTTGATAAAAAACTGAAAGAATTTACTAGTAAAAGAGTAGGTAAAGTAGATAAGAAAACTATATCAATGTTTTTTAGTCAGTTAGCATTTATGAAATCATCTGGATTAGCTATATATCAGTCTATAGAAACATTGAGAAAATTCACGACAAATAAAAACATGAAAAAGTCCCTTGAAAAAATTGGGAAAATGATAAGTGAAGGTAGTTCTTTTTCAAATGCTTTAAGCGAGCAAATGGATATCTATGGGCATTCAATTGTTTACCAAGTTAGGGCTGGCGAGCATAGTGGTGAATTGGATAACACAATGAAGATAATAGCTCAAAACTTAGATAAAGAAATAAGGTTTAAGAGTAAGGTAAAATCAGCAATGATTTATCCTACCATGATTATATTGACAACTATAGTTATAGTATATTTCTTAATGACAAAAGTAGTGCCTTCCATGACATCTGCTATACAGGGGATGGGGGCGGAATTACCTTTTGTAACAGTTGTAGTAATAAAATTTTCAGATATAGTAAGTAAATACGGATTATACGCAATAGGCTTAGTATTATCCGCTATAATAGTATTTGCTTATTTATATAGGTTTAGTAAGGGCGTTAGATTTGCAACAGACTCCTTGCTACTAAGAACACCCTACGTAGGAAACTTGATATTAAAGTTAAAGTTAACTCAGTTTTGTAGATTATTGAGTTCACTTTTACAATCTGGAGTTCCTATGAACCAGTCTTTAGACATAGTAAAGGACGCAATAGGAAATGCTTATATAACATCAAAATTAGCCGTAGTTAAGGACTTAGTAAGCACAAACGGAATGACATTACCAAATGCGATGTCCGAGGTCAAAATATTTCCCGAAATACTAATACAACTAGTAATGGTAGGGGCATCCTCGGGTACGACACCTGAAGTTTTAGGTTTATTAGCAGGGTACTTTGAGGAAGAGGTAGATGAGTCATTGAGGAAAGTTTTATCCTATGTAGACACTTTATTGATACTTGGTGTAGGTGCAATAGTAGGGACAGTCGTTATATCAATGTTCTTACCGATGTTTGGGGTTATAAACCAATTATAATATCAGAAAATAAAAAAATAGGAGGAAAGAAAATGAGTAAATTAAACAAACTAAACAAGAGAGGTTTTACTCTTGTGGAAATATTAGTAGTAATACTAATAATAGGTATTCTGTTTGTAGCCTTTTTACCCAAAATAGACTTCGCTGGGGATAAGGCAAGAGAAACTGGCGTTAAAGCATCATTAAGAAGTTATATGGTAGCTAGTGAACAGTTGTTAAGAGAGTACGCTGGATTTAAGGACGACAGTAATTTGAAAAACAATGCTTTAGAACTTAACAAACTACTAGACGCATCTAATAGGCTAAAGGTAGACGACAGAGGAGAAATTTCAACTAATGCTATAAAAACAAACGAGGAGGACCCTTGGAAAAAGAATTATGAGGTTGAATTTATAAAGGGCACTGGTACTGAAAGAAAAATAGTTGTAGCATCTTGGGGTAAGACACAAACTGCAGGTACAGCTGACTACTTACTGTTGACAACTTATAAAGACGGCGTAATTAAATCGTGTACAGCTGGATTAAATGTTAACATCGGTGTAGTTATGAAAGGGTCAACAAAAATAGAGGGGCAAGTGAAAGCATCTGAGTACAAAGATTTAACTTGTGGCGATTAGTAGTACAAGAAAAATCATAGCTAACTACTTATAAGGTACTGGGGAAATCCCCTGGTACCTAGGATAAATATTAAAGCATAAAGTTGGTATGGTTATGAAGTTAGAAAGATACAAGTTGTAAACCGACATAATAATTTTCGATATAAAATAAAGGAGGGAAGTATAGTGTTTAAACTAAATAAAAAAGGATTTACATTAGTGGAAATACTGGTAGTAATATTAATAATAGGGATTCTATTCGTGGCTTTTTTACCTAAAATAGACTTCGCAGGTGACAAGGCTAGAGAGACTACTGTCAAGTCAGACTTCAGAACATTTATGATGGCTAACGAGCAGTTAGAGAAAGAGCAAGCAGGATTTAAACCAGGTGGACGAGCTGAGAACGTAAAAGAGTTAAACAAGCTTTTAGACGCTGGTCTAAAGATAGGTACAGATAACACAACGTCAGCATTGGAGGACCCTTGGAAACAACCTTATGAAATAGAGTTTATAACTGGTGGGGGTACCACAGAAAGAAAAATATTTGTAAAATCTTATGGTAAGACAGGAAAAAAAGATATACCTGACTTTGTGTTATTAACTCAGTATGTAGACGGGCAAATATTATCATGTACTGCAGGGTTAAACGTAAATATAGGTGAAGACTTAAGTAACATTAAAGATTTAGATTTAACGAAAGCTAACGAGTATAAAAAACTTAACTGTTTTAGTGGATTAAGTAAAGGTACGACTACGGGAAATCCTTTATCATAATAAATTAAATAAAACTACCTACAATCTGGTAGGTGGTTTTATTTATACATATAATAGGAGGGAAGAACATGATAAAACTAGATAAAAGAGGATTTACTATACCCGAGGCACTTATAGGATTTTTATTAATTTCATTGGTAGTAGTGTGGGTTACAACAGCTTTGCCCGGGGTTAGAAACATGTCAAATGTTGAAAATCATAGACTAATAGCTATAATGAGAAACATAGATATAGTAGAAAGTACTAGGTATGAAGTAATAAGTACAGGAAATATTAGGCAATTCTCACCTAGTGAACTCACTGGGTCTGAGTATGGTAGTGGGATTTTGTATACCACAGTATATGAAAAGTTCGAGTCGTCAAAAGACGAAAATTCCGATTTATACAAAATAATGGAAAAGGTATTAGACGAAACTAAGTATCCTGAATTTGCAGAATTAAAACCTAGAGCCGGAAGTAATTCAGAACTGTATAGGGTTACGGTAAACACAATAATAGCTAGAGAAAAGTGGGATAACACGAGATTAACAACATTCATATATAGAGGGGGTAACTAATGAATAGAAAAGGATTAACATTAATAGAGGTATTGGTGGCGCTAGGAATAACTGGAATAATATCAATGTTATGTATAAGCATTATGTCATTGTTAGGAACCACAAGTTTAGGAACTATTGAGAACTATAAAAATAGGGCAGCAAGTTTTAACAACCTGACATATTTAATAGGGGATATACAATCTGCGGACGACGTAGAAATAAAGGACTCTGGTAAAACAATGATTATAACATATTTGGACGGACGTACCCCTATAGAATATAAGATTGACGAGGGAATGTTGAAGGTGAACGGAATTAATATATTCAGAGTAAACGAGGACGAGAGTTATTTTGATATAAACGGTAGGCTGGTGGAATTTAAATTGCACACACAAAGTTTAGAGACATTGAGTAAGCAGAGAGAAACAGTAGTATCAACTAAAATAATGATTAGAAATGCTATACCGTAGGAGGAAACTATTAATGAGAAAAATTAAACTGATAAAAGATAAAAGAGGGTCAGTACCCTTAACATTACTGGTAGCATTATTAGCCTTAGTAACAATAATAATGGTGTATTCGTTGATGATAAATGAAAAGTATAGCAATTCACAAATGACATCTAGAATCACTAGTAGATACATAGGTGAATCTGCTATAGACGTACAAAAGTATTTATTGCATAATAAGTTTGATAATAAGATATTAGAGATATATTTCATTGAAGAAACGTTACCAACAGGGGAATTAGCAAGAATATATTACAAGAGTGATTACTTATTTGACACGCAAGAAATTGTAAATGGGAGAATGACTGACATAAACGCGGCAGTAGATATGATAATGACGGAAGTAGGTAAGTATAGTAATATAAAGAATTTAAAAACAAATATATCAATGTATTCGCCAGAGAAACCTGAGGATACCGAAATAAGTTCATTAAATAGAGACGGAGCATTTTTAACAGAGGTCATGGGGGGGCATCCTGAAAACCTAAGGGGTGAGGTTGAGGATATGTATTTCACATCAGAGATAGAGTATGTAGGTGCAAAAGTACTAGCAACACTTAAAGTTAGTGGGTTAAAAATAATAAGGGAATCTTTTTTCAGTGTCGACGATACTGAAATGATCGAGGGAGAAGTAGACGGTACTCACATAAGATTTGGTAAAGTAAGAGCAAGATTTGACACAGAAGACTTAAAAATAGAAACAACAAGATTCCAGATTAAGAGGAGGTAAGAAAATGAGAATAAACAAAAGGGGATTTACTCTTATAGAAATACTTGTAGTAATTAGTATTTTAGGTATAATTTTATTAGCTATGATGCCGAGATTTGAACAATCACGAATGAACTCAAATATAGATACAGTAGAAGCTGATTTAAGAGTATTCAACTTAGATATAAGTAATTATAGTTTAGACTTTGGGGGGCCTTATATAGAGAACTGTATATACCCTGAGATATTAGACAACGCGAAATTAAACGAAGAGGCTAATTACTTGATAGACAGGTTAAATGAATATTTAGGATTTAGGTTAGATAAGGGTACACTAGTAGTAAGCAGGGGTGATGGGAAGTGTAGACTGGAGGCCAACACAGCTTTGAAAAAAGACCCTTGGGGAAATTACTATAGAGTATTAATAGACGCTAATAATGGTACAGTTATAGTAGCATCCGCTGGACCTAACAAAGAGTTTAATATAGATAAGTATGCTTTAAATGATTTCGACGATGATATATTAGCGATAATCACTGTAAAATAACTTTGAGGTGATAGCGTGGATAATAAAAAACATATAACAATAGACACGGAGGAAGTTATAGACAAGGACCACCACAAGTATATAAAAATATTTACTAAAGTAATAATATTTTTATATGGAATAACTACTATAATAGGAATGGCAAGTACGGTGATAAAATGACATATAAAAGAAATGTAAAAAAGATGATAGAAAAAATAAACTTAATATACGAGGAAAATATAAACCTTTCTATAAAGGAAGTAAGTGAAAGGTTTAATAGTCAAGACGATATAATAGATAATTTAGCGATGATAAAGTTAGCCATAGCAAAGGAAACCGGGCTAATACCCTATGACGAACAAATGATGTGTGCTATTTATTTAATTCACAACCACGCAGTGGAAATGAGAACTGGGGAGGGTAAATCACTAGCGTCTTTGATTGCTTGTGTATTTATTGGAAAAACCCGAAGAATATACAACGTAACAGTAAATGAATATTTAGCTAGAAGAGACTTTGAAAAGTTCGAAAATGTATATAAAAAATTAGGGGTAACCGTAGGGTTAAACATAGACAATATGGATGAAAAGGACGTAGTAAGTATATACAGTAACAACGTAATATACACATCATCAAGCGCCTTAATTTTCGACTATTTAAGTAGTGTTTTAAACAAAACAGACTTCAATACAGATTTCGCTATATTAGACGAGATAGATTTTATTTTGTTAGACAATGCTAATTCAAGTTTTTCTATATCAAAAGGGCAAGGGGAGCAAAGTTCGTACGAGATACAGATAATAAAAAGAGTAGATAGTATTTTTAGAGAAATGAGTAGTGGGGAAATACCTTATAGGGTTGATAAGATAAATTATGATTATCTAGACAGCTTAGACGTAGACTACGTATACGAAAGAATTAGCAGGAAAGCGGTATTAACTGCAAGAGGTGAACAGAAATTACTTGACGGACTAGGGATGGAAAGTTTATCGGACGACGTTTTTGTGTATGGCTGTATAGTAAGTGCACTAGAGGCTTACTGTTTCTATAGAAGAGATATTGAGTATATGGTAGTGGACGGGAAAGTGCAGATAATAAATGAGGCAACAGGTAGAATAGCACATAACTCTCAAATAGGGGATGGTATACACCCAGCTATTGAAGCTAAGGAAGGGTTAGAAATAAATTTACTGAGTAAGGATAGCGTAACATCATCTTACCAAGTCTTTTTTAGTAAGTTTAAGGAGCTAGCTGGTATGAGTGGTACAATAATGAGTGATAAAGCTGAATTTCGTATTTTATATAAACTAAATTCTATAAAAGTGCCCTTACATAACACTGACAGAAGTAAAAGATTAGGAACAATATATTTCAAAAAGAATAGCGAGAAATATAATAAGACATTAGAGGTTACGGAAGAACGACACAAAAACGGGCAGCCTGTATTAATAGTTTGTTCTAATGAAAAAGAATCTAACTATGTGAGTAATTTACTAAAGGATAAGGGGATAGAGCATAAAGTATTAAACAATACTTACTCAAAATTTGAAACAGATATAGTAAACGACGCTGGAAAGACTTACGCAGTTACAGTATCTACAAGTATGGCAGGTAGAGGAACAGATATAGTAATAACTGAAGAAGCGAATGAGTTAGGGGGTCTATTGGTTATATCTCTGACTAACTATGAATCCTTAAGAATAGAGAACCAAATCAAGGGTAGAGCTGGTAGGCAAGGATTTAGGGGGGAATTTTTACAGATATCATCATTAGAGGACGACATATGGAAATGGTTAAAATTGGACGAGTATAATAAAATTGTAAAAGTGGACGACGAGATATTTTATAGTAAAAAGCATCAAAAGCTATTAGACAAAAGGATGAAAAGATTACAAAAATTAGCAGGTATGCGACGTTCTAGTCATAGGCAGTTAATGTTTTTAACACAGAGTATAATCGAGAATTTTAAGTTATTCATCTATAACTACTACGACGAGCTTGATAGTTTAGAAGGATTTATAGAAGACGTACTGGATTACGAGATTGATAATAATGAATTTATAAAAGATATAGGAATATACCTTGGGGTAGAGTTTGGCGAGGAAATATATAAATTACCAAGAAAGAAAAAAATACAAATAGTCACCAAAACTATACTCACACATTTAGAGTACCATGAGAAATTGTATATAGACTTGATTAAAACCCTTTATGGTAATTATACTAGTATGGCATGGGGAGATATAGAGGCTCAAATTGACGGAATTAAGTTATGTGTTTGTAAAGTAGCAAATGTAAAAGACCCTGGAACATACAACTTTATAAAACAAAGTAGAGACGTAATAGACGCATACTTAAAAGTAGTTAAATTTGAGATATTAGAAAAAATATTAAGAGCGAGAGTAGAGGGGGAAAAAAATTGGCTAACATAATGATTAATGAAAAATGTAATTTGAGATGTCCTTACTGTTTTGCGAGTGAGTTTACATTGGACAAGGTTACAAGAAATATGAGTTTAGAGGATTTTGAATATGCATTAAACTTCGCGTTATCTTCGGGAGCTAGTAGAATAGGGATAATAGGCGGTGAGCCTACATTACATCCTCAATTCAAAGAAATAATGGAAATGGTTATAAAAGACAACAGAGTACAAAGAGTTACACTATTTACTAACGGGACTCAATTAGACAAATATATAAATCTATTGATACCTGAAAAGGTAACAGCTCTAATAAACTATAACTCGAAAGAAGATATAGGGGAAAGAAATTTTGAAAAAATAAATGAAAATTTAGATAAAATTCACAATGAATACTACCTAGGGCACAAGATAACTCTAGGAATCAACATGTATAAGCCTAACTTTGAATTTAAGTACATGATAGACGCTTTAGCAAAGTACGGTAAAAGAACGGTTAGAACTTCAATATCAATGCCTATGAACGTAAGGGAGTTAGACCCGTTAGAGCATATGCATCAAATGAAACCTTCTGTATTTAGGTTCTTTCAAGCATTAGAAAGGATAGGGGTAATACCAAGATACGACTGTAATCTAATGCCTCCTTGTGTAATGAGTGAGAATGAAGTGAGATGGCTAGACGGATTTTACAGAATGGGTTTAACTAATGAATCGCCGAATATACTGGATAAGCCTAATTGTTGTCCTGTAATAGATATTACAGTTGATTTACTAGCAGTAAGATGTTTTGCTTTATCAAAGGAGACTAAAGTAGATATTAGGCAATTTAGAAATGTGGCAGAACTTTACAGTTTCTTTTACAATCAAATAGATAGTTACAAATATATAGTACCAGCTTCTGAGAAGTGTAAGACTTGCGCTTTGGCTAAAAAAGGATTGTGCACAGGTGGATGTATAGCCTACAAGATAAATAAGATAGGAATAATTAAAGACGAAATTGAAGCTAGGTTATACAAGGAGGGAGTATAGTGGGAAAATACTTCAGAAGAGAATTGAGTATAGAAGAGATAAAGGATATGTGGTTAAATACGAAGGTTGGAGAAGGTAGAACTTTCCATATATACGTAGATAATCCTTTTTGTTTCAGGGCATGCGATTACTGTATATATTCACCTGTAGTGACTCCTGTAAATTCAGATATATACAAAGAGTACTACACTAAAACACTTCCGAATGAGATAGAAAAATTCAGAGATATAATAGAGAGTAAACCTTTTTCAACAATTTATTTTGGTGGTGGGACGGCTAGTTACATGTCGACCCATATAATGAGGGATATTTTTGACAGAATACCTAATTTTGATAAAATAGTAGGTAAGAAAATGGAGGCTCATCCATCATTTTTCCATAAGGAAAAGATTGATATACTAGCTGAATACGGATTTACGCACATAAGTTTGGGGGTACAGTCCTTTGATAAGCGTGTTATTGATAAAAACAATAGGTTATATAATTCTCCTGAAAAAGTGAAAGATTTAGTTGAGTACGCCCAAAGTAAAAATATATCTGTAAACTGTGATTTACTAGCATTTATAGATAATGGGGATGAAAGAGACTTAGACGGAATATTTAGGGATTTAAATATTTTAGCTAATGAGGTTGGGACTGATAGAATAACTATATATCCTATGTACCAAGTGTTGGGAAAGAACTCAGAAGATAGAAATATAGAATTAATAACACAACTTAGGAAAAAGATTTTACTATTCTTAGTAAAAAATAAAAGTTGGAAAGCTACGGGAGACACGTTAGCTGGTTCATTAGAAGAGTTAACTAGGCAAATAAACATAAATTATTTGTTAAAGAACACTGCTAAAGAAATAAACGCTACAGTACCTCTGCATAGTAGTACTGGGCCAGAAGAACCTCAAGCTGAAAAACAGAACGTACTAGCACTAGGTACGGGAGGGAATAGAGAAATTTATTCTTATTTCGGAAGGGACTTCGCTTATTACAATGTAATGAAAGACAATAAGATAATTTATGTAACAGTTTAAAGGAGGAGTATAGATGGCATGTTTAGATAATTGTGGTGGTAAGAGAGATAAGTGGAATGTATTAATCAAACCAACACACGCATGTAACTTTAACTGTCAATATTGTTACGACGAACCTCATAGAAGGAAATTTAAAGGGACGACTATGACAATGGCGACACTTAATAAGATATTAAAATTAGCTTCTGAATATACAAATAATCTGCATATAATTTGGCATGGGGGCGAGCCTACTTTAGTGGGAATAGAATGGTATGAAAAAGCACAAAAGATAATAGCATTGTATCCAAATTTAAAAATAACTCAGTCAATCCAAACAAATGGTTCACTTTTAAATGAGGAATGGGCAGAATTTTGTCATAAGTATGACGTAGAAATTGGTGTATCTTTTGACAGCCCTGAATTTCAAAGTGTTAGAAATAAAGACGCTTTGAAGGTAGAGAGAAGTATAAACAGCTTTAGAAATGCTGGGGGAAGATGCGGGGTTATAACTGTAATAAACAACGAAAATTATAAAAACATGATAGATATTTACGAATATTTTAAGCAGTCTGGGTATGGAGGAATAAGCTTTAATAGAATATTTGATACCCAGCAGGCTGATATAAATAATTTGAAAATACCTGTAGAGGAATACAATAGAGAAATGATGAAGTTTTATGACTATTGGATACATGACGAAAATAATATAGAAGAAAGAATGTCACAAGAAATAACCAATCATGTGTTTGGTTTAGGCTCAAATATATGTACACATGGGGATTGTAGATATGGATGGTTGAGTTTCAACCCTGTAGGTGGGATATATCCTTGTGATAGATACGTACCCGACGATTACATGTGTGGGAATGTGCATGATTACGATAGTATAGAGGAAATATATAATTCAGAAGGTCATAAGCTATATAGTGAAAACACTGAAGTTAGGTTAAAAACTTGTATAGAAACTTGTAAGTACGCAATTTATTGTGGGGGAGGATGCGTGGCAACTCATATAGAGTATGATAAAAGTGGTAAAGTAAACGACCCTAATATATGCGCAACATACAAAAATTTATTTAATGACGTATATAGATACTGGAGAGACTTAGATATTTATTCAGGTAAAAAAATAAATAAGTATGCTACAGTAAAATTAATAGAAACACCAATATTTACACTAAAAGAAATAAAAAGTTCTTTGGCGAGATTAGGCTATGACCCTGAAAAAATGGAGTATGTAGATACCCACGAGGGATTACTAGAATGTAGTGAGTTTAAAATATTTAGAATGGCTAATCCACTTAGAGTAGTAAATCTAGGCGAGGAACATATAAACTACAACATTCATAGTCTTGATATATCTATAGACTTAGAGGATTACGAGGACGTGTTTGGTAGTATAAGAGATACACGAGAGAGGGTGTTAGACGAAATAATGAAGTCACACTCAGAAAGATTAAATAAGATACTATACAGTGGGGGTGAGTAGTCCTTATGGATTTAAGTCAATTCAAACAAGAGTTAGAAAAATTAAGAGAGTACTGCGGGAAAGACGGTAAGTTAAGAAAATTAAATATCGTAGATGACCATTACACGGGGGACGCTAGATACCACCACTTAAAGGACATAATAGCAACTCACTTAGTTAAAGAAAAGCTAATTAGCGAAAGGGGTGTAAATAGTGTATCTAGTAGAAGTGTCGACACAGCTAAGTAAAGCACATATAGCAAAACTATACAAATGGTTAGAGATAACTGGATTAATAAGCAAAACTTATATTGTTCATAATATAGAAAACCAATATACGGGATTAAAGAATGAGTTCCCTTGTCATTTTAATAAGCTGGACCTGGAGAAAATAAAAGACTTTGAAGAGGAAGATATAATAGATTTATTAGTAGATGTAGGACTCGATAAAGCAAGTTTGATAGTAAGCACACTAAATGTTGACGAGGAATTCAAACAGAAGTTTTACGAAGTAGCTAAAGTTATGGAAATAAATTATAAAGTTATAGGGTATGATAGCTTAGGTAGCGTGAATTTTACTGTAGCGGATGACAGAATGAACTTCATAATAATGGAAATATTGCAAGACAGAAGATTTTACGACTACGAAGTGCCGAAGTATGGTTTTAAGGACTTTATGTACAAGTTTAAAATTGACAAAGATGGCATAATATATAATAATAAAGGTAACAGAGTAGGAAGTATGTCTAGGTCGGATTTAAACAACGTATTTATAAAGATGGATAAAGAAACAATAAATTATGTTATAGAAACAAACAGAAAAATTGAGAAAATAGAGAATGAGTTAGGTTTAAGTATATGTTTAGAAGCACCTTGGTATTTCTTAGAGTTTAATACTGACGTAATAGACGACATAATAAGGTATAAGAAAATAGTATTTGACTTATTGAAGAATATCAGTGAAAAAGAGTTTTTTAGAATGAATAGTGAACTACAGCAAATACTTATGGATAATAGATTTATAAATTTAGACTATATAGGAAGTATTGAAAACAAAACGCATGAATTATTTGAGACGGACTGGTTTGTAGAAATAATACTACAGTCGTAAATTCATAAGGAGGTGAGTTCACAAATGATGCTAATGCACATATTAGATAATACTGTAAATTTTAATACAGAATTTGAAAATTTTAAAATAAATAATCAACAAAGAGAGAGGGGTAGGACACAGCAGGTAAAAATTAATAGTCATAGTAATACTGGAAGTTACCATAATAATGTTATACCCCATGTTAATAACGCAAATCACGCAGACACTGGTAGTACAACTACAGTTCACGCAGATACACACGCCGATAGTACGCCACACTCTCAAAGTGGGCATGACGGGCACAACCAAGCGTCTACGCATGCTGATAGTTACTATCATGTTCAGACAGGAACTGACGGCTATTATGCAGCGAATTACCATGCGGACGATTATGTTCACGCACAAAGTGGTAGTGACGGGTACAATCAAGCTAGCACACATGCTGATATGTACTCACACGCTCAAAGTGGAAGCGACGGGCACAGCCAAGCAAGTACACATGCGGACAATTATGTTCACGCACAAAGTGGAAGCGACGGGCACAGCCAGGCGGGTACTCATGCTGACAACGGAGTTGGTAGTTTAGCTGATGGTTACCACCTTAATGAGTCGGGTACATCTCACGTAAATCAGTACGCGCAACATAGTAACTACACAACGGCTGGTTATTACGCGGCAAATACACACGCTGACAGCTACGACCACACAAATACTGGGCATGACGGAAGTTATTCCCCAAGTTATCACGTTGATACGTACTCATACACACAAAGTGGGCATGACGGACATAGCCAAGCAAGTACTCACGCTGACGGCTACGACCATCAAAATACTGGTAGTGACGGACATTATCAATCAGGGTATCACGCAGACTATTATGATTATAGCCAATCAGGACATGACGGATATTATCAAGCATCAACTCACGCTGATACGTATGTTCATAGTCAAACAGGGGTGGATACTTACGAACATAGTGACTCTCACGTAGATAACTACAGCGACCACCAAGACGCGGCAAGTTATACAGACCATACAGATACTCACGCAGATACGGGATTTGACCATACAAACTATATACCATCAAAACCAGCATTATTTAATGGGGCTGAGGGAGAAGAAATTACTACAGCAAGTAATGTTTTAAAAGGTGTAGTAAGAATAGGGTTAAACTCATATGACCAAAATGCTGACACATCAAGACCTGCTGGTGAGCGTGGAGACACAGATCCGGGAAGTACAATAATTTATTATGATTTAATGATAAGAAAAAAAGGAACAACTTCATGGACAGTATTGTTAAATAATACAACTGTTGACAACTACGAACTAAACACTGTACCTTACGAAGAAGGAAACTACGAAATAAGGGCTGTAGCCAGAAACGCAACGAGAAGTGAAAAAGGTGTAACAGTAACCTATGAAAATGAAAAAATAATGGACGTACTGATTAGGCAAAACATACCTGCTAATGTAGAGGTAATAAATCACGGAGAAATTATCAATTTCACTTTCAGTGATAAAGGTAGACTAAATCCATCAAGGACATCATTTAAGAAGTATACTGAAGGAATATACGCTAGTAATCCATCTGGGCAACAAAATGGTATACTGTTAAGAGTAAGAGTAAAAGACGGTGACCCAACTCAGTATCAAAAAGGTGAGGTTGAGCTTTTAACAAGTGGAAACGCTGTAATAACTAAGAAACAAATCAAGTGGGTAGACGGTATAGGCACAGATAAGACAGTAGTACAATCTGGTGGAGGATATAAAGAAGGATATATATTTATAAACGCATCAGAGTTAAACAACAGAGAAGAGAAAGTTAAATTTAGAGTAAGTGTTAAAGAATATGCAGACGCGGCTTGTACTAAGTTAGAAAATGACAAGAGTATAATAGATACAGTATCTACAAGCGGTGGAGCTAAATTAGAATTATTCTTAGACTTTAAACCGCCTGTAGTAAATATATCTTACTCAACAGGTCCTGGATATTCAAAGAACACAAATGCTTTAATAGAAATAGTAGAAAACGGTTCAGGATTAGAAAAAGCAGAGTATCAATGGATTAAAGAAGGGGAAAGCATAGACGAAACTAAATGGGTTGACCTTGGTGGGGCATCATCAGTACCAGCTCCTACAAGTGGAATGTCCGGAAATTACAGAATAGTAGTAAGAGCAAAAGATAAGTCACAAAATTTAACATTACAACACGGAACATATGTAGGAATAGATAACGTACCACCTACTATTGAAGACATGGCTGGAGACTCCACGTATAAAAAATCACACAGCGTTGTAGTTAAGGCGACAGACCAAGGTTCTGGACTTACAAAGCTAGAATATATGTGGTCTCAATCACCAACAACCCCAACGACTGGAACGTGGACGACTATATCAAGTGGGGCGACAGTTACAAAGAATGATGGTAATGGGGATTGGTATTTACACGTAAGAGCAACAGACGCCATGGGTAATGTGTCAAACAAACGTTCAGGAGTGTTTAGATTTGACAATGTGGCGCCAGTAGTAACATTCAGTAAGAACGGTAGTAATACCTATGCTAGAACTAACGCAACTATTGTAACTGTAAGTGACGCAGCGCCTTCCTCAGGAATAAAATCTATG
>ERZ773359.4048-NODE-4048-length-15921-cov-17.744611_pt1 | contig 15921 bp, 14 predicted proteins | sample MGYA00374955_ERZ773359 | MGnify/ENA primary metagenome ERZ773359 (study PRJEB29098, sample SAMN04486028) | biogas fermenter metagenome | study: EMG produced TPA metagenomics assembly of the Biogas fermentation microbial communities from Germany - Plant 4 DNA1... | reverse complement strand
AGTGTATTGGTAACACTATCAAGCCTTCGTTCATAGAGCTTAACTCAAGTTGTAGGTGCATGTTTACACTTCCTTGTAGTTTAAAGAAACTATATTATATTGGATTGTGGTTTAAGAATAGCACCGGTAAAGTTGTCATACTTCAAATCACAAAAGAGTAATCCGCGATCAATATGCTTATTTTTCATAACGTACCACAGAGGCACTTTTAACTCATACCAACTTCTTTTCACTGGGGACAAACCTATCACGTCCCCATAAAAACATAGAGGAATAACTGGTACTGTATCATAATTTGATCTTCTTGTTACTTCTTGTTCCTCTTCACCAAGGCGACTATCAAATATAGCCATGCGTTTTTTCTGAATCTCCGAGTAAATATCTATTGCATCAAGGTATGCATCTGTTTTTTCTATCTCATAGTACCGATAAACTTTTTCCACAGTTTCAATCAACTCTCGCTCTGTTAACAATCCATTAATTGAATTATTAACTGTTTCTTCAAAAACTTTGTATGAACGAGATAGTAAATCTGGATCATTAATAGGGTTATAAATAGTTTCTGCCTTTTCTGTATATGCATAGAGATAAACCCTGCTGTCTCGATTAGGGTCACGGTAACGGTTTATTCGCCCTGCACGCTGAATAATAGCATCTGGTGGTGCACACTCGGTAAACAACCAATCATAATCAATATCAAGGGAAACCTCAACTACCTGAGTTGCGATAACAAAGCTGTGATGCTCTATTTGTTCTTCAATCTTTTTACGGTCTCGCATAATAAATCGCGAGTGGTAACATAATGGATTAAATTCAGCTAAACAATTGGCTATCTGCTGACACTTCTCAACAGTATTGACAACCACTAGTACTTTATATCCTTTAGACACAGCATCTATAATGCGGTCAAAATCATCTTCAATATTTTTATTCATAACAAAAAATTTGCTTCTAGTAGCAGATAAAAAAGTTTCTTCCCTTAAAATATTAATATGTGGCAATTCATGTTTAACTAAATCAATTAATCTTTCTGGGATAGTGGCACTCATTAGTAAAAATCTACTTCCTAACTTTGAAAAGTGTCGAATACTAGACATTATCAACCCTAGTGTCCATCCATCATATGAATGTATTTCATCTAATACAATTACCGCATTAGCTGCATTAGCCTCTTTAACTGTCCAGTGCCCAGCATTAAAACCAGTAGTTAGTAATTGATCCACAGTACCTACTGTAACAGGTTTCATAAAAGCACGATCAAGTAGCAGATTCCTCCTATTTTCCCAGGTATCACCTTCATCTTCTTGTTCTCCTGTTAAAAATAAATTGGCAGTAGAATGCGTCAGCCCTACATTATCTTCCCCGAAAATAGCTGCTAATCGTTTCCATATCTGATTTGCAGTATTCATCGTAGGAAGAAGATAAATTAACTTAGCATTACCCATCTCCTGCATATTTTTTAATGCCCAGAGAAGTGAACCTTCTGTTTTTCCGCTGCCTGTTGATGCAATAGCCAATAGATGCCCACTATATTGACTCATTTTTTGTTGAAAAGGACGCAAACCACTAAACACTATACCTTTTTCCTCACAGCGGTTTTTCAGTACTTCAATTATTTCTTCAAAAGATAGCCTTACAGAATATTGAATGCTTATTTTACCAGACGCAAACCAATCAGCATAATGTAGTATACCTTTTATCAGGATATATATAATTCTGGCCCTTTTTCTATCATCTTTTTCTAACAGCTTGCCAAAAATGTTATCCACAGGGTTAACTAAACTAGCCAGCCGATTGTATGGATCATCTTTCTCAAGGCCATTTTTAAATGACGGCAACTTCCATCCGTGTTTAGCAAATATTATGCCTGCTAAATATATTGCCTCTTGTAATCCATCTGGTAAAAGAACTGGCATGGTGTCAGCCATTCGTTCTCGTTCGAATGAAGTTAAGTCTGTATTTAGTGGTCGGTGATGACCAGCAACAGCCATAGCTTCTACTGGTATAAAAGTAAGATACCCCTCTTCTCGGGATAAACATGACGCTGCCCATGCTGTATATATAAAAGAAAACAATTCGTGTCTGTAATTATCTTTTTTGTTGTATTTTCTACCATCCCGTTTCGCTTTCATCATATTTTGAAATGGAGGGATCATTTTACCTAAGTCATGTAAAGCAACTGTTAAAAGAGAACTTATAAGAAAGCGCTCTTCCGAAAAATCATATAATTGAGCAACACGTTTTATAAGATTTTTTTTAGCCTCGATCGTTTCCAGCCACGCCTGGTATACAGCTTCAATATGTTCCTGATATGTTTGGTCTGGTTTTGCATAATATGTCACAGCAATGGCACCGCCTTATTCTCCGTAATAACTCCGGTTACGGGCTGTTTCAATGTTACTGGCACATCAACAAATGTAAATAAATCTCGATGCTTAATACGACGTTCTTCTCCAATAAAAATAAACGATGTTGGTAACAAGAAAACTCGAGGAGCATATACAGTTCTCTTTTTTATAAGAGTATTAATATCAATATCAACTGCATAATTCAGACTGTGGTCACCAGGAAGAACAGTGTTTTCTACATGCTCTATAAGCATCGGTTCTGACTCAACTATATTACTAATATTAGATATCTTAACAAGGTCATCACTCGTTCCAGCTGTTAGCGCAAATGTAGGAAAACAAAATGCCTTTCTAATCTTTTCCAGTTCACGAAAGTCATCTAACGCATATATAATTAGCAATTTTAAATCTGTTATTATTTCGCGAGTAAGAACAGCAGGAATTATTTCACCTGACTTAATTTTTGTATATTTCCATAGATCCTTTGCTTCACCCAAATGTTTTCCCCAAACCCCACATCTTAACCCATATTCACGCAATTTCATGGCATCAGCAAAATTTAAACCTAAGGCAGCTCCGGCCATTCCTATCAATGCAGTAAGAGGTGGAAGAGGAAGAGTTTGTTGATATGTATGTGATTCAGGCAAACGGAAAGAAGCTGACATAGCATAAAGACTTACTGAAAAATAAAACATATTATACACCTGCTTCATTTATAGATAATATTTATCCACCCATTCACCCATCAATTCAAAAGCATCCTTTAAAGATAGTGTCTTTTCAGGTAATACATTGAATAATTTTTTTCTTGCACCAAAAACATAATTAAGTATTTCTTCGCTATAGTCATTTACTGTTTCTTCAAGGAGCTCCGTATTTATACCCCCGTTCATAGGTACTACAGATTCCAGAAATATGGGATTTTTAACTTTCAGAATAGCAGCCGCAACAAATTTCGGAGATATATCAGTCAAGTAACGAGTTTGGCGTCCGGATGACCATAAGTTTTTCAGTGCAGTGAGCAATGCCTTTACTCTGTTTGTTTTTTCCTTAGCACTTAATTCATTATTAAAACCTTCACCACAACCAACTCGGTCAAGTTCAATCAAAACAGTACCTCTGTACACTCCGGAATGAATTTCAGTTTCGAAAATATTCGGAGTACCCCCCGCCTCTACCCCCATGTAGTTGGTACCAAAATCTAAATCACCTTCATACTTGTCAAAAGATACTAGTGGCGAAACTCTCACTGGCGATGTCCGTTTAATAGCAGAGCCTTTTTGGGTTTCGTCGCCTTTCTCTGTTCCCATAAAACCGAACAGATCATCGTCAATATACTTATCTGGGTTTTGTTGGGTCGTTGCGGCTCCTTTTGCAATTGATGCTGCTACTCCTTCGGACAATTCCCACCCCAAATTTGCCAACTGATCTCTTAAAGCACGGCGCACCCATTGAGATGAACCATATGGGTATTCTTCTGTCCCCCTTGTTATCTTTTTGATGCTAGAAATGTTATCAGCTTCTTTATCCGAACCATTCAGACTCGCCATACTAGTTTGTACTAAATAAGTAATAGTAAGTGCTTTCGCTTCTCTCATTATGCTTCTTCCTCCTTAACTTGTTTTTCTTTACTGGTTGCAGCATTAAAGCTATTCAAGGCGGCTATCATACAAAATTGCTTAAACTCTTGGAAGTTTTGATCAGTTAACCGCCCCTCATATAAATCCGGTGGTATAATTAACTCACTGCCAAGTTTAAACTGTAACCTGTTTATTTGTTCGAGAAAATCAACTTTTTTTCGGGCTTTACGAAGTGCAAAAAGATCTCCTCTTTTCCCGTCACTACTCTTCCCAACAGCATTCCCTATACGTCTTCCTAACTTAACAGCAGCATCCTGTTCCTCTTTTGTCATAACATCATCCCTCCTTATCATTGGTTCATAAATAATCAAAAAATTTAATAATGGGTTCAAATATTTTAAATCTGCTTTGTACACAAAGGACTCTAATAAATCTAATACACTTTTTTTCTTTAGTACTCTTTCACATATTCGCTCACGAACTAATGTCATATTTTCATTTTTTTCATTATAATCAACGAGTAACCTCATAACCTCTTTTATCTGTATACCGTTTTTTTCTAAATCATCCATTAAACAATATAAATATACAGTTTCTCTATATGGCCAAACACTTTTAACTGAAAAAGTTTGACCTTCTTTCCTGGCGTGAAATGTAAAAAACTCTAATGGTGCTTTTTCACTTGTAAGACCATATAATTCATTCCAATCCAATGCTACATATTGTTCTTCATGACTTTTCTGATGTAAAAGAACCTTTTTGTATAATGAATAAAGAAAAGCAAAGGTTACTTCAAAATGGTGTTGAAAATATCCCCCTAGATTGTGTTCAAAGTTTTTATAATAATTTGGGTCCTTATATTCCGCCTCATGAAGTGGATCAAAAACGTCAATCATTTTTTCTAGTGATGATGAATAAGGAAAATAGGCAAAAATGTTATCTCCACTCGTATAATAAAAACCACTTACCGGAACAAATTTCCCCAATAAGGAACACTTCCAACATACTTTTTCTGGGTTTGAAGCAAATGAATTAAAAGACAAAACACCTGACGAGCCAGTAATTAAAGGATAAACGGTTTGATTGGCGTCTTCCAAATAAGCAGTTGGTTCACCACAAAAGTAACAATTGCCTTTTATAGTCTTTGTTTTGCTATTCGCTTTAATTTTTACCTTCGGTTGAACTGCATTGGGACCATCTACTAATAAACCAGAAGTTGTAACATCAAGTCCGTTTTTATTTAGAAATTCATCTAATCTATCCTGTAAGTGAGCATGGGAAGCCGGGAGTTTTACAGCAGTCCGTTTAGTTTTTTTGCCATTATACTCAAACTCAACCTTTCCACCTTTTATAGCCCACTTTACGGATGACCCTGTGGGCCTAGGAGCTTTATTATAAATAATTTCGGCTATCCCTCGTGATTTTTTTTTGGGAAAAGCAACAAAACAATCTTTTTTGCTATCATAATAGAAATTATATGATGTCCGTTCATTCATCTGCTTTTGAGTAGAGACATTGTAAAATCTGTCTACTAGGGTTGTGTAGGCTTGTTCAAGCGCATCTTGAATGTCATCCATTTCCCCTTCCAAAACAATTCGGTTGTGCTCAACCTTGACTTTAATACAACTTCGAATTGTTTTGAGAATTTGGTATAAGCCAACCAACCCCGAATCCAGCCAGTAATGGTCTGTTTTTAAGAACACTGACTGACTTGTTTTATGTTCATTTTTCATTTTAATTTGACGAAAAACTCCGCCAACTTCACCTCCTGAATGTCTAAAATGCATGCATATATTAGATGTTCATGGGAAATATTAGGATTGCTTTTGTAAATAGTACGTTAATAAAAGAAGGGTCGCATAGAGTAGATCTTATCAGAATAGTTATGGGGAGTATTGGTATTATCTCTTTAATATGCTTTTGATATTAAAATATGCACTCTATCCTAAATTATAGTTTTCTATGTATAATTTGTCAACAATAATATTCTTTTATTTTGTGTATTTAATAATCTATAATATTGTTAGTGTTTAGTATACCTAATAGGAATTGAAATATATGTTTTTGATATTAGGCAAAAAAGCTTACCTATTAGGAATAATTTATTGATTTTGTTGGTGATCTTTTCCTATTACTATTCTGCCTTATCTTAATTATATCCTGCTAAATCTGCCGTTTTTGTCTATTCTACATCGAAATAAGGCACAACTATTGAAATTATCACAATCACACATGTTTGTAATACAAAATTACTCCTCTGACTGCCAAATTCTTATAAAGAAGCCCCATTTTTCAATTTGGTATTTTAATTCCTCGTAGGCACGCTAAAAGCTATCACTGTGCGTGCTCTAGGCTGCCCGGTAGCAGTTTCAATTCCCCATAGATTAGGTACAAATGCGGTCACCTCCCTACCGGCAATGAGCGTCCTGCAGTATCTTACTCACTCATAGGCCAACCAAATAAATATTTATTATATATTCGTCGGTTCAGTATAGGGCCCTATTTCTTTTAGGTACACTACAAACATTATAATAAAAGTTACTGTCACACTTATGTCAGATGATTGTTTCGACTCATCATAGATATGCTAATAATATAGAAAGCTGGCGCGCTTGCCAGCTCAGTTAAACCCGTTTCAATTCCTTATAGGTACGCTATTCTATGAAACCCATTCATATAGAGAAAAACTTCGGTTATTTCCTGATTGAAGTCTGTCGCCAATCTAAGGTTTTTTGCACTATAATAGGTCGACGACACAATATTAACTCAAATAATGATCCTTTTTATTATCCTCTCACTTTGTCAATCCAATAATAACATAAAATACCCTTTTCTTCCATATCTATCACGCCTAGCAAGCCACCCTTCCGCTTACCCCTTCACCCTCTCCCTGGCCAGTTGATCACAGCGTTCATTGTAGTGGTCACCTGCATGCCCTTCCACTTTATGCCATGTGACATGGTGGATCTTGGTTAGGTGGAGCAGTTCTTCCCAGAGGTCCCTGTTGGCCACCGGTTCTTTGCCAGCGGTCTTCCAACCGTTTCGCTGCCATTTTTCAATCCATTTCTTTTGGAAGGCGTTAATAATATAAGCGCTATCAGAGTAAAGGTTAACTTTACAGGGTGTTTTCAGCTGTTTCAGGGCTTGGATGACAGCCATGAGTTCCATCCGGTTGTTTGTTGTGGACTCCTCTCGCCCGCTGATCTCTTTTTTATGTTCATTGTATAAAAGCACCGCTGCCCATCCTCCTGGGCCGGGGTTGCCGGAGCAGGCGCCGTCGGTATAGATAGTTACTTCCTTCATATATAAACCCTCCCATAAATGCCGTTTCGCCAATTAAGCCAATCCCCGCCGCTTTTTAGTCCATTTCTCCTAAAAACCCACCCATAGGAGCCATGCTGAATAAAATTATAACGTTTAAGCGGGCTTGGTTCCGATATTTTGAAATAGACATAGAAGCCTTGCTGCATAAACTCTAACCGGGGGATCATCTCCCCCGGTTATCTAGGTTCAACTAAGAGATAAATTACTTCTCTTCTGCCACCGGCTTTTCCTGCTAGAAAATATTTTGCAGTGTCAATCGTTCCCTTTCAGGGATGTGTTCTAAAAGCATTATTGCTTCAGAAAGTTCAACAGCAGCGTTAACTCCGTCCTTTGCTTCGATAAACTCCCGGCTGCGCACCAATTTCATTTCTATGTTATCGATTTCAAAATGATCGGTGAACATCGCCCATTTATTGCGTACTCTTTCCCATTTTTTGTTGAAGCTAAGAAAAGCCTCTTTGCTCTCCCCCCATTCGCCCTCTTCTACTCTATCTTTAACCTTTGCCAGTTCCATGGTCAATTCAGCAGCGGTCCGTTCGAGGTAGCTTTGAAAATAGGCCCCTCCCAGTCCGATCAAGGCTACAACAGTGATTATGATCACATAGCTAAAGAGCAATCGCTTCATTGGGCAGGATCCTCCTCCTTCATAAAGAAATCAATATTTCCATCTGTTGTATATTGTGCAAAAAAGACATCTTTAAGGTCAGTGATCTGTCGCTCCTCAGCCTTTTGCCGCAGAACATTGATAGAGATCCCTGCCATCTGTAGGTTTTTTTCAATCACTTTCCCATCCATAATCAGCCCTATGGGATAGTGGGGTTGAGCTACCGGAGTACCCAGGTCCTTAGCTGAGGGAGGTTTCACATCAGCTTTTGGTATTACGCTGATAGAGCCATTGGTTTCCAGTATGGCATAGGCGATGTCTGAAACATTAGGGTATTCTTTAGCTCTGAGCTGTTCCAGCAGATCATTGATATTGATCCTTGCTTTCCGCAGGGCCTCCAAGACCGGTTTTCCATTTTGGATCAGGATCACCGGCTTCCCACAGATAATCGCTCTGGCTTTTTCGTTGTGCAGATCTATCAGAGATATTAGGATCTGAACAGCCATCAAGGCCAAAATGCCGACTATTCCGTTTAACAAGGGGATCCCTGTGTCACTCATAGGTATAACGGCCAGTTCTGCAATCACAATAGTTATAACAAGTTCAAAAGGCTGCAGTTGCCCTATCTGGCGTTTCCCCATCAAACGCATTACTAAAACAAGGACTGTGTAGAGTATCAGCGCCCTGATAGCAACTAATGGCATTTGGCGACCCCTTTCCCAATGCTCCCATTTTCTATTAGTATTTTTTCCGATCAGCTGTTTTTAAATTCCCGCACAAGCGAGGCAGTCAAATGTCCTATTTGCGCAAAAAAATAGAGGCTGCCGGTTGGCAGCCTTTGTTGCTTTTTGTCAGATAGATATTATTTGCCAATATCCTTATTGGTGTTGAAGGTCTGCTGGCCGGTAACTGAAGAACCCGTGAACTGTTGGGATCTGGAGAATCCTCTGGCCGCACCCCCGTCCCCGTCATTTTCTCCACCGCTGGCGAATTCTTTAGAGAACTCATAAGAAGTTGTAGTTCCAAATTGGCTGGGAGAATAGCTCTGCTGCCCAACACCGAACTGAGTTCCACCCATAGGCTGCTGTACACTGTAGGAAAACTGTCCCGGAGAAGTGTACTGGGTAGTTGTTTGTGCAGAAATCTGCTGGATCTGCTGAGATACCTGGTTGATCAACTGCATACACTGCTGCAACTGCTGAGCTGCCGCACGCTCATTTTGGGAAAGTTGGTTTAGGTGCGAAATGTTGGTCTGCTCATTTTGACTCAGCCGACTGCAGATCTGGTTGATCTGGTTGAGACTTTGCTGAATTCCTTGAATATTCACTGTTAAGGACACCTCCAAATAGTATTAAGTTGCTAATATTATCTCTCCTGTTCCATTATTTATTCGTTTTCTACATTCATATTTAAAATACTTGACACCCCATTACAGAGAGAGTAACCTTACTATAAAATTTAGCGGGAGTGACCAGTTGTGACCATCGATAGTATTCATCAGCTGCAGTTAGCTTTATCTTCCCTTTCTATTTACAGAAATCTGCTTATGGATCCGGTGATTAAGAAGTTTTCCGCTGTAATCAACTGCCTTAACAGCGGCGGAAACGCCATTGATTTTGTGAACTTTTATAATGATTTTTTCTATTCCCTGGCCTCAGCTGATACATCTTTTCGCAGTTATATCATTGAGCAGATCATCTATGATGACAACCCCTATTCCAACCGCTGCACCAGGGGTATGGACTGCAGCGGTCTAGCTGCTGCAGTTGCAAAAGATTTAAATTCCCTGCAGCTCATAGCGGATCTTTCCAGCGCCGCAATAAAAGCTGAGGCGCAGAAGTTAAATAGACTGGACGCAAGTCTTTTAGATGCTCTTCCTGATTGGGAGCTGTCGGAATACACTCCAAGCAGTTCCGGAATCTATAAAGATATCAAGGAGCTGTTGGATGAAAGCAGGTGCTGGAGTGACTGCCTTCCCGCTCTGTCCCAGTTTTACCGGGAGGTGGGGGCCGGTATTTTTGCCCGCTTTTACGCCTTTTATTGGGATGGCAAAAACATTCAGGGGGTAAATTACCCCGACCAGATAAAGCTAAAGGACCTGTTTGGCTATGAGAGGGAAAAAGCAGAGGTCATAGAAAACACCAGGCAGTTTTTGCAGGGCTGTCCTGCCAATAATGTTCTCCTCTATGGTGATCGTGGCACCGGAAAATCATCAACGGTCAAGGCCCTGGTCAATGAGTACCATGATATCGGATTGCGTATTGTGGAGGTTCCAAAGGCACATTTGAGCGATTTTCCTGAGATTGTCCGTATACTGCGCGGACGCGCCCAAAAATTCATCATCTTTGTGGATGACCTCTCCTTTGAAGACAGCACCGAAAACTATACTGCACTGAAAGCTGTCCTGGAAGGAGGCCTGGAAAGCAGGCCTGATAACATGCTGATCTATGCCACCTCCAACCGCCGCCACCTGATCAGAGAAAACTTCAGCGATCGTCCGAGCCCGGAGGCAGAGGAGATCCATAAAAATGATGCTGTCCAGGAAAAGCTTTCACTGTCTGACCGCTTTGGAATCACAGTGATTTTCACCGCACCGGACCAGGATAAATACTTAAAGATCATTTCAGCTCTAGCCCAGCAACGGGGAATAGATGTGCCACAAAACATTCTGCACAGAGAAGCCTTAAGGTGGGCTGACCGCCACAACGGCCGCTCTCCCAGAACCGCCCGCCAGTTTATTGACTGGTTTGAGGGCCACCTTACTCTACAGGAACAGCCATAATTCACAGAGCCTTCTTTTATTATTCACATAATGGACACATCTGATAGATATAATTATCAAAAAAAAGAAGGTGAGGTAAATGCTGTCCAGAAGTGAAAGAAACTACCTGTTAGGTATAATCTTATTTATCACAGGCTTTGCATGCTTAGTAACGGGAATTTTTCTGCATATCAGGCCCGAATTCACCATTTATTACCTGCAATATATCAAGCCACTGCATATATGGATCGGATATGTTCTATCTGCTGTCATTGTGATTCATTTGTTGGTGCATTCCGGGTGGATTACCTCAACAACCAAAAGCTTGTTCAGTGACAAAAAGAAGACCCTCATTTTAGTGAGTATAATTGTCATAACTATAATTATCTGTTATGTATCAGCGGTTTGGGGGCCGCATCCCCAGCATTCCGAAGGTAAAAACAGAGGTAAAAACAGGGGTTATTGGCGGCAATACCAAACAAACAGCTCTTCATTTTCTCCAACTGATAACATCCTCCAGTTTTAAATAGATTCAGATGGGATGGCATACTTACAAAGCTTGCAGTTATGTTTCCAGCTGTTTTAATATAAGAGTAACAGAAGGTTGCCTTATAAGAATTTTTGGAAGGTGAAACTGGTGGCTGGAAAGATACTGATCGCAGATGATGAGGACCGGATGAGGAAACTGGTGGGGGATTTTTTAAAAAAACAAGGGTATCTGGTAGTGGAAGCCGCTGATGGGCGTGAAGCCCTGGAGGTTTTCTCATCTGAGCCGGATATTGATCTGATTATACTGGATGTTATGATGCCTGTTTATGATGGCTGGTCTGTCTGCCGGGAAATCAGAAAAACATCACAGGTTCCCATTATCATGCTGACCGCAAGGGGAGAGGAGTCAGATGAACTGTTTGGCTTTGATCTGGGTGCAGATGAATATATCTCAAAGCCTTTTAGCCTGAAGATACTGGCTGCTCGGGTGCATGCCCTGCTGCGGCGTACAGAAAACACCAAGGAAATCAAGAGTTTCGGTGATCTGGTAATTGATAAACCAGGGCGCCAGGTTTATCTAGCAGGGGATAGAATCGAACTGAGCCCCAAAGAATTCGACCTGCTGCTCTATCTATCGGAAAACGCCGGTATCGCTTTAAGCAGAGAACAGATATTGAGTGCTGTTTGGGACTATGATTATCTTGGTGATGGCAGAACAGTGGATACACATATCAAGAAAATCAGGGCTAAACTGGGGAATAAGAGCGATTTGATCCAGACGGTCAGGGGGTTGGGCTACCGATTTGAGGTGAAAAAATGAAAAATTCCATCAGGAACAAGCTGTTTCTGGGAATGAGCGGTTTGATCGTCTTTTTCGTTGCCTTTTCCCTGCTTCTCAACTCCCAATATCTTGAGAGGTATTACCTGTGGCAGAAGAAGAATGCGCTACTGGAGATCAGTCAGCAGATTAACGAAAAATATCAAGGTAACCCTTTAGAGCTTGCCTTGGAATTAGAAAAGCTGGAGAGAAACAAGGGGCTGAGTATTTTATTTATCGATCAGAACTATCAATTGATCTACAGCACCTCAACAATATCCGGCAGTGAAGGGTACAGAAGAAGGGGCAGTGAGCAGCCGGCTATTTTTATTTCTGTGCTGCCGAAACTGGAGAGCCTATCCCCTGGTGAGCGCTTTACCGGTATCCTTATGGATCAAAGGCTGAGAACAAACTTTTTAGTGCTTGCTTCTAGGCTGGATAATAATCAGGCTTTAGTCTTGAGTACCCCACTTTCAGCTATTGATGAAAGTGCTGCTATAGCTAATAAGTTTTTTATGTTCACCGGTTTGATTACTATTGTTTTAGGCGGCCTTGCAGTATTCATTTTTACAGGACGGTTCACAAAACCCATCCTGGAGCTCAATGATATCGCCCAGAGAATGTCCAAACTTGACTTCAGCAAAAAGTATCAGGTCAAATCCGATGATGAAGTTGGTCAGCTGGGCAGGAGCATCAATTCCCTTTCAGATCAGCTGGATCAGGCTATCCTTAACCTAACTGAAGCAAATAAAAAACTGAGAGAGGATATTGAGCAAGAACGAAAGATCGACAAGATGAGGAAGGAATTTATCAACAGTGTATCACATGAGTTAAAAACCCCACTTGCTTTAATCCAGGGATATGCAGAGGGTTTAAAGCTGAACATCAATGAGGATGAAGAGACTAAGAATTATTATTGTGATGTGATTATAGATGAAACCAACAAAATGAACAGGCTGGTTAAGGACTTACTGAACCTGTCTCAGATCGAGTCCGGTAATTTTCAGTTGGAAAAAACAGCTTTTGATCTATCATCAATGATCAGAACTGTTTTAGATAAATACCAGCCCCTTTTGGAGGAAAAGGGGATCAAGCTGGAGTGTGATCTGCCGGAAAATCAAACTGTTTTGGGAGATGCTGTTCGCATTGAACAGGTCTTGGTCAATTATCTGATCAACGCGGTCAACCATGTGGATGAACGAAAAGAGATTAAAATAGGAACAGCTGTCAAAGATGATAAAGTGCGTGTTTCGGTTTATAATTCGGGAGAAAAGATCCCTGAGGAATCCCTTGACAGGATCTGGACCAGTTTTTATAAGGTGGATAAAGCCAGAACCCGCAGGTATGGCGGCACAGGCCTGGGGCTTTCGATAGTAAAAGCCATTCAGGAACTGCACAATAACCGCTATGGGGTAGAAAACCTGGAAGATGGAGTCTTGTTTTGGTTTGAAGTGGATAGAATTTAACCCTGCCCTTTAAAAAAGCCCTCAAAAGAGGGCTTTTTTTCACTCAATATTCACAAAACGGTCACAAATCTATTTTAATATTTTATTAGTTATAGAGTATTGAATCTTATTGCGAAGAGAGGTGAATTCAACTGAAACCGAAAAAAGTTTTAATTTTAACTATATTAGGAGCCTTTATGGCAGGTATTTTTTTCGCAGGAGGATTCCTCTTTGCCTCCAGCAATTATTGGCTGAACATGGTTCAGGCAGAAAGTGCTGAATCGACATCTGCCGGCAGTGATAACATTTTCCTTCCCGGGGTGGACTCCTACACCATCTCTGATATCGTGGAAAAAGCGGGCCCTGCTGTGGTCACTATTGAGACCTATGTCTCCTCGCCACCACAGTCAAATCCGTATTTTAATGACCCCTTTTTCCGGGAATTTTTCGGCCGCTTTCATCAGACACCTCAACAACAGATGAAACAGGGTATCGGTTCCGGATTTATCATCTCAGATGATGGCTATATTCTGACTAATGAGCATGTGGTCAGCAACGCCCAGGAGATCCAGGTAAGCATCGTGGGATTAGATAAACCGGTGTCTGCCCGTATTGTTGGGGAAGATGAAGAGCTTGACCTGGCAGTATTGAAGGTCGATGTGGACAAAAAACTTCCGACATTGAAACTGGGAGACTCAAGCAGTGTTAATGTGGGCAACTGGGTGATCGCCATCGGCAATCCTTACAGCTTAGATCACACTGTTACTGTAGGGGTGATCAGTGCCAAAGGCCGCCCCATCACTGTGCAGGGCCGCAGTTACCGCAACCTGCTACAGACCGATGCCTCGATCAATCCCGGCAACAGCGGCGGTCCCCTATTAAACCTGCAGGGAGAGGTGATCGGGATCAATACTGCGGTGAGTTCCCAAGCGCAGGGTATCGGCTTTGCTATCCCCAGCGATACTGTCAGCTCTGTATTAGATGAGCTGATGAAAGAGGGAAAAGTCAAACGGGGCTGGCTGGGTGTGGAAATCCAGGATGTGAACCAATCCATTGCCGATTATTTCGAACTGCCAAATTTGGAAGGGGTATTTATAAGAAATGTGACAACAGGAGGCCCTGCTGATAAGGCCGGAATAAAACAAGGTGATATTATTTTATCCTGGAACGGTAAAAATATTAAAAACGCAGATCACCTGATGGATATGATCAGCAAACATGAGCCAGGTGATAAGATTAAACTGACTGTCTGGCGCAATATGAATAAAACAGATTGTACAGTCACCTTGGGTGAACGTTAACTGATTTTAGTGAAAATTCATCACTTCCACTACATATATTAATTCCCCTTTATATACCCCCTTTCAAACGGTTCTCTTATGTAAACTGAGAGAACCGTTTTTATTTTGAAAGTTCTCTCATGTCAACAGGAGAGCTTTTTCATTCATAACTATTCTTCATGTCCACTATCATGAATCATTATTGACCTATTTTTATAGATAACTTACAATAGGTACAGGATAAACAGCAGGAATTATATATATTACTATATGTTATCACAAGGGGGTCACAGATGCTCACCGCAGGAATCGACATCGGTTCTATGTCTACCAAAGCTGTGATTTTCAATGGTCAAAGTTATTATAAAGCAATTGCCCCCACCGGCTGGAGCCCACGACAAGCAGCAGAACAGGTCTTCAACGATCTGCTTAAACAGTCAGAACACATTCCTGATCAGATTGATTTTATAGTGGCAACCGGATATGGCCGGGTTTCTATCGATTTTGCGGACCGGGTAGTCACAGAAATAACATGCCATGCCCGAGGTGCTGCCTACCTTGTGCCTGGAACAGATCTTGTCATTGACATCGGAGGACAGGACAGCAAGGTGATCAGGATTAATGAACAGGGGCAGGTGCTTGATTTTGCCATGAATGACAAGTGCGCAGCAGGCACAGGGCGTTTTTTACAGGTTATTGCAGCTGCGCTTGGGGTAGATGTCAGTGAGCTGGCATCTCTGTCAGCAGGAAAATCGCCTCTTACCTTGAACAGCATGTGCACGGTTTTTGCTGAATCTGAAGTGATCAGCCTGATAAGCCAGGGCAAAGAAAAGGGAGAGATCATCGCCGGGCTCCACCAGTCCATCGCACGGCGTATCGCCAGTATGGTACAACGGATGGGTGCTATAAACAGGATTACCTTTACCGGCGGAGTGGCCAGAAATGAAGGTGTCCGGGAAAGCCTGGAGCAGCAACTCGGTGTTCCTGTACTGGTTCCTGAGGACTGTCAAATGGCCGGAGCTATAGGTGCAGCTCTGATCGCCCAGGATTATAGCAGGAAATAATTATTGGCTTCACAAGAAGCCTGATGTAAATAAAAAAGACGTGCTATGAAAAGTCAATAGACTAAAGCAAAAAGATCTTTGACAATCACATAGGGATCCTGATCAAACATTGTCGCCAGGTGGTGACCATTGATAATCCGGGTCATAGGCACGATTATTCTTCCAGAGAGAGTAAATTAAATGAACAAGTCTTCTGGCAACTGCCCCGG
>ERZ773359.4041-NODE-4041-length-15936-cov-14.325546_pt1 | contig 15936 bp, 11 predicted proteins | sample MGYA00374955_ERZ773359 | MGnify/ENA primary metagenome ERZ773359 (study PRJEB29098, sample SAMN04486028) | biogas fermenter metagenome | study: EMG produced TPA metagenomics assembly of the Biogas fermentation microbial communities from Germany - Plant 4 DNA1... | reverse complement strand
AGCGCATGCTTAAAATGGTTTGGTAAGGAAACTCGCCGAAGCTTTGCAGAAAAACCGTAGGCCTGGCAGGACGCCAGGCCACTTTTACCGATGGGGACATTCCGCAGCAAGGAATACCCGCAAAAAGCGGTGTGTCCCCTGACCTTATTTCATTTTCGCATAAGCGGGTATTCATGAAGCCAGGTTTACTTTGCCTGCAAACTGTATCCACCGACGCATAAAAAAATCCGCTGGCGCGGATTTTTTTAAGACAACTGGTACTTTAACATCCGGGTAATTATCAGCCTGTCACCGGGTACCAGGTTCTCCGGGTCCTCTATGTTATTTGCCTTAACCAACTCCTCGATGGTGGTATTAAACCGCTTTGCGATCTGCCACAGGTTGTCGCCGGGCTGGATGAAGTACACCACAATGCTTGGCTGCTCCCTTTTTTCCTCCGGCTCGACTTCCTCTACGTCCAGCAGCACTTCCTTTTCAAGGATACTGCTTATATCCATATCCACCCTTACCTTTGCCCTTGTCTCGAACAGGTCGGCGTCCAGCACGCGGTACTGCAGGTCTTCCAGGTAAAGGTCCACGTCCAGGTCCACCGGCTGCCCGCCGTCGGGAAGCTGGACACTGTGCCGGAAGGGTATTTCATCCTTGTACAGGTACATCGGCTCCTCACTGTCGGTGGTTAGATAAAGCGCCTGGATGGACAGTACCCCCTCCACCACCGCCCGGTCCTCGTATACCCCAAAGTCGGTCAGCACCGGTACGGCTTTAACATCGCATATCTCCTTTATTTGAGGATAGTCCGCCGGAAGACCCAGCTCTTCCTTAACGGCAATTTCATCCCTTAGGCTGTCAAGGGTCTTTTTAAACCTTATTTTGGACTTGAAGGCTTCAAGGTTTACAGTGGGCGAATAGGCGTCCACCAGCACCTCCGCCGGCCGGACCGTCTCCACCCTGCCCTCGGCCTTGACCACCACTTCATATTCAATAATGCGGTTCTGACCCTCCTCGTTTTCCTTTACGGTGGAATAAAAGTCCTCCACCAGGCAGTGCACCTTTTCCCTCATACCGGGCATTATACCGGCCATTTCTATATAATGGCTGAAGGGCGCCTGGTATTTCACGCTGTTTATTGACCCTTCTTCGTCGTTCCCTATGTACAAGGTTGCAATATTTAATATGCCCCGTATTGAGACCCTGTCCTCGGATATGCCGCTGTCCCTTTCGCCCAGGCTTATGTCGGTGGACAGTATTTCCTTAATGGCGGGCCGATCTGCGGGTATTTCAAATTCCTGTCTCACCGTTACCCGGGATATTCCTTCCCCCGCCGTATCGCTTAGCTCCAGGTGGTCCCTCAGGACCTGGACATCGCCTACACCTTTTATATCCCTTATAACATCCACTTCGGACTTTTCCGAAACCTTGCCGGTCAGGTTGAGCACACATTTAACGTTAAGTTTCCTGCTGTTTATCATGTCAAAGTCAAGGTGCTCTATATCCGCCTTAACCTCGGCGTCCATCCTGCCGGATGCGCCGGGCAGGTCTATTTGCTGGGTAAACCCGAAGGACCCTTCAAGGTGATGCAGGGCTTGTTCTCCCTCGTAGGAAATATAAAGGGCTTTAACGTTAACAACTCCATCAACTATAACTTTATCCTCCACAGCCTCCCTGTCGGTTATTACCACCCAGCCGTTCATGCTGACTATTCTATCTACATCCGGCTTGCTATCCGGGACAACAACATCCCCCTCCACCACTGCCTGGGTCATTTCTTCCCCAATAACCTGGTCTATCTTTATCAGGTCTCTTATAAGCTCTAGAGCCATCCCCAGTCCTCCTCTCCTTTTCTTAATACAACCTATTAGAATAATATTAATGAGTGTCCGAAAATATGTTAAAGCCCGAGCAAAAAACAAACAAAAAAGCCGACGGAGCGGGGTGGGGGTGTAGCTTTGGGAGTATACTAATGGTAAAATAGATTAAAACAGCGGAAAGGGGAGTATACGCGATGGACGTTTTGGAGGCAATTTCAACCCGCAGAAGCATACGCAGGTTTACCGGGCAGACCGTTTCGGACCAAGACCTTGACGTCTTACTCAGGGCGGGGTTCCAGGCGCCGTCGGCCCACAACAGGCAGCCGTGGCACTTTGTAATAGTAAGGGACAAGGAAACGCTTGATTGCATCGCCGAGTTTCATCCCTATGGCAAGATGCTGCCCAATGCCGGGTGCGGCATCGTGGTATGCGGGGACAGCCATCAGCAGGCAGAAACGGGCTTCCTTGTGGCGGACTGCTCGGCGGCCATCCAGAACATACTTCTTGCCGCCCATGGCATCGGGCTGGGTGCCGTATGGTGCGGGCTGTATCCCAAAGAAGACCTTACAGAGCCCATGTCCAAGCTGCTGGGCCTGCCGTCAAACGTCATACCCGTCGGCATCATAGCCGTCGGGCACAAGGGAGAGCAAAAAAGGTCAGCCGACCGGTACGACCGGTCCAAAATACACCTGGAACGTTGGTAAGAGCGGGCTATAAGTTCGTTTAAAGCAGCACGGGATGCCCGGTGAAAACCGGAAAACACTTAAAGTCGGCCGCTGATAGAAAAGTGTATGCCTAGGGGGTGTCAAAGTGGACAGTAAAGCACAGCTGCCCGGATACATGGAACGTATAAACCGGCTCAAGAAAAGGGTCCTTGAAACCCGGCCGGAAATAGACCTGGAGAACGCAAGGCTTCTTACCGAGGCCTTCAAGGAAGCGGAAGGAAAGCCGCTGGTGGTTAAAAAAGCCCTGGCTTTTAGGAAACAATGCATGGAAAAAACCGTTACCATATGGGACGATGAACTCATTGTGGGCTGTTCCGGCAGCAAGATTCGCGGCGGAATACTCTGCGCGGACACCTGCTGGTCGGTGCTGGACGACGAGCTGGACACCATAAGCACAAGGCCCTATGACCCGTTTTATCTAAGGCCGGAGGATAAAAAAGCCTTTGAGGAGGAAATCCGCCCCTATTGGAAGGGACGCTCCAACTACGAGGAATGGCTTGCACAGATTCCCGATGATACAAGAGAACTGCGGGACCACGGGGTTGTTTATATAAACCGCAAGGCGGTCCGCGGCTGGGGAGAAACCACCGCCGGGTACGAATGGCTTATCCGGGAAGGACTGTCGGGTATCATATCGGTAATCGAAAAAAGAAGGTCCGAACTGGACCTTACAGTGCCCGGCCACTATGAAAAGGACTATTACCTGGAGGCCATGCTGATTGCGGCGGAGGGCATAATAGCCCTTGCCCGGCGCTATGCCGCCGAGGCGGAAAGGCTGGCGCTCCTTGAGAAGAACCCGCGCAGGAAAGAAGAACTGCTGGAAATTGCAAGAGTCTGCCGCAGGGTGCCGGAACACCCGGCCCGGACCTTCCGGGAAGCGCTGCAGTCCTTTTATTTCTACCATACCTGCATATTCATGGAGCAAAACGCCGCCAGTTACAACCCGGGACGAATGGACCAGTACCTGTGGCCCTATTACAAGGCGGACCTTGAAGCGGGCCGCATTACGCCGGAAGAGGCCCAGGAGCTGCTGGACTGTTTGTGGGTCAAGTTTTCGGAACCCTGCCTGTTCCAGGACGCCGTAACCGCGGAGTTTGCCGCCGGGTACCCCATGTTCCAGAACGTATGCGTCGGCGGCGTGGACCATGCGGGGCGGGATGCCGTCAATGACCTTTCGTACATGATGCTCCAGGCCACCATGGACGTGCAGCTGTACCAGCCCTCGCTGTCGGTGCGGTACAACATGGCCAAAAACCCCAACTCTTTCTTAAGAAAAGTTGTGGAGCTTATAAGCCTTGGCACCGGCTTCCCCGCCTTTCACAACGACGAGGTGGGCATAAGGATGGTAATGAACAAGGGGGTACCGCTTAAGGAAGCCTACGATTGGAACCCCTGCGGCTGCGTTGAGACAAACCTTTCGGGACGGATGCGCCAGTACACCGCCCTTGCGGACATAAACCTGGGCAGCGTTGTGGAGTTCGCGCTGTTGGACGGCAAGAATAGGAAAAGCGGGAGATATATAGGCGCCCGGACGGGAAACCCCCTGGACTTTAAAACCTACGAAGAGTTCCTCGGAGCGGTTAAGGAACAGATAAGGTATGTAACCCGGGTGGTGGTAAAGGGAAGCCACGTGATAGACGAGATTTGCATGAACCGACCGGTGCCGGCGCTGTCCCTTACATTCAAGGAATGCATACAAAAGGCTAAGGACTATGCCTGGGGCGGTGCAAAGTACAACGTTGGAAACGGCATAATCCTCATAGGGGTGGCGGACCTCATAAACAGCCTTGCCGCCATCCGGCACATAGTATACAACACCAGGCAGGCCACCATGGCGGAGATTCTGGACGCCCTTGACCGGGACTTCGAGGGCTGTGAAAGAATCCATAGGCTTTGCCTTGCAGCGCCAAAGTACGGAAACGACGACCCGCTGGTGGACGATATTGCCGCCGACATTTTTACCTTTATCGCGGACGAGATAGAAAAGTACAGCAGCAAGTTCGGGCGCATGACCCCGGGGATACTGCCGGTGTCCGGCAATACGCCCTTCGGCCTGGAGGTGGGAGCACTGCCGTCCGGCCGCCGCGCCTGGAAGCCGCTGGCGGACGGCGTAAGCCCCAGCGGCGGTACCGATTTCAACGGGCCAACAGCGGTGTTAAAATCGGTGGCAAACATACCCCACGACCGGTTTGTACAGGGGACGCTGCTCAACATGAAGGTGGAACCGGATATGCTGTCCACCGAAAACGGGATAACCCAGATGATGGCCCTTTTAAAGAGCATGTGCAGCCTGGGGGTATTCCATGTACAGTTCAACGTAATAGACGGTGAAAAGCTGCGCCGTGCCCAAAAATATCCCGAGGAATACAAGGGGCTGCTTATCAGGGTGGCCGGTTACACCGCCTATTTTGTAGAGCTGGGCAAAGACGTCCAGGATGAGATAATAGGACGTACCACGCAGAAAGGTCTTATTTAAAGATGAACGCCATGGACAAAAAGGGTAGGACAACGGGAACGGTTTTAAGGATAGAAAGGTCTTCCATCCACGACGGGCAGGGGCTGCGGACGGTTGTATTTCTAAAGGGCTGCCCCCTAAGGTGCCTCTGGTGCTCGACGCCGGAGTCCCAAAGGCCGGGGCCGGAACTGGGCCTTGCCGCCGACCGGTGCAGGGGATGCGGTACCTGTGCCGAAGTATGCCCCGCCGGGGCCATTTCGCCGGCGGCGGAAAAGGGCAAGGCAGAGCTTAACAGGGCCGAGTGCCGGGGCTGCTTCGCATGTGTTTTTGAATGCCCGGCCGGGGCGCTGAAAAAGTACGGCGTCTCCATGACGGTGGAAGAGGTGGCTGCCGAAATATCCCGGGACGAGGTTTTTTATTTCCATTCGGGCGGGGGGGTTACAATAAGCGGCGGGGAGCCGCTTTTCCAGCCCCGTTTCACCGCGGAGGTGCTTAGGAAGTGCAAAAGGCTGGGAATTCATACCGCCATTGAAACCTGCCTTTTTGCGCAGTGGGACCATGTGGAAGCGGTACTGCCCTGGCTGGATGTGCTGTACGTCGATATAAAGCTTATGGATGAAGGGCTTCACAAACGGTGGACCGGCGCCGGCAATGGGCTGATACTTGAAAACCTTCGCAGGATAGACGCATCACCCTATGATGTTGAAATAATTGCACGGGTACCGATGATTCCGGGAGTGACCGATACGGATGACAACCTTTCGGATACGGTGGAGATGCTAAGCCGTGTAACAAAGCTTAAAGATATAGAGCTTTTGCCCTACCACCGCCTGGGGATTGAGACGTACGGATACCTGGGGAGGGAGTACTCCCTTAGGGACCTTGTCTCCCCGTCCGAGGAACATGTGATTGAAAGGCGAAAATACCTCGACCGATTGATGAAGAAATTTCGTATCGGCTCGTAAGCCGGAAGCCGCTAGATAAAAGGCATCGGGCCGCAGCCGGCGAGCCGGTAGGGATTAATAAGGATTATAATATAAAAAGGGGAGGCATCCGTGGATGCGTCCCCTTTTTATCCCTGTATTACCAGTGTGCCGGTTCTTCCCTCCAAAGCGTCCAGAGCCTTTTCCAGTGATGATATTATTGCCATCCTCCCTTTCTTGGATGCTGCAAAGGCCGTGGCGGCGTCTATTTTGGGCAGCATCGACCCCGGCGCGAAATGCCCCTGGCGGGCGTATTCTCTTGCCTGCTCCACCGTCAGCACATCAAGGTCTTCCTGGTCCGGTTTTCCAAAGTTTATGGATACCTTTTCAACCGCGGTGAGGATAATAAGCCCGTCGGCGTCTATGTCCTCCGCCAGCCTCTCGGAGGCGTAGTCCTTGTCTATGACGGCGGCGATGCCTTCCAGGCTGCCGTCGTCCTTCCTTATGACGGGTATGCCCCCTCCCCCCACCGTTATCACGATTATTCCCGCCTCCACCAGTGCCTTTACGGCGGGAAGCTCCACGATTTCAAGCGGAGCGGGGGACGCCACCACCCGCCTCCAGCCCCTGCCGGCGTCTTCCCTCATGGTATAGCCCTTTTCCTTCTCCAGCCTCTTTGCCTCATGGGCGGAATAAAAAGGACCTATGGGCTTTGTGGGGTTTTTAAAGCCCGGGTCGTTTTTGTCCACCACCACCTGGGTCACCAGCGTGGCAACCGGCCTTTCAAAGCCCCGGCGCCTTAGTTCATCCCCCATGGCCTGCTGTATATGGTAGCCGATCATACCCTGGCTCATTGCGCCGCATACGTCAAAGGGCATCGCCGGGGTTATATGGGATGCGCCCTCGTTCTGCAGCACCAGCCTGCCTACCTGGGGACCGTTGCCGTGGGCGATTATTACCTGGTATCCCTTTTCCATGATATCTGCCAGGTGAGATGCGGTATTCCTCACAACCTCCAGTTGGGCCTCGGCGGTGGCCGGGCCGCTGCCCTCCTGGAGGGCGTTGCCGCCCAGCGCTATCACAAGCCTTTTCACCGGTTTTCCCCCTTTGCATTCCAGGTAAAGGATGCCGTTTTCCGGCTCTAAAGGGTGGCCACCATTACCGCTTTAATGGTATGCACCCTGTTCTCGGCCTCGTCGAACACTGCCGAGTGTTTGCTTCTGAAGACCTCATCGGTTACTTCCATTTCCTTAAGTCCGTATTTTTCGTATATTTCCGCGCCGATGGTTGTATTGGTATCGTGGAAGGCGGGCAGGCAGTGAAGGAACATGCAGTCTTCCTTGCCGGTGGCCCTTACCATGTCCATGTTGACCTGGTAGTCCCTAAGAAGCCTTATCCTTTCGTCGAAGAACTCCTCTTCCCCCATGGATACCCACACATCGGTGTAAAGCACGTCACAGCCGCGGACGCCTTGCTTTATGTCATCGGTTACGGTGATGGAAGCCCCGGTTTGGGCGGCCTCGCCGCGGCAGTATTCCACCAGCTCCTCCGAGGGGAAAAGAGCCCTTGGGGATACGGTCCTAAAGTCGAGGCCCATCTTGGCCGCGCCAATCATCAGTGAATTTGCGACATTGTTCCTGCCGTCCCCCACATAGGCGAAGGAAATACCTTTAAGATACCCCTTGCGTTCTTTTATTGTAAGGAAATCCGCCAGCACCTGGGTGGGATGGTACAGGTCGGTAAGCCCGTTCCATACCGGCACCCCCGAATGCCGGGCCAAAATCTCCACCGTGCTGTGTTCGAAACCCCTGAACTGGATACCGTCAAACATCCTGCCCAGCACCTTGGCGGTATCCTCGACGGATTCCTTTTTGCCAAGCTGTATATCCCCCCTTCCCAGGTATTCGGCATGGGCCCCCTGGTCACTGCATGCCACCACGAAGGCACACCGGGTCCTGGTGGAGGGTTTTTCGAATATTAGGGCAATGTTCTTGCCCTTAAGGTTCTTTTTCTCGGTTCCTATGTATTTTGCTTTTTTAAGCTCCGCGGACAAGTCCAGCAGGTATTCTATCTCCTGCGGAGTATAGTCCTTTAAGGTTAAAAAACTTCTCCCCTTAAGATTAAATGGCATTATACCTCCTCCTTAATTCAAAACTTCCTTGTCTAAAAACACGGTCGGCAGCTTGCAAGCGTCAAAAAACCATCCCGCTGATTGTCCTCTGATTTTGGGACAAAGAACCGTCCCTTGTCCCTTCCCGGAAAAACCGTTCCCCTGTGTTATTCCCTTAGGATGGGCATGCTCATGCATCTTGGGCCGCCGCGCCCCCTTACCAGTTCCTGCCCGTCAATCTCCACCACCTCAATGCCGTTCTTACGCAGCACTTCGTTGGAAGCCTCGTTGCGGTTGTAGGTAACCACAACCCCGGGAGCTATGGCCAGTGTATTGGTGCTGTCGTTCCACTGCTCCCTGGCCGCCGTAATCTCGTCTCCCCCTCCGCTCTTTATAAGCTTGACCGCAGGAAGCCCAAGGGATTTTTTGAGGGCCTGGGTAAGGCATTCCTCGGCCTCAACATGCAGGCTGTAAGGTTTACTGTTCCTCGTCACCTTGAACACTTTCACGCGGTCCTCCACGCCTGGATATATGGTGAACTTGTCATGGTCCACCATGGTAAACACCGTGTCAAGGTGCATAAACGCCCTTATGTGGGGTATTAGCACCACCAGGATATGGTCAAGGTCCGGAAGCCCCTCAAAAAGGTTCCTGCACAGCAGTTCTATGCCCTGGGCGGAGGTCCTTTCGCTGCATCCAATGGCGAGGACTTCCCTGCTCAGTACAAGGATATCCCCTCCCTCCAGGCTGTATTTATTGTTATAATTATACCAGAGGGGAGTGGGTGCGGCATTAAAAATCGGGTGATACTTGTAAAAATATTTCATGAAAAGGCTTTCCCGCTTCCTGGCCTCCACCTTCATCGCGTTTATGGACAGGCCGTTGCCTATAACCGTTGCCGGGTCGCGGGTGAAATACAAGTTTGGCAGTGGGTTGATATAGAATGGGTAATCCTCGTTAATATAGTCCACCAGGCTCAGGTGCTTTTCAATATCGGCCACGTCGGATTTTTGAAGCCCGGTTATCAGTTTGTCCACCAGCTGCTGGGTGGGAAGTTCCATCAGGTAATGGGTTATGGCCTCCCTGCGGTCGGGGTTTTCAATACCGCTTAAGTCCAGCGTTTCCTTTATCATACGGGACTTTACCCCGTCCATCTCCAGTACGTCCTTCAGCATGTCCCTTATATAGTATACTTCTGCGCCCCTGGACCTCAGCGTTTCGGCAAAACCGTCATGTTCTTCGGTCATCTTTTTCAGCCAGGGTATATCGTCAAACAGCATCTCCTCAAGGTACTCCGGGGTGAGCCTCTCAAGCTCTCCGCCTGGTCGGTGCAGTATAACGGCTTTCAGTTTTCCTATTTCGGAATTAATCGAAATACCGTTTGTGAAAGGCACAAACAATCACCCTTTCTTTTTGGATATACAGTCACTGATAGTGTTTTCTGTTACTGTCGACAATATTAGTATATTATCTTTAATTTTCTAAAACAAGGAGGGTGGAATTCCATGGAATTTTAAATTTTACATTTATTGTTATTTGCGTGAATATTAATACAGGCAAGGCCTGCAGTGCCCTGCGCCGCATTTTCCAGCCGCGGCTGCCCCATTATAGCGCTGGTACTTAATTACAACATATGCATTCTTTCCTTTTAAAGATAGACCGTGCCAAGGGCTGTTATAAATTATTCCCTGTTGGTGTATAAAAAATTTTCTTGTCAAAAAATAATAAAAGCGGCTTGGCTGCCGCTATTTGACCTGTCAGCTGCACTTTATTTTCCTGTTTTCTCCGCACACCGTAAGCTCCACCGTTTCGGTAAGTATATCCGAGTAACTGTAGGATACCCTTCTTGTGAAGGCCTGGTCGGTATCGAACTTTATTACAAATATGCTGGGATAGGTGGACTCGAGGATGCCTTCCTTTACGAAGGTTTTCTTCCTGCCCTTATTGGCCTTAAGCATTACCTTCTTCCCGATACACTTCTCAATGTCCCTTTTTATCCTGTCCAGCGAATCGTTCCTTCGCACCCGGTATCACTCCTTCTCGTCCTGCCTTCGCTGTATACATTTTATCATATATTGGAGCATAATGCAAATTTATAAATCTATATTGTACCAGTATATACTCGACCCTGTCAAACCATATATTTTGTAAAAATCGGGGTTTCGCGCCACTAGACCGGCTTTCTGGCGCTGTTTAATTCCCCGGCCCTATAATAGAGCATAATACCGTTAAAAACAGCCCTGGCCACCTTGTTCCTAAAATGTTCCGATTTAAGCCTTTCTTCCTCGGCAGGATTGGTTATATAAAACAGTTCAAGCTGCAGCGAGTTTACCTTTGCCTCCCTCAGGATATAAAAGTTGGCCGGTTTCACCCCTTTGTTCACGGCACCGGCCTCCTCGACCAGCCGGTCCATTATGCACTCTCCCAGGCTCCGGGCTTCGGTGTCGCCGGTATAGTAGTAGATTTCGGTACCCGAAACCCCCGGGTTATAAAAACCGTTCTGGTGTATGCTGATAAGGAAGTGGGGTCTTAGTCGCCCCGCCATCTCCACCCTTTCCGAAAGCAGCACCCCGGTGTCTTTACGCCGGGTCATGTGTACTTCCGCGCCGGCTTTTTTAAGCATTGTCTCCAACTTCAGCGCAATATCCAGGTTCACATCCTTTTCCTTAAGTCCCCCGGGACCCGTGTTGTCACCGTCTTCGCCCCCGTGCCCAGGGTCCAGTACAAACACCTTTCCGGCAAGCGGTGTATCCCCGCCGCCTCCCTTTACGGTGGCTATATCCACCCCGGTAAAATAATAATTGATAATGTCCCTGTAACTTTTGCCCTCCGCAGCCATGGCGGCTGCGCCGTACTGGCACATCCCCAGGCCGTGGCCGCTGCCGCCGCTTATAAACCTTAGGGTAACCGGTTTCCACCCGAACCGGGTGGATGTTAGGCCCAAAAGGTCCCTCACATCCGAGCCCTTAAAATACTTGCCGCCAATCCTTAGGCTTCTTATCCTTCCTTCGCCGTCCCGGTCTATTTCCTCAATTAACCCTTCGATGGGAGAACCCTTAACCGAGTTGAACCCGTCCGCCCTTATGCCAAGCCTCTGCTCTATCTCTTCAATGGTAAGGTCCCTCTGCTGCTCCCATGCCGGCGAGTCCTTGCAGTAGCTGCACAGCACCTTCCTTAGATATACCACCCTGTTGCCGGTAATGTTTTCGGAGTTTTCGGTTGCCCCTCCGCAGCATAGGTGGAAATGGGCCCTTATGGGCCTTCTGTTTACCACGATTATTTCTCCCCGGGTGTTTTCCACCGCCTCTTTTATTGTTGCCCATTTTTGGCTGTTTTTATCCATGCTTTCCACCGCTTCCCCCGCCGAGGGCAGCCACTCCATGCAGTGCCCGCCGTCGCATAGGTCTGCACCCGGGTGCAGGCTGCAGCCCCTTCCGTCATAAACCGGAAGCTGCCGGGCAATATTTGTCCTAACAAGGACAGCCTGGGCTTTCAGCGCCTCGCCGTCCAGCCCTTCGGGTATACTGGAGGGCAGCATTTCCGCCACCAGGGTCTCAAGGGGTGTTACTTCAATCCTTTTTTCATGCCCCCTGTACACCCTTAGGTCAATATCGCTGTACTTTTTCAACCCCCTTACCTCCTCCGCGCCTTGGTCCGGCCTGTCCCGGGCAAACCTTCCCTGTATTTGCCCCTTGTCTGCAGTCCCCCTATCCCCTCGATACCGGTTATGGTCTTGGATATGAGGTCCTCCACCGATACCACGCTGTCGACGCTGGAGCAGGCAATTTTTTGGCATACGAATACAGGGTCAAGGGCGTGTATAAGAACCCTCTTGGGAGAACTGGCATAGTTGGCCCCGGCCTCCAACAGGGCCTCGAAATGGGACTGGCACGCCCCCGCAAAAATCACAAGGTCGTCGTAGGAGGATTCGAACTTCCTTGCTTCCTTCACGGCGGCGACATAGTACTTTGAATTCCTGTAGCTTTCTATATCGTTTATGTCCCTGTTCTTTTCAATCGCATCGTGGCCGGTAAGCACCAATATGTCCGGAAGATATTCCCTGAGCATTTGGCCCACCTCCTGGGGCTGCTCGCTCTCCGGTACGTGCTTGCCCTCCACGTTAAGGCCCATTTCCCTGTAGGCCTCCATGCACATATCAAGGTAGTCCTGGTCCCCGTCCAGGTGCAGAATCCGTCCCGACCTGCCAAAAGTTTTTGGGCCTCTATATAAAAAAGCGTTCCTTATGCCTCTGGAATGTTCCCCCGCCTTTCCTTGGCGGACAATACCGTCCATGCGCTTTCTCACGGCACGGCGGTTGGAAATCTCGAACTTGCGAAGGTCACTGCCGGTCTGAAGTTCCAGGTCCTCGCCGGGGGCATCCACCAAGATTCGCATGTTTACCCCCTTCAATATATAAACCGTTTCCTTGCCGGATTGGTTGATAATATCCGTAACCTTGAAAAGGATATCGCATTTATAGGACTTTCGTGCAACCAGGTCTCCAATCTTTATTTCGCTCACATCCATACCTCCCGGCATATTATTTAATAGATTGATTAGTATATATTATGAAGGGCGGTTATGGTGTGTGCCCTTTGACCGACCGATACCGGGCGCCGTATAAAAAATAATGGCAATATATCAAAAGGTTATATATAATAAAGTAGTAAGCCAATATTTCGTTAGGTGAGGCTCCTGTACAGATAGACGCTGCTGCCCGGAAATGTCGAGAGACGCCAACGGGTCAACAGGTTTTACCGGAGTAAGGTTTAACCTAATGCAGCTGGATTTGTTCCAAAGCTGTACAGTGTCAAAACTCAACGAGGGGAAGCCCATTTATAAGCTTCTTCCCGTTTGAAGAAGTTTATTTTTTCCCTTGATGTGGGCGGGACACCGAACGGCTTTTGAAGCTTTCACCGGGAAGGGAGGTATATGGTATGCAGCATTTAAGAGAGCTGTACAGGCAAAAGAATTTCCAGCAGCTTATAGAAGAACTTAACGGGCTGCACGAGGCGGACCTGGCAGAGTACTTCAAGGAACTGGACGGCGACGAGAGGATTATACTGTTCCGGTTCCTGAAGAAGGACCTGGCGGCAAGGGTGTTCTCGTACATGGAAAAGGAAGAGCAGATGGGTCTTATAAATGCAATAACAGACCACAGCCTGCGGGACCTGCTGGCCGGCTTGGCCTTTGACGACAAGATAGACCTGCTGGAGGAAATGCCTGCCAACGTGGCAAAAAAGATACTGCAGAACGTGTCCGGAGACGAGCGCAAAATAATAAACCAGTTTTTGAAATTCCCGGAAAACTCCGCCGGGTCCATTATGACCATAGAATACGTGGACCTGAAGGAGCATTATACCGTGGGCTATGCCCTGGACCACATAAGAAAAACCGGCGTAAACAAGGAGACCATATACACCTGCTACGTAATTGACGGCAACAGGCGTCTAAGGGGCACCGTATCACTCAAGGACATAATAATGGCGGACCCCGATATAACGGTGGGAGAACTGATGGAGGAAAAAACCATTTCGGTGCAGACCACCGACGACCAGGAAGAGGTGGCCGCCCTTTTCAAAAAATACGACCTGCTGTCGGTACCGGTTTTGGACCATGAGAACAGGCTTATAGGCATAATAACCATAGATGACATTATAGACGTAATAGAAGAGGAGGGCACCGAAGACTTTTACAGGATGGCCGCCATGGAAGCCACCGAGGATGATTACCTTTCAACCGGGGTGTTCACGCTGGCCAAGAAAAGGATTCTGTGGCTTATGGTGCTTATGGTTTCCGCCACCATCACCGGCAACATCATTGGCCACTTCCAGGCGGTGCTGCATTCGGCGCTGAGCCTTACCGTTTTTATTCCCATGCTTATGGGTACCGGGGGCAACGCAGGGGCCCAGTCTTCCACGCTTATTATAAGGGGTATGGCGGTGGGAGAATTAAAGCGCAGGGATGCCCTGAGGGTGCTGTTCAAGGAACTGAGGGTGTCGCTGGTGGTGGGTGCCGCCCTGGGTATTGTCAATTATGCGAGGATAATACTGTTTGCAGGGGAGAGCACAACGGTAGCGCTGACCGTATCCATCACGGTTTTCCTTACTATAGTTCTCGCGAAGCTTACCGGCTCGATACTGCCCATAGTCGCAAAATCGATAGGCCTTGACCCGGCGCTTATCGCGGCGCCTTTGCTCACCACCATCATAGACGCCCTGGCCCTTTTGGTGTATTTCAATATCGCCCTTATGGTACTGGGCCCGTCGCTTACGGCCGGATGAGCCGAACCCTTGGGACAGAATGCTCCGTTTAACAGGCGGAGCATTTTTTTGCCGTCTTTATATATTTGATGTCGTAAAAACTCGTTTAAAGGAATTTTCAGGTTTTTATAGAAGTAAATAATATAGAAAGGTAATAAAAGGTATGGAGGTGTACCGATGTTGAAAACCGGTGTTACGGCTGTTTTGAACTTGGCTGCTCTCTCACCGGACGACTTCTGGATACTTGCTGTGGTAATTGTTGTTTTGGCTGTGGTTTTCTATGTACTGCTTGTTCGTCCACGGGATAAGGCTATTAAAAGAATAAGAGACAGCCTTGAACTTATCGAAAAGGGTGACATGCTTAGGAAACTGCCGGAGGACCTTGGGGGGGACTACAAGAGAGTTGCGGCTTCAATGAACCGGGTCCTGTTCGACAGTAAAAGATTTATGGGAGACATACTAACCTCCTCCGAAAAGACAAAGAACTATGTCGAAAGCCTGCTGGTGAACGTAAACGACACCAACCGCTCGGCGGAGGAAATAGCCATCAGTGTGTCGGAAATTGCAAGGGGCATTGAAGCCATATCAACTGCGGCATCCCAGACCATGGACAGCATCCGGGAGATGGCCGGGTCCACCGAAGGGATTGAGGAATTTGCCGGTAAGACCCTGGAAGAATCAATGAAAATGCAGCAGACGATAAATGACAGCATCCAAAGGCTGTCCGACCTGGTGGACAGGATTCGCGCCAACGCCGACATCAACGCCAACCTGGCCCGGGAAGTAGCGCTGCTGGAGGAGTATGCAAAACAGATATCCGGAATTACAATGGAGGTAACGGATATAAGCGACCAAACAAACCTTTTGGCGCTCAATGCAGCCATAGAAGCGGCCAGGGCCGGGGAACAGGGCCGGGGCTTCGCAGTGGTGGCGGATGAAGTGAGAAAGCTTGCAGAACAGTCAACCGCCTCCGCGGCTAGGATAGACAAGCTGGTGGGCACCATTTCAAAACAGGTGGCCCTTGTTTCGGAAACCATGAAAGACCAGGCCGCCAAGGCCAAGGAAGATGTCGGCCTGGCGGATATGTCAAGGGAAGACTTCAGCAGGGTGAACGAGGTGACAAACGCCACCGTACTTTCCTTCCGGGAAGTCCAAAACCTGACGCAGCAGTTAAAACAAAGGGCGGAAGAAGTGGGATCGCTGATGGAAGACATCGTGGCATCGGTACAGCAGTCATCGGCGGGAGCCGAGCAGGCGGCCGCCGGGGCCCAGCAGCAGTCCGCCGCAATGGCGCAGGTGCTTGAACTCATTACAAACCTCGATGAAATGGCAAAGGAGCTGGACGACAGCTTTAAGGAATACAAAAAGGGATTACGGCTGAGGGATGACCAAAAACAGCGGGTGGAGGAAGCAAAGGCCGTCGTATCACGGCTTATAGAGGCCGCCGCCTTTGAAAACATGGATATAAGAGGTATAGAGGCCCTGCTGAAACAGTGCAAGGCGGACAGCGAGAATATAGAACTGCTGGCATTTGTGACCACGGATGGCAGCCTCCAGGCAACAACGCTGGATTCAATAAGGGGTGACAACATATCCCACAGGAATTATTTCCGGGAGGCCATAAAGGGAATAACCTATATTACCGAGCCCTA
>ERZ773359.4039-NODE-4039-length-15947-cov-21.685565_pt1 | contig 15947 bp, 15 predicted proteins | sample MGYA00374955_ERZ773359 | MGnify/ENA primary metagenome ERZ773359 (study PRJEB29098, sample SAMN04486028) | biogas fermenter metagenome | study: EMG produced TPA metagenomics assembly of the Biogas fermentation microbial communities from Germany - Plant 4 DNA1... | reverse complement strand
GCCTACGGATTAGAAGTCCGTTGCTCTATCCTGCTGAGCTACAGGCGCGCTGCTTCATTCATTTTATCATATTCTCCCGCCCGCTGCAATCCCCTGCAGGTGAATTTTAATGCCGGTAACCGCAGGTATAAGCAATCAACCTCTTCCCGCCGGAAAGCCTCTTCCTGGTTGCCTTTTCCTTTTCGCCATTTTTTGTTATACTATTATAAGGAATTTGCTTAAGGAGGTAAATCTTGATGGAAAAGACCGCCGCGATCTTGGGGCTGATTAAGAAAGATTGCCTTGATATCCAAAGCCTGATTGATGGCATTGGCAAGCAAGAGTTTCTTGCAAGTCCACAGGTGAATATGGCGGTAACCATGTCCCTTTTCAGCATAGCCGAACTCAGCAAGACTTTACCGGTGGAGTTTCGTACAAGTTTTCCCCAGTTGCCGTGGGAACGGGTGATTACCCTTAATTCCGCCGCCCATGAGAAAAAGCGCCTCGATCTGGAGGAGGTCTGGGCGGTCGCCACCGGGGAAATCAATAAGATTTTACGTTTTATCAACTCCTATGAATAGCCGGTACCGGCAACAATAGCCGGCCAAGCCTCCTGCGGTAAAAAAAAGCCCCAGCCAAAGCGCCGGGACTCTATCCCTCTTCCATGACCCGTTGTTTACTTCGGATTAATACTCAAAAACTTCTTCAGCAGGGTTTTCCCGGTAGTATAAATAATCCAGCCAAGAATCACCACAACGGATATTTGCTGCACGAAATAGATTACCACATCAAGCAGGTATAAAAGATTACGCCAGAACACCCCCGTGCCACCTCCGGACTGTTATCTCATACCAATTATCCCACAAATTCGGAGGTTTTATACGGCGGTTTCGCGTCTTAATTTTTGGGCATCCTAATACTCGATCCCGCGGCGGGCTTTTATTCCCTTTTGGTACGGGTGCTTAACCTCCTTCATCTCCGTGACCAGGTCCGCCCGGGCGATCAGTTCCTCCGGCATGGCGCGGCCGGTCAGGACCAGTTCCACCCCGGCTGGCAACTCCTCAATGAACCCGAGCAGCGCGGGTAAAGGAAGTACCCCCAGGTTGACCGCATGGCTGATCTCGTCGAGGATCACCACCTGGCAACCGTTGCGCGCGGCGGCGGCCGCCTCTTCCAGCCCCCGGGCGGCTAAGCGTTTTTCTTCTTCCGTAGGGGCGCGGTCAATAAGCCAGGAACCGCTCCCGTACTGGTAAACGCCGATTCCCAGTTCCCGCGCGGCTTTCACCTCCCCGCTGGCCTCTTTCTTTAAAAACTGAAAGATCTCCACCCTTAACCCCTGCCCGCGGGCACGGAGGGCCAGCCCAAAGGCGGCGGTGGTCTTGCCTTTACCGTCCCCGGTATATACCTGGATCATCTCTCCTTATCCCCCTTCGTCCGGGAGTACCAGGTCAACCTCGCGCCCGCAACTCCCGCACCGGCCGTTGTCAACCCCGGTTACCCGGGCGGCAAAGCCCGTCCTTTCCACCAGCGCCTGCCCGCAGTCCGGACAGTTTGTCCGGTTATACCCCATGCGCCCGTCAACAGTGCTGATATTCCCCACATAGACGTAGTACAATTCTTCCTTCGCTATTTTATAAGCCTTTTCCAGCACCACCGGGGGCGTGGGCGGCAACTGCAGCCGGTAATTCGGGAAATACCTGGAGAAATGGAGGGGAATCCTCCGGTCCAGGCCGGCCAGGAAGCGGACGAGTTCCCTGATCTCTTCCTCCCGGTCGTTCTCACCGGGGATTAGCAGGTTGGTTACTTCCAGGTGTACCTTTCCGGCCATGATCTCCGCGGCTTTTTTGACCGGCCCCACCCGGCCCTCACAGCGCCTGCGATAAAAATCATCCTCCCAGGCCTTGATATCCAGGTTGACCGCGTCGATGAAGGGCAGCAGTTCCCGCAGGGGTTCAGGGTTGAGATAGCCGTTGGTCACCAGCACATTCTTCAAGCCCTTCTCCCTTGCCAGGCGGGCCGTGTCGTAAACGTACTCGTACCAGATTAGCGGTTCAGAGTAGGTATAGGCCAGGCCGATATTGCCCTGGGCGCGGTATTTATCCGCCAGTTCCACCAGGTCTTCCGGGGAAAGGTACTCCGTCGGGGCATCCCCGTGGGCGATCTCCCAGTTCTGGCAGAAGTCGCACTGCAAATTACAGCCGACGGTCCCCACGGAAAGGATGGCCGCCCCCGGGTAAAAATGGTAGAGCGGCTTTTTCTCCATCGGGTCCAAGGCCAGGGCGGAAATCTGCCCGTAACTGGAGAGGTAGATTTTGTCGCCGCGGCGGAAACGCACGCGGCACCGGCCCCTTTCCCCCTCCTGCAACCGGCAGGCCTGCGGGCAAAGGGTGCAAAGTACCGTCCCCTCCGGCAAAAGGCGGTAGAAACGGGTCTCCATTTCCCTTCGCATTCTGTTTCGTCCTTGTCCTTTCTCTTTTCCACCGGTTATTAATAGTAACGTACCACCTCAAAGCGTTCCAGTTCCACCGGTTCGTCCGGGCCGATCCCCGCCTTCCGCCGGGCAATCGCCACCTGTTCTTCGGCGGTCTCAATCCCCTCCAGGTTCGGGAGGAGCAAACCGCTGCGGTGCCCCCTGCGGACAATCACCCCGTATTTTTGGGGATCAAGGTCGCCGAGGCCTCTAACCGGTTCCGGGGGTTTCAGGATATCCACGGAATAGACCAGATCCTCCAGTTCGTCTTCGCTGACCGGCGGGAAACGGGGGTCCTGGAAAGCGGCGGCCAGGGCGTTTGCCATGATTTCCCCGGCAAGGTTTTCCCGGGTGGGATAGATCGTCCCGATACAGCCCCTGAGTTCGCCGTGTTTTTTTATGGAGACAAAGACCCCGGCCCTCGGCGGCAAATCTGCCGGGAGGCCGGACTCCTCCCCCGCCCCTTCCTCCTTCTTACGGAGGTAGTTCTCCACTGTCCGGCGGGCCAGGCGCACCGGCGCCGACTCCTGCTGCCGGCGGGCGGCAACCTCGGCCGCTCTCTCTTCCTGCAAGACGGGAAGGAGCCGCCGGGCCGGGTTTTCCGCCCCCGGTAAGAACGTGGCCACCGCATAACCCACGCCAAAGGGCCCTTCGTAACTTAAGACCTCGGTCTCGATCTCCAGGCCTTCAAAGACCCCCAGCAACATCAGGATCGACCGGTAACCGCATTCGGCCGCCTCTTCCACCAGTTCCGGATCGAGCCGGACAATCTCTTCTACCCGGTTCTCCTGGAGTAACTTGACGAGGAGGAGATCAAATTCCTTCCCCCGCGGGTTGTAGGCGACCGGCGCTCCCGGGATTAGGCAGTGGGAGAGGTCGCCGCTGGCCACCACCGCCACCCGTTTGGAGGTTTTCCTGAGCGCCCGGCCGATGGCCACACCCAAAGCGTACTGCCGCTCCGGGGGGTAGAAATAGGAGATGCCGGTGGCCACCAAACGGAAGGGGGTCTCCGCCAGGAAGGAAAGGGGAACGACAACGCCGTGGTCCAACCCCCTATGCAACCCAAAGGAGGGATATGTATCCCCCTTGACAACCGTTGCCGACAGCCCTTCCGCCTCCACCTCGGCGATGATTAGGTCCACCAGTTCCCGGTCGTTCTGGAAGGTCCAGGAGAGGCGCGAACCAAATTGCCTCAGGTTCCCCTCGAGGCTTTCCTCCCCTCTAACCGGTAACTGCCTTTCCATAACCGGCCCATGGGGGGAGAAGACCACCACCGTCTCCGGGGATAAATCCTTGAAGATCCCGGCCAGCCTCTGCATGGCTTCGGCGGTCTTGGCAACCTTGTCGGTCTCCGCACCCCCGATCTCCCGGATGATAATCGCAGCATGGGGGACCAGCGCACCAAAGAGCAGCATGGCGAGCCCTCCTTTAAAAATAATAACGCGTCTCTACCCAATATCCTTTCTCTGCCGAAGAATTAAATCCTCCCCAGGGAGCGATCCCCACTTGCCACCGCCACTTCCCCTCTCCCCCGCGGAGAACCAGGAGGATCCCTTCCCTGACCTGCTCTGCCTGCCAGTGGCGGAAGAGTTCGATCCGCACCCGGCACCCGGGAAGAACCCGCTGCCAGCGCAGGCCGGCCCGGAATCCCGGTTCCTCCCGCTCCTCCTCTTCGTCATCGGGATCGTACTCCCAGTAGTCCCGGCGCACGGCTTTCCTGTACGCCAGCATCCAACCGACGGTCATCTCCGGGGAACGGGGGCACTCCAGAATCCCGGTGAGCTCCCACTCCTCCCGCTGTTTGCCCTCCCCCCACTCCCGGAAAAGCCGGGAACCCCTGGTCACCAGGTGGGTACGGTCGTTGATCTTCCATTCCCACCGGAAGTTCCAGTAGTTGCCCCACTCGTTTTTCCAAGCGTTCTCCGGGTAGACCCCAGTGCTCTCCCGGTAGCGCAGAGAAAAAAAGTTCCCGCCCCACCGGTGTTCACCGCCGGTTTCCAACTGTAGTTTGCGCCAGGAATTCTTAACCAACCGCCGGTACTCCTTTTCCCTCCCTTTGAGCTCACCCAGCCAGGAGAAGCCTGCCCACCGCAGCCGGATCCTGGCCCCGGCTTCCCGGTAGGAGTATTCGTCCAGGCGGGAAGAAAGATGCGGGCGGGCCCGGATCATCCGTTCTTCCCCTTCCCCCCATAACCGGCCGGACCAGCCACGGCGACTGGTATTCTCCAAGAAGAGCCGGGCTCCCAGGTAATTGCAGGCCGGTTGGGTGGCAAACCGCCCCCACCCCCCGTACCACCAGTTGCCGCCGGCCCGCTTCCGGGCCTCCGTCCGCAGGAAAGAAAGGCGGTCGTCGGCAGAGGGTTCGTTATATACCAGCCGCCAGTTCCAGCGGAGATCCCGGGTCCGGTACCCGAAACTGTAAGCCGCCCGGGTGAAAAAACCCTCTTCCTCCTGGTACTTATTTTTCCAGGTCAAATTCCCCGGTTGCCAGGCGGCCCCGGCCACGCCGGGGTTGAACAAAAGAAGACCGCCGGCAAGCAGCAGCCCTTTAAGCAGCGCCCTTTTTTTCACCCTTTTCACCCCTCTTCCCCTCCGTTTCCTCTTTGTGGAAGAGAGGTTCGACGCTACGCCTTCTTTTTCCTTTTTTATCTGTTTTCTCCAATTAAATCAAACCGGGGCGTAAGGGGCTCGCCCAGGACCAAGTGGCCGCCCAGGGTCCTCCCCTTCTCCCCGGCTACCAGGAGGGTCACAGTCTCCAGGTCCAGGTTGACGGCGAGGGTATTGACGATGCTGTAAACAGCCAGTAATTCCGCGGTTCCTCCCTGCACCGCCGGTTCCAGTTCCGCCTTTAAATCAACCAGCGCTGTCTTCCCATTGACCCGGAGTTCCCGGAGCCAGCCCCCCGGCGGCACCGCCGGGAGCAAGAGGCTTTTCTCCCCGGGTCCGGCAAAGAGTTCTTCCAAAAGACAGCGGGCCAGGGCCGGCCGGGATTCCGCCCGGTCCGGCAGTTCTCTTTCCTCCGCCCGCAGCTCCGGCCCTTTGTTCTCCGGGACGGCAAAATAAAGACGGGCGGTGGCCGGCAGTTCCGGAGCGGGCGCAAGCGACGACACAGGCGGCAACCCGGCCGGTGACGGCTCTTCCTGCCGGATCACCGGCAAGCTCCCGGCCCGTTCCCGTTGGCGGAGGAAATAAGCGACGGCGCCGGCGAAGATCGCCTCCGCCAGTTGTTCACGGTAGGCCGCATCCGCCAGCAGCCTTTCTTCCCGGGGGTTGGAGATAAAACCCACCTCCACGGTGACCGCCGGCATCCGGGTGGCCTTCAACATCAGGTAATCGGCGGCCACCGGCCGGCGCCGGTTGGGCCCGAGCCGGGCCGCCAGTTCATCCTGGATGGCGTTGGCCAGCTCCTTACTCTCCGGGTTCCCCGCATAGTAAAAACACTGGGCGCCGGACCAGATGGACTGGGGAAAGCTGTTCACGTGGATGCTCAGCAAGAGATCGGCCCCGCTTGCGTTGGCGAGCCCGGCCCGGTAGGCCAGATCCCGGCTCTTCCTGGTACCGCTGGAGAGGTCGCCCGTATCCCCATAATCCTGATCCTTTTCCCTGGTCATTACCACATAGACCCCGACCCGGGAAAAGAGGCGGCGCAGCCTCAGGGCAATATCCAGGGTGATCTCCTTTTCCGTCAGACCGGTCTTCCCCACCGCGCCGGGGTCCCGGCCTCCATGGCCGGCATCAATCACCACCGTCTTTCCTGTGACCAACCCCGGTAAAGGGACCGTTGTCCGGAGCGGCTCATCCTTCCCCGCCAGCTGCCACCCGAGGAAAAAGCAGAAGCCAGCCACTGCCAGCACCCGAAAAACTGCCCGCGGTGATATGATGGCCAGAAAAACAGGGGGCCGGGTCACCGTGCCTTCACTCCTTTATCCGGTCTCCTTACGATCCCGTATCCTTACGGGCAGGCGTTGCCTTCGTCTTTGGCAGTAAAAAGATATGCCGGTCGCCGGCTGCTTAGAAGCAACGGGCACGGGCTGGTTTCCCCTGAAGACCGGGGTGGTTTAGCCCGGGGTGGTTATTTCTCCGGATGTTACGGTTTTGAGACTGCGAAGGCAAATTGTTGAAACCCCCTGCTTCATTTGGTTTTTAACAGCTGTTAACTGCAGAAAAAATTATTTTTTCCTTGTTGACTTTTACCCTTAAGTTTGCTATTATTATTTTGTTTAATGACGTGGGTACACAGCGTGCCTGCGTTTAAAAGACCCAAAGGGGGAGAGACGTTCCATCCCAGTAAAAACCTATAGTCCTGATCTAACACATATCCCGAGGCTTCCTTAAGGTATCGTCGGGTAAAGGGAAATCAGGGCGCTTATGGGTCAAAACGTTCTTCCTGACCAAAAAGTAAATGAACGGGGTGAGGTGGAATGAGAGCTTTTGATACTGTAGGTGCTCACGTGCTGGCAGATTTTTGGGGATGCCAGTTCGAAAAGCTCGATGATGCCGAGCTTTTAATGAACAGTTTGCGTGAAGCGGCAAAAACCGCTAATATGACTGTTCTGGCTGAGGAAGCCTATAAATTTGAGCCGCAGGGTTTTACTGGGCTTCTCCTCCTGGCAGAGAGTCATATTTCCATTCACACCTATCCGGAACGGGGCTACGCTGCAGTTGACGTTTACACCTGCGGCGGCGGGATAACGCAAAAGGCCATTGACTACCTGAAAGAAGTCCTCCAACCCACCAAAACAAAGGAGGTCGTCTTGCGCCGGGGGGTCCCGGAAGATACTTGACTGACAAGTTCAAACCGGTCCAACCGGTTTTTTTTATGCCCGGAACCACCCAGCCTTCCCCTTATCCGGCGGATTTTTCCCCCGGGGCTTTTTCTCCCCGCCGGTTATACTAAGGCTGGATAAGGCCGCCAGGCTGCGGGATTATAGGGGGAAAAGCCATGCGTACGCTCTGGAAGGGCGCCATCAGTTTCGGGCTGGTTAATATCCCGGTAAAGATGTACACTGCCACCGGGCGGAAGGATATCCGCTTTAATTACCTCCATGCCGCTTGCAAAACGCCCATTCAATACCGGCGTTTCTGCCCTGCCTGCCAGGTTGAGGTGGCGGCGGAGGACCTGGTCTGGGGTTACGAGTACGAAAAAGGCCGTTACGTGGTTCTCCGGGAGGAGGATTTCCAGAGCCTGCCCGGGGAAAACACCAAAACCATAGATATTCTGGATTTTATCAACCTGGCCGAGGTTGATCCGGTCTTTTTCGATAAAAGCTATTACCTGGAGCCGGCCCCCGGCGGTGAGAAGGCCTATGCCCTCCTGAAAAGGGCCATGCTGGAAACGGGGAAAATCGCCGTGGCCCGGGTGATGATCCGGGCGAAATTCTCCCTCTGCTGCCTCCGGGTCTTTAACAACCTGCTCTTAATGGCGACCATGTTCTACCCGGACGAAGTACGGCCGGCCGAGGCCTTGAGCGGGCAGATCAAAGAGCCCTCCCTCCACCCCAACGAGATCACCATGGCCAACAGCCTGATCGAGAATTTGTCCGCCCCTTTCCAGCCGGAGAAATACACCAACGAATACCGGGCGGCCCTGATGGAGTTGATCCAGGCCAAGATTGCCGGGGAGGAAGTGGCGGTTCCCGCCACCCCGGAAACGGCAAAGGTGGTGGACCTGATGGAGGCCTTGAAAGCCAGTTTGCAGGCGACCGGCGCCGGCAAGGACGCCGGTGTTGCCACCGGAGCGCCCGCCCGGGGAAAACGGAAGAAGAAGACCGGATGAAGCTCCCGGAGAAAATCCGCCCCATGCTGGCCGTGGCCGCCGAACCCTTTGATTCCCCCGCCTATCTCTTTGAGCTTAAATGGGACGGCCTGCGGGCCCTGGCCTTTCTCAACGGCGGCACCCGTTTGCAAAGCAGGAACCTGCGGGAGATCTCCGCCCAATACCCGGAACTGGCCTCCTTACACCGGCAGGTGAAGAAACCCGGGACCATCCTGGACGGGGAGATTATCGCCTTGGCCGACGGGAAACCCAGTTTCCAGCGGTTGACCAGCCGGATGCATACCACCTCGCCCCCGGGGATCCGGCGGGGCATGCGGGAAAACCCCGTACTTTATGTCGCCTTTGACCTGCTTTACTATGATTACCGTCCTCTCCTGCAGGAACCCTGCGAAAAACGCCAGGAGTTGCTGCAGGCCATCCTCACCCCCGGCGACTCCCTCCTCGTCAGTACCGGCCTGCCGGAACAGGGACGGAAGCTTTTCCAGTTAGCTGCCGAGCAGGGCCTGGAAGGGGTGATGGGTAAAGAAAAAAACAGCCCCTACCTCCCGGGAAAGCGCAGCCCTTTTTGGAAGAAGATCCGGGTCACCCGGAGCGCCCCTTTTGTCATCTGCGGGTATACCACCAACCCCGCCGGCCGCCGGGACTTGTCCGCCTTGATCCTCGGGGCCTATACCGGTGAAGGCTGTGGCCGCGTCCTCCTCCCCTGCGGCCTGGTGGGGGCCGGTTTCTCCCAGGAAGAGATCGATCATCTCCTTTCCCTGTTGCGTCCTTTGGCAACGGACGCGCCCCCCTTCTCCACCGGCGTTCTTCCTTTTTCCGGGGGCAATCTTCCCTCTTCCGGCGGTGATCTTTCCTTTTCCGGCGACACCCTTACCACCTCTGGCGGCAATCCTGCCTCCACCGCCAGCGGGCTTTCTTTATCCCGCAGCGGTCTTTCCTTCCCCGGCGGCCCGTCCCGGAAAACGGGCGCCGGCAAACCGCAAGTGCATTGGGTCCGCCCGGAACTCGTCTGTGAAGTGGAATACCTGGAAATCACCGCCTCCGGGCAGCTCCGGCACCCCCTCTACCGCGGGCTCCGCCCGGAGACCAACCCGGCCGCCTGCCGCCTGCCGGTAAAATGAGACCGGCAGTAAAGGCGGCAACAGTCCAAGCCAAAAAGCCAGGCAAAATCATATCTTGCCGGCCGGTAGTCCTGCCGGCAGTGATCCCGGAGGAAAAATGCCAACCACCACCATTGAAACCATCACCATCAACGGGCACCGGTTGACCCTGAAAAACCTGGATAAGCCCTTCTGGCCGGAGGAGGGGATTACCAAGGGCGACATCATGGAGTATTATATAAAGGTCTGGCCCTTCCTCGCCCCCCACCTGCGGGACCGCCCCCTCTCCCTGGTCCGCTACCCCGACGGGATCCATGGCGACCATTTCTACCAGAAAAATTTCCCCGACGCCCCGCCGTGGGTGGAGCGGGTTGCCGTGAATACCGGCAAGCGTACCGTCTACTATGTTATGGCCAACAACCTGGAGACCCTTCTTTGGAGCGTCAACCTGGGTTGTATTGAGGTCCACCCCCAACTGGCCACCAGGGAGGACCCGGATCACCCAACCTACATTATATTTGACCTGGACCCCATGCCCCCGGCCACACTGGAAGAGGCAAAAAAGGTGGCCTTGGCCCTAAAACAACTCGCCGACCGCCTGGGCCTGCAGATCTTCCCCAAGCTCTCCGGAGCCACCGGGATCCACCTTTACCTGCCGCTCGCCCCGGTCTACACCTTTAGGCAGACCGCCGCTTTTGTCCAGCAATTAGGAGCCGCGGTCATCCAGGTCTTCCCGGAACTGGCCACCGCCGAACGCTCCGTCTCCGCCCGGGGTGGGAAGGTCTATATCGACCACCTCCAAAACCTGCCGGGCAAGACGATTGCCGCTGTCTACAGCCTGCGTCCATTTCCCGGCGCCCCGGTCTCCATGCCGGTGACCTGGGAAGAACTCCCCCATGTCCATCCCGGCCTCTTCACCATCGCCACCGCCCACCGCCGTCTGGAGGAAATGGGCGACCTTTTCTCACCCCTTCTCTCCCTCAGGCAACACCTCCCCGCCCGTTACCTGCCGTAACCCATATTTACCTGAAGCGTATTAGGAGAGCATTTTACGATTTTCAACTTTTTCCTGCTAAGTAAAGACAGGAAAAGAAAATAATGCTATAATGAATTACAAACGAAATTATGCTAAATTATGGTGGTGATGCCGGTGAAAGAAAGGGCTACATATATCCTCCCCATTCTTTTCCTGATAAGCCTGGTCTTTTTCAGCGGTTGTTTTTCAAGGATCAAGGAAATTGACGAGGTCAGCGGCCCCACCTGGGTCACTAGTTTCACAATGCCTCTGGTGACGCGCATTGAGGCAGAAGGCTACGAGATTCGCCTGGGTGATGCCCCCAACAAACAAGGGGAAAAGGGCATGGGCCTGACCGGCAAGGATTTCTCTTACAGGTTCGTCTCGGACGATCTGAAATGGGAGCGAAGGCTGGAAACGGTCAAGGTGGGGTTGGGAAATATTGAAACTATACCTCTGACCGGATCAGGGACTCTGCCTGGCGATTGCGGTACAGATGTAGCGCTCGGCGGCGACGATGCCAGTAATGTATCTGCGATAGAATTGAGTGATAATTATAGCCCTGGAACACTCAACGATATCAGCATCGAGCTTGCCGGCGGCAAAGCCGGGCCGGGCGGGCTTGCTTTTTCCCTTGTGAAATATGAAGGCGGAGTAGCCGGGGAGGAGATTTCCCGGGCAGAACTTTCCAAAGACGAGAGCACCGGCCATTTGGACCTCTCCGGGAAGACCCTCGTCCCCGGGATGCGGATCATTGTTACCGGTGAAGTGGAGTTCACAGAGACAAGCCTTACGATAATACTTGAAGGTTCCGAACTGGAGATCGCCGCCGTAACCATCGACACTGCAGAGAAACTGAAAAATCTATACAAGATCGAAGACACAATCGACCTGGGCAAGATTGATCTGGACGAAGACCGCCCTGAGGTATCTTTAACAACAGCCAGTTTAGAGTTTATTCATGACTTTCCCGATGAGATCCAGGTCAATACCAAGTTGAACCTGGAAAGCCGGGACCAATCCGGCAGTACTCTGATTGACCACGAATTTCCCGTGGATCATCTACAAGGCAAGGGCACGGAGACGGTGGACTTCACAGAAGAATTTGTTGATATTTGGAACTCAGATGCATCCGCCATGGGCTTTAAATTTATCGACTTCAATCTCTCACTCCAGGGAGGCGAGGTCAAAATTGCCCTTGGCACCACCCTCAGCCTGCAGGTTGTCCCGGAAATTGGCTTTGAAAGAATCACCACCGTTCCGAAGGAAGTGGAAGTACCGGAAGAGCTCAAGAAAAGCCCCTTGCAGGCTTTCCTGATGTACCTGGAGGTCACGAATACCAGCACGGTCGGTTTTGAACTTGCCATTTATTTGTCTCCGGAAGAGAACCCGGTTGAAGATAATAATGCGGCGAAGATCGGTTTTGCCGTGAAACCCGCAGAAGGAGGAAGACCGGGGGTTTATGAGAATACTGGAAACCCCATCACCCTGGATACGGATAAACTGAATTACTTGACAAAAGGGGACGTTTTCTACAGCCAAGTTGAGTTTATCAAGACATCAGGGGATACTGGCGCGGTTACCGACAACGACTACCTTGAAATCCGCGCCTGGGCCCAGGTGGATATCCTGGTTAACAAAAAGGAAGAGGGGGCGGAATAGGATGAAAAAGCTCCTGTCTGTTCTCGTCTTTTTCTCATTGTTACTTTTTATCCTCCCCGGCGCCGCCCTTGGCTTGGAATCCATACCGCCGGAGATGTACGGCTATGAGACGGAAGAAGCACCGGCGGAAAAGGATACGGAGCTTCCGGGAGATCCCGGGGAGTTTGCGGAAAGCCCCGGAGGGGAATTGGTTGATGATCAAGGGGAGGAACAGGCAGAAGAAGAAGGAGAAGAAGTGGCTGGGGAACAGGTGGACGAACCAGCTGAAGAAGGAAGAGAAGAATTGGCTGAAGAACAGATGGAAGAACCGGCGGCAGAAGAACCCCGCATGGCCGGGGAGTCCGGACCCGCGGCAGAATATTTTGATCTAGCCCCGGAAAAAACCGGGCCCGCCCTCTTCCCTTCTTTAACCGGTAACCCGGCGGAGGCGGCTTTTGCCGGTACCAAGTTTGAACTGCTGTTACTGCCGGAGCTTACCATAGGCGCAGGAAATAACCTTTTGAACCTGGAGTATATTAACGCCGATTTTACCGGCGCCGCCGGTGAAGCTGAAAAGAGGAGGTTCCTCCGGCAAATCAAGGGGACCGGTTTCCAATGCCACTTCAACTCCGGCGCCCGGATTGGGATGACCATCGGCCGTTTCAGTATCCATCTTCACCCCTGGATGAGCGGCTCTCTTAACCTGGGCGAGGCCCTGCCGGTACTTTTTTTCGACGGGCTAAAGGCAGATTCGGAATATAGCCTTTCCAGGCTGGGCGTCACCGGTTTGGCTGCCGCCGCCATTGACCTGAATTATGCCCTCCCCACCTTTGAGCTGGCCAACGACGCCTCCCTGGGGATTGGCGTGACCCTCCGTCACCTGCGCGGCCTTGGCGTGGCCTATGCCGTCATCGAAGAAGGCAAGATCATGACCAATAAATACAGTGAGTCCAGTTATGACATTTCAAAGGCAACTTCCTTCTATGGCGCAGCTTATGACGAGGAGTTTCCCGATTTCCGCGGCCAGGGATTCTTTGTTGACCTGGGCGCCATCTACCGGCAAGACCGCTGGCAGGCCGGTTTGGCGTTGCGGAATATCGGCAGCATGAACTGGCGGGGGATTGAGGGGAAACGCCTGGCCGAGCCGCTTCAAGGTGAGATTATCACCGGCGGCCCGGAAGGACCGGAGTTTGCCGTTGATGAAGAGGCTTTTGAGGTAAAATCGGAGGATTTCAACAGTTACACGCATTCTTTGCCCCTGGTCTTGGAGGTTCACGGTTCCTACCAGGTTTTACGCAGCCTGGCTGTAAGCGGCGGCCTGGAAAAAGCCATGGCAACCGGCTGGGGTTATTCCAGCAGCCCCCGGCTTTGGGCGGGAATGGACTGGCGCCCCTTCCGCCTCTTGCGCTTGAACGGGACCATCGCCCGGCAACAGGCGGCCTGGCAGTACGATGCCCTGCTCCAACTCCGCCTCTGGGCCCTCTGGTTTAACCTCCAGTTCAGTTGGGGCGGTACCGGGTTTTCCCCGGAAAAAGCCAACAGCCTGATGATTTCCCTCTCGACATTCCTTCATTTTTAACCCTTCGCCGCTGCTCGATTTTTAACCCATTACCAATAAAAAAACCGGGACTTGTAATTGTCCCGGTTTTTTCTTACCATCCCTGCCACCAATTACTTGCAGGAAAAGCCTGTTTCATCGCTAATCAGGAAAAGATAAGTTGACAATAAATATTTCCGGGAATTTATCCCGGGCCCCGGCCCGTGTCAACAATACCGTACCCATAACCATTAATCTCAGGAGGTTATAGCCATGAAAAAGCTACCCGTCTTTTTTCTTGTTTTTCTTATCCTTATGGCCATGGCCGTACCCGGTCTGGCTGCCTACCGGGTTTACCGTGTCCAGCCGCAAAATACCGTCTCCCAGATCGCCGTCTGGTACGGCCTGACCAGTAATACACTGGTACAGGCCAACCGGTTACCGGATCCGGGGTTTATCATTCCCCGCCAGGTTCTTTTGATCCCCGATCCCGTCACCGGGCCGGATGAACAGCTTCACCTGGTGAAGCCCGGGGAGACCCTGCAGGACCTGGCTGCCAGGTACAACACCAGCCTCAAGTGGCTGCTGGACCGTAATTACCTGCCGGGGGGTACCCTTTACGCCGGGCAAATGCTGAAAGTCCCGGCGGCGCCAAAACCCCCCGCCCCGGCCCGGAAACCGGCAACAGGAGGAAACTCCGCGACCAACTCTTATGTTTGGAACATCCCCGCCTTAATGGCCAGGCACCCGGGGCGTGTCTTTCTGAACGGCCCGGCAAACCAGAGGCGAGTTGCCCTGACCTTTGACGACGGGCCGGATACCACCTATACCCCGGCAATTCTCGATCTCCTGGCCAAGTACGGCGTCAAAGCCACCTTTTTCTTAAGGGGTGACCGGATTCCCGGCCGGGAATGGGTGGTGCAGAGGATTATCAATGAAGGCCACGTCATCGGGAACCACACCCAGACCCATGCCAATCTCCGGAAGTTAAGTGTGGCCCGCATCCAAGAGGAGGTTTTACGCACCGAGGAGTTGATCGCGGCCCAGACCGGCCTCCGGCCCCTCCTGGTCCGCCCGCCCTATGGCGAGATGTCCGAATCCGGCCTGGACTGGCTGGCCGGGGCAGGGTACGTGATGACCAATTGGTCGGTGGACTCCGGTGATTGGCGGGCGGAAAACGCCGACCAGATCCTGATTAATACCTTGCCGGATCTCAACCCCGGTTCAGTTATCCTCCTCCACTGTGCCGGTGGAACCGGGCAGGACCTGACCCCCACCGTCAAGGCCACGGAGGATCTCCTCTATACCCTCTGGGGTCTGGGGTATGAGATTGTTACCCTGCCCGAACTCCTTTCGGTCCCTGCCTACCGGTGACCGCCTGCAAACGCCGGGTTGAAACCAGTGCCCGTATCGGCAGGGCAGCCCGTTAAGTGGGGTAAAACCAAGGGTAACAACCGCACCGGAAAACCGGAGCATACGGGAGAAACAGAAGCACAGCGGAAAAAGGAAACAAATAAAAGACCGGCCTGAAAAGGCCGGTTTTCTTATTCCACCACCCGCAACCGCCGTTTTTTCCTCCGGAACCTGCCGGTCAAACCTTTAAAGGAAAACCCTTTCCGCCAGAGCCAGTACCGGAACCCGTGGGCGAACGGGCCGTTGCCGCGGAAAAGATAGACCACAGCGATCCCGCTGATCGAGGCCAGCCCCAACGACCAGTGCCGCCTAAAGTAGGTGAAGAAAGTAAGTGCCGCTTGGATCCAGGCCAGCCACTCCGCTTTAATAGGGATCAGCCCCCAGAATAAAAGCTCCTGTCCACGATTGATCTCGGCCCACGCCCAGGTTATAGCGGTCAAAGGCAACCAAAAACCGGCTATGAGGATTGGAACCTGCAAAATGAACCAACCCACCAACGCCATTGCCAGCCCGGTGACAAGTGTTACTAAGAAAAAGAAGAACCCATAGGTCTGGCTTCCCCAGCTCCGTTCCAGGCTGCCGCCGATAAACCATAGCCACAAAAGGGCAAAGATTATAGATAAAACATCCGAGTTTGCCAAGGGGTAAGTCAACATCGTCCAGGGATAACGGAAGAACGTGAGCGAGTTAAAGGCAACCAAGCCAATAGCCGGCCGGTATAGCTGGAAGAGGATAAAGAAAATCCCTCCCAGGAGAATCAACCCCTTGGTTACCGGTATAAAATCCTTGTATAGAAAATACTGTAGTTCACGGGTAAATTTCCGCACAGAAAAGCCTCCTCTCGTCGCTCGTCTCTCGTAGCTCATATTTCATGGCAAGGCGTCCCGTCCTTGGATAGCCTGTACTAGTCTTTCCTATCTATACAGAACCGTGGACGGGCCTATCCCCCCAGCGGGCCCAAGCGCCTCCCCAGTGTGGCAGGGCGCCCGGCGCCATGTGGCCTTGGATACCCTGTT
>ERZ773359.4036-NODE-4036-length-15956-cov-4.535375_pt1 | contig 15956 bp, 15 predicted proteins | sample MGYA00374955_ERZ773359 | MGnify/ENA primary metagenome ERZ773359 (study PRJEB29098, sample SAMN04486028) | biogas fermenter metagenome | study: EMG produced TPA metagenomics assembly of the Biogas fermentation microbial communities from Germany - Plant 4 DNA1... | reverse complement strand
CGAGATCTACACTCTTTCCCTACACGACGCTCTTCCGATCTTAGACACCTACATTGGGAGAAACAGCCTGGCAGTAAAAGAGAACGCCAATATGACCTACTCCCTGCAGGGACTTAACATCTATATTACAGAAAAGTTAATAGGGCAGTATTGGCTGGACAAGGTTTATCCTCCTCATATAAAGGAAGCCTTTATAAGAGGGGATTTCCATATTCATGATTTAGGCTGTCTTGCCCCATACTGCGTTGGCTGGAGCCTGCAAGACCTTCTAATAAAGGGCTTTACAGGCGTTCCGGGCAAGGTGGCATCAAAACCAGCCAAACATTTCCGCACTATATTAGGACAGATAGTAAACTTCCTCTACACTTTGCAGGGAGAAGCGGCGGGGGCACAGGCATTTTCAAACTTTGACACTTTGTTAGCACCGTTCATACGCTATGATAATCTGAGCTACGGACAGGTAAAACAATGTTTACAAGAATTCGTATTCAACATGAACGTACCGACCAGAGTAGGTTTTCAAAGCCCCTTCAGCAATATAACTATGGATCTTAAAGTACCTGAACACATGAAAAACGAACCCGTAATAATTGGTGGGCAGTATATGGATGCCACCTACGGGGAATTCCAAGAAGAGATAGATATGCTTAATCAAGCTTTTGCTGAAGTAATGCTGGAAGGGGACGCCAACGGCAGGGTATTCACTTTTCCTATACCTACCTACAATATAACCGAAGATTTTGACTGGAATAATCCTAAATATGATAAAATATGGGAAATGACTGCCAAGTATGGCATACCTTATTTTGCTAACTATATTGGTTCTGACATGAAACCTGAGGATGCTCGCAGTATGTGCTGTCGCTTGCGTCTTGACAACCGGGAGCTAAGAAAAAGGGTAGGGGGCTTGTTTGCTTCTGCACCTCTGACGGGGTCTATAGGAGTAGTAACCATAAACATGCCCCGAATTGGTTATCTATCTAAAAATAAAGACGAATTTTTCCAGAGGCTGGGCATGGCTATGGACATAACTAAAGACAGCCTGGAAATTAAGAGAAAGGTACTGGAAAATTGGACAGAAGAAGGGCTTTATCCCTATACAAAATTTTATCTAGAAGGTATAAAGCAAAGTACGGGGCAATACTGGGTAAATCACTTCTCTACTATCGGGCTTGTGGGAATGCACGAAGCCTGCCTCAACTTCATGGGCAAAGGTATAGAAACGCCGGAAGGGCAGAGGTTTGCTGTAGAAGTAATGGACTTCATGCTGGAAAGGATAGAATGCTACAAGAAGAAAACTGGCAACCTTTACAATCTCGAAAGCACTCCGGCAGAAGGCGCAGCTCACAAACTGGCGTTAAAAGACAGAGAAGTCTTTCCAGATATAATAACTTCTGGAAATAAATCTCCGTACTACACCAATTCCACCCAACTTCCTGCTGATTTTACCGATGACTTGTTTACGGCATTAAAGATGCAGGAGCCATTACAGACAAAATACACTGGCGGTACTGTTTTTCATGTCTATTTAGGGGAAGCAGTTCCGTCAAAAGAAGGGGTAAAAAACCTCATCAGGAAGATAACCAGCGGGTTCCGTATCCCTTACTTCTCTATTACTCCTTCTTTCAGCGTATGCCGGAATCATGGGTACATTAAGGGTGAAGTCTATACCTGCCCCGACTGCGGTACCAAAACCGAAGTATATTCCCGGGTAGTGGGCTACCTGCGTCCAGTCCAGCACTGGAACGACGGACAGGCAGAACAGTTCGCAAGGCGCAAGAAATACAGCCTTGCATAATTTCAAAAAGTATTTTAAAATTTTATATAACAACAAAAATGTAAAAATCGCATACGGGATTAGTATGTCCACAAGCAGGGAATTTTCCCTGCTTTTTATTTTTAAGAGGCTTTTTAAACCTATCCTTTCCGCACTCATGCGGAAAAACCAATAACCTGCGCCCGTGCAGGAAAAAGGAGGGATTAAAATGACGGAAATTTATACCGATGCCAGCTATAAAGGCTCCCACACCGTTATTGCCATCTTTCTCCAGGAAAAAGTGGAGAAGGTCAAAGTGGAAGCCGAAAACTCATACCATGCGGAACTGCTCAGCATAAAAACTGCACTGGAAATCGTTAAAAAAAGAAAAATAAAAAACGCAGTAATATACAACGACTGCCAGCCGGCGGTTGAAGCCATCAACAACTGCCGGGTGAACAATCCGCGGTATGAGGATTTAATTAAAACAATTATAAATCTAAAAAAAGAAACGGGGTGTAGGCTGGAATGGATACCCCGCAACAGAAACGGGGTGCCTGATATAGCCTGCACCAGTAAAATCAAGGAACTGCAAACCAAAACTATTTCTCTGCCCAGACTCAACCGGCTCAAGCCCACTATCACCTCCACCATGATAAAACTAACAGAGGAAGTGGGGGAACTAGGAAGGGTAGTAGGGAAAATGCAGGGGCTTTCCGGGGAAAAGCCATATGAAAACGAAAAAGAATTATACCGAAAGATGGCTCGGGAGCTTCTGGATGTAAGTCAGACAGCCATCACCATGATGTTTGTTCTGGAAGAACAGCATGAGGTCAATATTGAGACCATGCTGAAAGAACACTATAATAAACTGAAACAAAAGGGGTACTTATTTTGACCTACTTTTATGTACCCAAAGGGAAAGGCAGGGACAATCCCTGCCTTTATTTTTTAAGAAGGTTTTTAAAATTAAATCTGCCTGTTCCCAAGCAGGCAAAACCAAAAAACCCGCACCCAAGTGGGAAAAAGAAAGGAGAGATTTTATGAGGAAAGAAGAGCTTATGCGGAAAGCGCAGGAGGAACGCAAGTACAATGAAGCGGTGCTTGCGCTGGTGGATCAGAAGTACCACCATTATTTCCTGCCCATTGAACGCAGTATGCTGGTGGCAAACTTCGCCGCTAATCTGAACGAGGAATTAAAGAAGCTAGGATACTATGTCCTCAACCAGAAAACCTATCTCAAAACATCGAAGCTTTACCTGACCGTTGCCGGAAAACTCCATATGTTCACTGACTGGGTGGAGCAAAACGGCTACTATTATTCCATTGAGAACTTCCTTTTTGAGTTTACGGGAAAACCGTTTTTCAAAACGGTAATCACTGCAACCGACAAAGAGGGAAGGATTATTAGAAAGGCCGAATCCACTGTGCCTGTAAATATCGGCGGAAACGGCGTGGACAAGACAAACCCCTTTGAAAACGCAGAGACTTCTGCGGTGGGAAGGGCCTTGTCTTTTTTAGGCATCGGCCAAATCAGCGGCATAGCCTCATTTGAGGAGGTAGCTGATGCCATAGAAAAGTCTTCCCACGAAGAAGAAGAACAGGAACCCTCTAAAAAAGCCAGTTCGAAAAACCCTAAACTGGCAGTAATAAATAAATACACTGTCAACAAATTCGAGGTACTGGACGAAACAAGGGGAATAATTAAAGTTATTGATGAAAACGGTGAAGTATTCCGCCTCTATGTATGGGGCGAACTCTTCCAGAAGATAAAGGACGAAGCAATAGACGGAGCTACCATTAATGCCAAAATCCAGCCTGCCAAAACCAGGACGGGAGAAGAAATTCTCCGTCTTGTAGATTTTAAAAAGGTTTCCTAAAACAACACACCTTCTACCTCTCTATCCCCTTGCTCTATCCCCCGGAGCAGGGGGATAGAGCAAGTTATCTGTTGCTGGTTATACGGTAAAAGAAAGGGGGCAAAAACATGAATCTATTTGCCAATGTAGTGGGGATTTCCGGGGAAGAAATCCCAGAAAACATAATAGGCAAAAGGCTTGCAGTCAGCAAAAAATTTGCCCGCAAGCCTATACAGCACGACATACTAGCTGATGCCCTTATACAGGCAGGGCTTGAGCAGTTTGTTCCCAAAAAGCCTTCTGCGGTGGATATATTCCGCCGGGCCTGTCAGGATATATCCAAAGGGTATATCCAAGACAATAGTAACGAAAAAAAATACAAACTCAATGTAATTCTTGTTGACGAGTCCGGCGATCCGGTTATCCGCACGGTGCAGATAACCGAGGTTGACAAGCAAGAAAAAGAAAGTACCGATGGAATTGTTATTGCCGAACTCAAATTCCATCGGGAAGAAAAACTTTTCGTAATAAACTACAAAGACACCCATAATCGTTTTCCCTGGTTTGCAGTGCAGAAGATTGAAGAAGCCAGAGGGAAATACTATGAACTGAGGGATACGGTTTCCGATTCCCAGTTTAGCAATATATTAAGCCGTATCCTTCTCACCCTGGGAACGCCGGTGAGAGAAATCCCCTCCCTCTGGACGGTTCCCGCGGCGGAAAGCACGCTTGAGCAGCTGCAAAGGCTGGTATCTTTTATGGATACCTACAACCGGTACGAGGAAATATTCTTCTACGACATTCTGCCCATCGTCAGGGCAGAAGATGTGGCAAAGAAAGTAAAAACAGACGCAATACATTACGCTTTAGAAAGCTTCAACCGCAAGTTTGAAGAAATCCAGAGGGCAGTTGCTCTGGCTAAAAATCCTTCAGAAGTAGGGGAAAGAAACATCCGCTCCCTGGAAACCGAAACAGAAGAAATCATGACACTTATTAGGGAATACGAAACGGTACTGGGCGAAGCCATGGACGAAGTCAGGCAGGCGCGAAACATCGTGCTTGCCAGGGCTAGGGAATTTGTAAATTCTCCGCAGAAGCAGGCGGAGTACAGGGAAAAAGCCGGCAGGGTAATGCGGACAAAAAATCAGGAACGGCCTGCAAACATCGAAGGAGCCGAAATCCCAGCTGGCACTCCGAAACGGGTATTAAGGGCATAGCCAGCCCTTAAAATAATAACCTGCGCCCATGCAGGAAAAGGAGGTTTAAAACTATGCGTTTTTGGTCTTTGTCCGATGAAAAAGCCAAGGTCGTTGGCATTTCCATTAAAAGAAAGACCCTGGAAACCATCCTCAACTACCTTGAGGTTGGTGGGTTTATTTTTTTAATAATGCTTTGCAACTTCATCGTAGAAACAATCTGTTAGACAAAGCCCGGCTAGACGCAAGCCGGGCTTTTATTTTTTAAAAAAACTTTTTTACCCCTGCTCCCAGGCAGGAAAACAAAAACCTGCCCCTGGGCAGAAAATAAAATTTTAAAGGAGGTTTTTGCATATGCAAAAAGTCAACGGCGATGTTTTCACCGGCGTTCTGACGAAAGCCTTTAAAGTTGAAAAAGGCTTTAAAGGCATCATGGAAATGAAAGAGGGGAAAGTGGGAATTTCCGTTGGTTATGACGGAAAACTTGCTGATACCCTCAAAAACTGTCAGATGAAAGAATTGACAGTATGCGGCACGTTGCATGTGCCGGCTGACAAAATGCCCTATGTGGAAGTACGGGAAGTTGTTGAAACCGCAATAGTACTCAAAAGAGGCAGGGTAGCAACTACCCCGGAGCTTCGCTATACGCATAACGGCGTAGCCTATGCCAGCTTCAAGCTGGCGGTAAACCACGGATACGGGAACAACCGTATAACTTATTTTTACCGGTGCACCCTGTGGGGCAGCGAAAAGGAAAACAACCCCGCCATCTCTTTCGTTGCAAAAATCAACAAAGGGCAGGAGCTTATTGTGCGGGGAAGACCACAATTTATTGAGAAAAACAAAGAATACTACTGCAACCTTACGGTTTTGGAGTATGAGCTAATAGGGAAACCCCAAAATGCTGAAGAAAAAGCGAAAGAAGAAAAGAACAGTTTTATTGACACTTCTGAAGTTGATGCTGTCGATATTGACGAAGCTTTTGCCGATGACGGCGATGAAGACGTCCCCTTTTAAGGAAGGGAGTGCCTGCAGGCACTCCCTTCTTTTTATAACAGAAAGGAGGGGATGGTATGGAACTTTTCTCTAAACCCAGATACAAACCCCGGGAAAGCGTCAATTTTGAAACTCTGGACATCGTAGCGGTTGGTGAGAGGCTGGGCATTGAATTTAAGCCGGAGACCGTATATCGTACCGAAGCACGGGCGAGGTGCTGGGCCTGCACCGACCGCAAGTACCATGTGTACTTCAACACCGCCAAAAATGTCTTCTGGTGTGCAAGATGCGGATATACGGGCAACACCTACACTATGCTTTTAGATTTTCTCGGGGAGCCTAGACGGGTTTTTCAATTTCTCCGGGACGACTTCCATATGGATATTGAAGTATATAAAAACCGTATGGAAATCGAAAGGAAGGTAAACACCATTGCCCCGGTGGAAATAAGGCACGCTGTATATACGGAATTCTTAAAATACTTTGCTTTATACAAACATCACCGGGACAATCTGGAGAAAAGAGGGCTTTCCCCGGAAGACATGGAAAAGAACGGCTACAAGTCAATCATAAGGAACGGGGAAAGTAAAAGGTATATATGCCAGGACTTGCTGAGAAAAGGATACTCCCTCCAGAACATCCCTGGGTTCTATGTGGACGAGAACGGGGAATGGACATACAACGCCGTTCCGGGGTTTCTTGTTCCCGTAAGAGACTTTTACGGAAGAATCCAGGGGCTTCAGATACGGGTGGACGAGGAGATAATAGCAAAGAAAAAAATAGGGAAATATATATGGTTTTCCTCCTCTAACCACGCAACAGGAACAGCCTGCAACGCAGGAGTGCATGTATCTATGTCTGCTGGTCCGATCAACAAGGATACGGTGTATATCACCGAAGGACCGCTAAAAGCAGATGTAGCTTCCAAATACATGAACGCCATATTTCTTGCTGTTCCAGGAGTATCTCTTTTCAAGAGAGTCCTGGACGAGCTGGAAAAAATAAAGCCTAAAAACGCAGTAGTCCTTTTTGACGCCGACAAAGCCGAAAATCAGGCAGTAAAGAAAGCGGAAGACGGTCTGCTTGATTTGCTGAAGCAAAAAGGCTACAAAACCATGTCGGTGTCATGGGATATAAAAATAGGCAAAGGCATTGACGACATCGTGGTCAACAACGATATAAAGGTAAACCTGCAAAGGTTTATCCAGACACAGCTGAGTGCCATTGCCTAAAAAAATAAACAAAGGCAGGGATAATCCCTGCCTTTTATTTTAAGAAACTTTTTAAAATTAAGCCCTTCTGCACCCTTGCAGAGTAATAAAAAACCTGCGCCTATGCAGGGGAAAAAGGAGGTAATAAAATGGAAACCTTAAACTTAACCGATCCGCGTCCCGACTTATGCAAGTACGAGGACGCAAGCTTTGAAAGCCTTTTGAGGGAGGCAGAAGAGTTTGACGCGGAACTTACTCTCCTTCTGCATGGTTTCCGATGCCAGGGAACTGTGATAAAAAAAGGCAGGCTCCAGCCGGTCATTCACGAAAAGCTAGGGTGGCCAAGCAGGGAAGAATATGAAAAAGAGCGGGTAAGGCTTATGCCTTACCGGGATGTACTTACCCAGGCCATCAAAAACATTACGGCAAAGCCTGTTATAGAAAAGAAGGAGGGAAAAAAGGATGTCAAGACTGGCAGCACAAATCAAAATGCTGTATTATCCGACACAAAGCAGGATACAGTCTATGCTGAAAACCTATTTAGCTTTTCCTGCTGACGGCAGGAAGGCTTTGTGTCTTGACCCCTGCTGCGGGACAGGAGAAGCACTTATTAATATCTGCGGAGAACAGTTTTTATACGGAATTGAGCTGAACACCCAGAGAGGATTAGAGGCAAGAAACCGGCAAGAATTCCAGCAGGTATTGATAGGAGACTTTGAAGCTTCTGTCGTGCAGAACAACGCTTTTGGCTTTCTATTCTTGAACCCTCCTTACGACTACAAGTCGGGAGGGGAAAAAACCGCCAGATACGAAATAATATTCTTATTAAAAGCCTTGAATTATCTGCAAACAGGCGGAGTTTTATGCTACATTATCCCCGAAAGTTTATTTAAGAATTTCGGGGAAACAGTTTTCAGGATACTTTTTGAAAATTTTACAAACATAAATGTTTTCAGGTATCCTGAACCCGAATACCAGGAGTTTAAGCAGTATGTGGTATTCGGGGTAAAGAAAAAATACGAGAGAATAATATTGGACGAAGTGCCTTCCATTATGGGGGTACCGGAACTAGATTTTTTAGAACAGCCTTTATACCATATACCGCCAGCTAAAAACAACATAAAAATTTTTCGCATAAACCACTACGATCCGGAATTGGCAGCAGAGGAAAGCAACTTGGAAAGCTTTTTAAAAGAATTAACTCCCAAGCCACAAAACGAAAATTTTATCGCACCTTACTATTTAGACAAAGCTCTGCTGGCTCTGCTTGCCGTAGGCGGATATGTGGACGGAAGGATGCCTGGACACTACCTGTCCGGCAGGTATATAAACGATGTCGAATACACAACAGAACTTGACGAAAACGACAAAATAATAAACAAGCAAAAGAAGACATCATCAACCGTTTTTTACCTGCTAAGCAAAAAGCCGGACAGTAAAGGCAATCATATAATAAAACTTGAATAAGCCAGTTTTAAACTGGCTTTCCTTTTTAAAACCCTCTCTTGCAGGAGGGGACAGAATTAGGCAAAGCCTGTCTCCTGCAAAGGGAGACAGGTTTTAAAAAGGAGGTTTAAAATTTTATGATATATACGTTTTTAAAAGATGGCTCAGCACCGGTCTACACTGATTTTGTAGCCATAAGAGAAAGCTTTGAAAGAAGCTATATAATAGCCCTATCCCTTATAGGGCCGGAAATCACCGTAAAGTCTTATAGAGCGATGTTTATAAATTCAGGCAGTTATATTGCACAAAACTTCATACTTAGTAAACCTGAAAATATGGAATTTCACAATGTAGTCGCCCACTGGAGCGGGTATAAAGCCTTGCCTATAAAACGGGTGGGGCAAGGCTATCAGGTGTTTATAATAAATGACGACAGAGCTATATACGGGCGTACCAGGGAAGAACTGCACATATGCCTGTATAACCTGCTTTACAAACACAATATTCCCACCCCAACTCCTCTTGATCCGGAGTTTCATGAGTGTATGGAAAAAATCCTGCAAGTAGCAGAAGAAACCCAATGCATAAATGCTTGCAGGATACTGCCGGAAGAAAACAGTAATAAAATGTTTATTTATGAGGTATCAACTCTTCCTAACAACAATTTTTTTCAACAAAAAATAATACAGATTGTAACCGAATACCTAGAAGAATCTTCTCCTGAAAGTATACTTGAAGGTGTAGAAGGCATAGCTGACTACATTGAAAAGTATGCTGGGGAGATAAGCAGAAAAATAGAACAGAGGATAACCTACCTGCACACGCCGAAAGACTATAACGAAGGATTCTTTGGCGGGCTAAACCGCAGGTTATATCCGCATCAGAGGGATATAGCAGTAGCGGCAGCCAAAAAACTAGCTAAGGACAACAAAGTAATCATATCGGGACAGATGGGGGTAGGGAAAACCACCATAGGCGTAGCTGCCTGCCATTACAAAAGCTTTTTAAAAGGGCAGAAGGGCTACCGGACGATAATAACCTGTCCATCTCACTTGCAGGAGAAGTGGGCAAGGGAGATAAAAGAAGTCCTGCCGGAGGCTGAAGTATTCTGCTTTATCGAAGAAAAAAACCAGAAGCCCTGGCAGTTATTCAGCCGAAAAATCAGAGAAGCCGTCTCTACTCCGGAGAAGCCTGAATACTGGATTATATCCAACGAATCTCTCCGCAGCGGCTATCTGTGGCGTCCTGCTTATGCCATCAAAAAGAAAAAGCTTTACAGCATAAAAGAAGAAAAGCGGATATGGCAGGATGTCTGCATATGTCCAGGCTGTGGGGAATATCTGATGAAAGAGGTTGAAACTTCCGACTACCGCAAGGTACTGGTGCATATGATACCCGAAGACTTCAAAAGCCGCACCAGTCAAAACCACCACTGTCCGAAGTGTAAAGCGGTATTATGGCAGGCAGACGAAAAGAAAAAAGGCTACCGCAAGATAGCCATAATAGAACTGATAAAGAAAAAACTTGCCAAAAACTTTTTCGACTACTATATAGCAGACGAAGCACACAAATACAAGGGGGCAACTGCACAGGGCATGGCTTTTGGCGGACTTATTGAAGCTAGTAGAAACACTATAGCCATGACTGGCACCCTGGCAGACGGGTATGCCAACGGCCTTTATTACCTGCTCTGGCGGATGAAGCCAGAGAAATTTAAAGCCAAAGGCTACCAGTACAGTGAGGATTCCCGGAACCGCTTCCAGATGGAATACGGGTTCTGGGAAAAAATAAGCAAAACCAAAGAAAAGGAATACGGAAAGTCCAGCAGGAGCTACCGCACCCAGACTTACACCAAAATCTTGCCGGGCTATACCATCAACACCTTCCCGGAGTGGCTGATGGAAGAAACCTTATTCCTTAAGCTGTCCGATGTAACTTCCGAACTGCCGCCCAAAAAGGAATATGTGAATGTGGTACCGATGGATGAGGATTTGGCGGAAAACTACCGCCAGATTGAAAATGATTTTAAAACCATAATTAACAGCACCAAAGATTTTTCCTATGCCTCCCTTATGCTTCACACCTGTATGTCCTATCCCGACCTGGGGATACAGGAAAGGGTAGTAAAGATAGAAGGATACAAGGATATTCAAATCCCCTATCTGGATCGGAGCAAGCTCTACAACAAAGAGATAGAACTGCAAAAAATAGTAAGGAATGAGCTTGCCCAGGGCAGAAAATGTATAATTTTTACTACTTATACCAACAACCACGACTGCCTGCCCCGTCTGGAATGGGTGTTAAACGGAGTAGAGGGAGCAAAGGTGCAGGTATTGAGGGCTGACACAGTTAACTCTGCAAAACGGGAAAGCTATATAAGCAGCAAACTTCTTGAAGGTAAGAATGTGCTTGTTTGCCACCCGGGGCTAGTGGAAACCGGTTTAGACCTGCTTGAATTTCCAACTATTATCTGGATGCAGACCGGTTTTGTTCCATCGGTGGTAAGGCAGGCATCGGCAAGAAGCTGGCGAATAGGGCAGACAAAAGAGGTAAAAATCATCTTCCTCTGTTATGCCGGCACCATGCAGGAAAAATGCTTTGCCCTAGTGGGGCAGAAAATCAATGCGGCAGGAATATTGGAAGGCAATTTAGACAACGAGGGATTAAGGAGATTTGGCTCTGCAGGAGACATGATAGATGTCCTATCGCTCCTGAAAGACAATATAACAACAGTCAATGCCAACGACATATTCGAAGCCTACAAAACAGAAACCGCACAAATACTGGAATTCAAAAAACCCGAGCCGAAGCTCCAAACCCTCAAGGAAAAGCTGGCTGAGCAGGGAATCGACATATCAAAACTGCCGGCCAGAGAAAGAAAAAAGATCGAACAACAACAAAACCAGCTGGTTTTGTTGTTCTAATAATACCCTCTCCTTTAATAAGCAGGCTATAAGCCTGCTTTTTTTTATTTTAAAAAAGCTTTTTAAATAAAATAGAACCACTTGCCATCAGGCAGACTCAAGAATAACCTGCACCTGTGCAGGAAAAGGAGGGAAAAAATGAAAGTTTTTTTACTGGAGAAAATTGCTCAGCAACTTGACCTTGACGGGGAAGAAGACAGGTATATTCCAGAGGAAACCAGAAAAAAAATTGATAGGCTGGTCGAGTTATTCTTCCTCATCTACGAGGAGGAAGAAATAACCGAGGAGCTGGAACAGGCTTCCCTGGAAGAAATTAAGGAAATCTCATTTTATGTAACCCTTTTACAGGAGCTAAATGAGGATTATACCAAAACGCTTGAAGAATGCACTCCAGAAACTATTAAAAAATTCTCTTATTTTATCAATGCTATACTAAACGAAAATTTATGTCGGCGTATAAGCTATAAGGTGCTGAATATTCCTCAAATCCCCCGTCCGACAACAGATTTTGTTTAAGAGGGGGATAAAGGAAATGAAAAAGGATTTCAAAAACTATTTTGAACTGTTTAAAAAAACAATTGGCGAAACAGAGATATTAGCCAAAAAAAATTAACAGGCTCCAAAATTTCTTAGAGACTAGGGACCTTTTCGAAGCAAATATTAGACACTGCTATTTTTCTTATTTTATTTTAAAGACGAAATTCCCGAATACCTATGCGGGAGCAGTCGCTACCTATGACCCCCGTCTGGGTGCGGTCGTAGTAGCTTCTCATATTCCCGATCTGAAAGACGGGGATGTATTGGCCGATGTGAATTGGCCATTTTAGGATTTCCCAATAGGCGGGAATGAAATTTTAAAAAAAATCTCTTAAATAAGGGCCCTATTTTTATTAAATAGCAAAATAAAAAAAAACCCCGATTTACGGGGAAAAGGAGGAATTTTATATGACAAAAAGAAGAGAAATTTGGGAAAAAATAAGAGATTACGAAAATATTGTTGTTTATGAGAAAGAAGTCGCCGCCTACGAAGCGGGGGAAAAACTTCCCCCAGAAAGAGCAGAAAAAGTATCCCGGTATTTAGCCGGGAAAAAAGCTCTGCAGGAGTTACGCAATTCCTGCATAAAGTTCAATCTCTCGGAAAAAGAGAAGTACCGGGAGATGCTCAGTAGAGGAGAGTTCAGCATCTTTATATTCTGGGACTCTCCCGTCCTAACAGGTGCAAACATAAGCTTCTCCTGTTATCCGGGAGAAGTGTTCTTACGTTCTGTATATGAGCATGGACCTTTTTCCAGTCTGGAAGAAGCGGAAGATTACATCTTCCAGGCTGAGAAAAATGAGTTGGATTCTTGGTATGAGGAAGGGGGCGAAACGTGTTTTTGGCACTATAGCCCAAGCGGGAAAGAATGCCCCCCGCCTGATTTTTCAAAATATGGTTACCGGGCGGTTGAAGGGCCGTCCGATTATTGGTGGATTGAGCCGATTTAGGCTCAACAACCAAAAAGTAAATAAATTTGACCAAGAGGGGGCTGCCTTAAAAAGGCGGCCTCTTTTTAACAGATATTCCGAAAGAAGTCTCCCACTTCAAGCAACCCGAAAGGGTGGTAAGTGGAGGGTAGTTCACTAAATTATCTTATAGAAGTGCGGAAAACCCAAAATCCTGCTTCTGAGCAGGGAAAGGAGGTATAAAATGGAAGATGTTAAAGACCTCATCAGAGAAGCCAGCAGACTGGCGCAATTTTATTTCGGCTATGAGGAGCTTATATGGCTGACGGATAAAACCTGCCGGCTTACTATTCTCAAGGAATTGCAGGCAGAAATTCCTGGGGTTTCCATAAGAGGTGCTTCATTTCAATCCGAATGTGCCAGCAGCTATCCTGCCGAATACTGGGAACTGTGCGTTCAATTTATGCTGGACGCTCTGGATGCGTTTATTAAGGGCAGGGTGGCTCCTTTAGAAAGAGAAACCATTTTTTTAAGCAATGACGACTTTATTTACGGGTGGTACGAGCTAAAAGAAAAAAAGAGGGAAGTCTATTACGAATTCTTTTTCAAGGGGCTGCATCCGGATGTTTTTCAAATGTTAGAAAAACATCTGACTCCGGAGGAAATAAAAGTTATAAAAGAAACAGCAAAGGAATTTCTTGAAGCAGAATGCGACGATCCTCTGGGATACCTTATTTTCCCCGCAAGCTACTTCCCTGACAGGGCAACATTTGAAGCATATAGGCATAAAATAGCAGAACTCAGCCAAATGGACGGCTTTAAAATCCTTTACTTTTCGAATAGTTTCACTATTTTTATGGAAAATTTAACCTGGCTGCCCTTCGAGGACATCGTCTATCAAATTATTCAAAAATTAAAACCTGCGCCCGAGCAGGGAAAGGAGGAATAGAACGTGGAAATAAGTTTTAAAATAAGTTCTTTAGAAACCGTAGCCGAAATAAGCGAAAACGGCAGGATTGCCAGACGGCTTCTGTCTGTGCCTCAAATGCTAAAAATATTAAGCGAGGCGGTAGGCGAAAGCTATGAGGACAACGAATATTTCACCACCCCGCTTTTGCCGCCGGGAACCATCTGGTATCAGGAAGACCTGCAAAAACCTGAAGCTTACCGGCTGGCTATCTTCCAGCCTGCCGGCATAAGGCAGGTAATCTTCAATGACCGCCAGTACATGGTTGGTTTTCCTCCTGCCGTTTATAAGCTTGAGATAGAGGAGAGGAGTTTAAAACATATAAGCGTATTTGCCCTTAAAAGCACCACTTTAAACCCTGACACCGTTTTATGCTATTTCCCTTACTTTAACACCATAGGTGGCGTAAACATATGCCTGGGAGGAAACAGGATAGCCGTAAACCACCCCTGGGAAGCCCTTAAAGTTATCCAGATGCTGGAGTATATTCCCTACGATTATGCCTGGCATACTTTAAAAACTGAACTGGAAGGTGACAGCCTGCTGAAAACTGTTGAAGGCAAGCCTTTCCCTCTGGAATGGCTTGTAGAAACAAACATGATTTTAAAAAATATTTTAAAATAGAGCCTGCTTTTAAGCAGGGAAAGGGAGCTTTAACCAGACAGAACATAACCGCAGGCTCAAAATAGCATATCCAAAAAAAGCAGGGGTAACCCTGCTTTTTATTTTTTAAAAGGTTTTTGAAAGCATTTTTAAAAACCTTTTAAAACTTAATTTCCTCTGCACTTATGCAGAGCAAAGCCGACAAAAAACCTGCACCAGCGCAGGAAAATTAAAAGGAGGGATTTTAATGAACTTATTTGGCGAAGACTTTGATGTTCAGGAACAGGAGAACGCTTGCGCGGCTACCGCAAGCAAACCGTCCAAACCTAAAGCCAAAAGTAAAAAAGAAAACAAAAACAGCACAAACAGCGCAAACACCAACAAACTTGCTGAAACCAAACTGCCAAACCGCAACATCAGAGTAAAGATGTACTCGGATTTTTATGAGTACAACGCACCTGATGATGTGGCAGAACCCACTTTAGAAGATGTAAGGATCTTCATGATCAACCGGCATGGCTTTACGGAACTGATAGACGAAAAGCGTGCCGGGCTGATGATTGTAGAACCCCCTGACGGAGAGCCTTATGTCTACTGCGGGGTAAAATTTGAAAAAATGGGATAAGGGAGGGGAAAAAATGAAGATTTCCTTCTCCCCACCGTACCGGTTTATTATTACTCAGGTAGGCTGCGGAGGAACAGGAGGCTACCTTGTACCCAAGGTAGCCCGCCTCCTCTACTGTCTATCCGAATACAAGAAACACTTTAAAATCCAGTATCTTCTTGTGGACGGCGACAACGTAGAGGAAGCCAACCTGTACCGGCAGAACTTTATTCCTGCCGACATAGGCAGGAATAAGGCAGAAGTAATGGCAGAAAGGTATGGCGGACATTTTCAGGTCGATATCCAGTATGCTCCCTTTCGGCTGGAGAGCGTTGAACATCTCTCCCGGTTGATGAGTATCCCCGACAGCTTTAACACATTTAAAATACTGTTCGGGTGCGTAGACAACAACCGGGCAAGGCGCATCATGCACGAATACTTCCAACAGGCCCGGAACATCGTCTACATTGATGCGGGCAACGGAAAATACTCCGGGCAGGTGGTTGTCGGCTACCGCAATGCCTCTGGAGAAACAGTTCTGCCTTCTGTCGGCGACCTTTTCCCTGAAATATGGGAGGAGGAAGAAAAAACTCCGCACAGAAACTGTGCCATAAATGCTCTGGAAGCCCCGCAGAACATCGGTGCCAATGACTTGGCAGCCAGCCTGGTTTTCAGTATTTTAAACATTCTTCTTACCGAAGAAGAACTAAATACATCCTGCCTGTTTTTCGAGGGCAGGAAACAGGAATACTTGGCCCGCAAAGCCGGGTAAAAAAAAGGAGGTTTTAAAATGGAATTTAAAATCAAAACTGAGATTTTTAAAGAAGCTTTAAGAATTGTTCAAAAGGGAGCCTCTGTTGGAACTGCAACTCCGCTGCTCTGCTGTGTAGAGCTGGAGTTAAAGGAAGGGATATTAAGCCTTAAAACCAACAACCTTGAGAACAGTGTCCA
>ERZ773359.4032-NODE-4032-length-15977-cov-49.062618_pt1 | contig 15977 bp, 15 predicted proteins | sample MGYA00374955_ERZ773359 | MGnify/ENA primary metagenome ERZ773359 (study PRJEB29098, sample SAMN04486028) | biogas fermenter metagenome | study: EMG produced TPA metagenomics assembly of the Biogas fermentation microbial communities from Germany - Plant 4 DNA1... | reverse complement strand
GGAATAATTGAAGAGTATAAACTATATGAAATAGATGAACAATTATAAAAGATTGCGAAGCAATCTTTATTAGTGTGCAGTGTACAGTTCACAGTGTACAGTTTAGGAAATAATTCAGCTTAAGCTGAATTATAATATTTATAATCTCTAAAAGAGATTATAGAAATATAATTTTAGAAACTACGTAGTAGTTTCTTCCTTAACTGAGAACTGCACCTTATAAACTGTAAACTAAAAGATTGCTTCACAATCTTTTAATATTTTGCTGTAAATTTCTTCTCTTTATCTTTTATATCAATTTCTTTAACATTTAAATTATCTACACGTATAAATCTATTACCTTCCTTAACAAGATCAATAAATTTATTAATCTTATCCAAATCACCTTGAACTTCCATTTCAACATCACCATTATATAAGTTTTTTACCCATCCTGTTAAGCCTAGGGATGTTGCATTCATTTGGCAAAAGAATCTAAAGCCTACTCCTTGAACTCTACCTTGTGCTAAAATATGAAATCTAACCATAAAATACCTCCCTAACTCTTTATAAAAAAATTATATCATATATAATATAATTGAGGGAAAAATAATATATAACAAAATTTAATAAACGGGAGGAGAATTATGGAGAGGTCATTAGTACTAATTAAACCAGATGCGGTGGAAAGAAACTTAGTAGGAAAAATTATTAATATGTATGAGGAAAATGGATTAAAGGTTGTAAAATTAAAAATGGAAACTATAAGTAGAAGTTTTGCAGCTAAACATTATAAAGATCATATAGGAAAAAGTTTTTATGAACCTTTAATAGAATTTATTACTAAAGGGCCATTATGTGCAATGGTTTTAGAAGGAGAAAATGCTATTGAAAGAATTAGAAAAATTAATGGAAGCACTGATCCTACAAAGGCAGAAGAAGGCACAATAAGGAAATTATTTGGTACTAGTATAAGAGAAAATTGTGTGCATGCTTCTGATAGCATGGAAAGTGCTAAGAATGAAATTGAATTATGGTTTAATAATAATTAAAAAGTAATAGGTGATACTAGATAATTTAGTCGATAAAATTTATTAACTAAATTGAATGAGAATCCAAAAGGGAACTTTGTATAACTTAGTAGTTTACATAAAGTTCCCTTTGTAATTTATTTCATTTTTACATTTAGCCATGCATCATCATAAAGTTTAATATTTTCGCCTAAGTCTCTATATATTTCACATTTTTTAAGAAGTTCTTCTGAAGGATATGCTGTTTCGTTATTTTGAATTTCTTTATCTAATAGTTCGTAAGCAGCTACATTTGGAGTAGAGTATCCTATATATTCAACATTTTGTTTTGCGTTTTCAGGATTGCTTAAGAAATTTATAAATTCTTCAGCTTCATCTTTATTTACAGCACCTTTTGGAATAACCATAGCATCAAACCAAATATTAGAACCTTCTTTAGGAACAACGTATTTAAAGTTGATATCAGGTGCATCTTGTTGAATATATATTGCATCGCCAGAATAAACAGTTGCAAAGTTAGCTTCACCATTAACCATTTTTTCTTTTACTTCATCCATAACATAAGCTTGAACTAAAGGTTTTTGTTTGATTAATTCATTAGCAGCTTCTTCTATTTCTTTTGGATTTGTAGAGTTAATAGAATATCCTTTTCTTGCTAATGAAATTGCAAGAGTATCTCTGATAGAATCAAACATTAAGATATCTCCAGAGTATTTTTCGTTCCAAAGATTATTCCAGCTATCAATATTATCTTTAATATTATCAGCATTGTATATTATACCAATAGTTCCCCACATATATGGAACAGAATACTCATTATTTGGGTCATAAACTAAATTTTTATATTGCTCACCAATATATTCATAGTTAGGAATGTTATTAAAATCTAGTTTTTCCAGCATATCTTCTTTAATCATTTTTTCTATCATATAGTCAGATGGGAATAATATATCATATGCTCCTGGATTACTTTTTACTTTTTGATACATTATTTCATTTGTTTCATAAGTATCATAAATAACTTTTATTCCAGTTTCTTTTTCAAATTTGTCTATAAGATCCTCATCGATATAATCTCCATAATTAAATACATTTAAAACTCTTTCCTCTTTATTATTTCCATTACCTTTAGATGAGCATGATACTAAAGATGATGATAGTAGTAGTAATGATGTACATAGTGCAACAACTTGTTTAATTTTTTTCAATTTTATCACCTCTTGTTATAAATTCTTTTCTATTTGCAATTAATAGAAGACATAAAACAGTAATAAACATTAACGTAGATAATGCATTAATTTCTGGCTTAATACCTCTTCTAGCCATGGAGTAGATTTCTATAGAAAGATTAGTAACTCCTGGACCAGTAGTGAAGAAACTAATAACAAAATCATCAATAGACATAGTAAAGGCAATAAGCATACCTGAAATAATTCCTGGTTTTATTTGCGGTAATATTATTTTTCTTAAAGTATAACCTGGAGTAGCGCCTAAATCTAAAGCAGCTTCTTCAATATTATCAGGTAATTGTCTTAGCTTTGGTAATACTGCTAATACAACATAAGGTATATCAAAAGTTATATGAGCTAGAAGCATTGTAGCAAAACCAAATTCTACATTTATTAATGGTCTAATAAATATAAATAAACTCATTAAAGATATTCCTGTTACTATATCAGGGTTTAAAACTGGTAGATAATTTATATTTAATAAAAGGGTTTTTTTAGAACCTTTCATTTTATTAATTCCAATTGCAGCAAAAGTACCTATTATTGTAGCAATTATTGAAGAAATTATAGCAATTAGTACTGTATAAAATAATGCTTCCATTATTCGACTGTTATCAAATAATTCTTTGTACCATTTCAAAGTAAAACCAGTCCATTTACCCATGGTTTTTGATTCGTTAAAGGAGAAAACCATCAGCGAAACTATCGGAGTATATAAGAAAATAAATATCAATAAAAGATAAAATCTTTTTATGAAATTTTCTAATTTTTTTACCATAATTGCCCTCCCCCTTCTTTTGAATCGGCGCTATCAAATTTACTCATTATAGCCATGGATATTAATATTATTATCATCATAAATACTGATATGGCAGAACCGAAGTTCCAATTTCCTACATTTGTAAATTGTTGTTCTATTAAGTTACCTAGAAGGGTATATTGTCCACCGCCTAATAATCTTGAAATAACAAAGGTTGAAACAGCAGGCATAAATACCATTGTTATTCCTGATATTACCCCTGGCATACTAAGGGGAAGGACAATTTTTTGAAATACTTGAAATCTATTTGCTCCTAGATCTGCTGCAGCGTTTAGAAGATTATTATCCATTTTTGTTAGGACAGTATATATTGGTAGTATCATAAAAGGTAAGAAATTATAAATCATACCTAAAATAACAGTACCGTCATTATATAAAAATTGATAAGGTCCTAAATTAAAGAAACCAAGGATATTATTTATAAAACCATTTTTACCAAGGATGGGCATCCAAGCATAAGTTCTAAGTAAGAAATTCATCCACATAGGAACTATAAATAACATTATCATTATACTTCCTTTAGAAGGTTTCATTTTAGAAATAAAATATGCTACAGGATATCCTAAAATTAAACACCAAATTGTTGATAAAAAGGCTAACCATAAACTTCTTTGAAAAACCTTCATGTATTCAGCGTTAAATAGTTTATTAAAGTTTTCAAAGGAAAACACATAGTTGCCATTAGGATTTTTGATTGTAAAGGCAAAGAATAAAACTATTAATAAAGGTACTACAATAAAGATTGTGCTCCAAATGATAAAAGGATATGCTAAAAAGTTAGTTTTATTTTTCTTTATTTTACTCATTTTCAGCAGCCTTTCTCATTATATGGATATCTTCAGGATAAATATCTAGTCCAATAATGGAATCTACTTCTGCAGATTTTGTATTGTGTAATATCCATTTATTATTTCCTTCTTCAACTTCAATTTCATAATGAACACCTTTAAAAATAACTGATTTAACAATTCCTTTTAACATACCTTTATCAGCTGAAACAATTTTAATATCCTCAGGTCTTATTACGATATCAACATTCTCGTTTTGAGAAAAGCCTTTATCAACACATTCAAATATTTTGTTAGAAAATTTAACTTTATAATCTTCCAGCATAATACCGTCAAATATGTTGCTTTCACCAATAAATCCAGCAACAAAAGCATTAGCAGGTTCATTATAAATATCTTCTGGAGTGCCCATTTGTTGTATTTTACCTTTATTCATAACAACTATTTTATCTGACATAGTTAAAGCTTCTTCTTGATCATGGGTTACAAAAATAAAAGTAATTCCAAGTCTTTTTTGAATTTTCTTTAATTCTAATTGCATTTCTTTTCTAAGTTTTAAGTCTAATGCTCCAAGAGGTTCATCAAGAAGCAATACCTTTGGCTCATTAACGAGAGCTCTTGCTATAGCAATTCTTTGCTGCTGTCCACCACTTAGGGATTCGATATTTCTCTTTTCAAAGCCTTCTAAAGAAACAAGTTTAAGAATATTTTTTACCTTGCTATCAATTTCAGCTTTAGAAAGTTTTTTTATTTTAAGCCCAAAAGCAATATTTTCATAAACATTCATATGAGGAAATAGAGCATATTTTTGAAATACGGTGTTTACTTGCCTTTTATAAGGAGGTAAAGTGGATATATCTGTACCATTAAATAATAATTCACCACTATTACTTTCTTCAAAACCAGCGATAATTCTTAAGGTAGTAGTTTTACCGCATCCACTGGGACCCAGCAATGTTAAAAATTCATTTTCTTTGATACATAAATTAATATTATCTAAAACTAGGTTATCATCAAAAGTTTTAGAAATCCCCTTAAGTTCAATTATATTTTGTTTCAATTTAAACACCTCTTTTATATAAATTAAAATGATGGCGGCGTACTAATCCAAAGGACTTTAGCCTGAGTTTTTCCATTATTAGAAATATAATGATTTGACTTTGGCTTAAAGTAAAAACTTTCTCCCTTTTTTACTTTAAATTTTTTATTTCCTATATGAAGTATTATTGATCCTGAAAGCACATATCCAAATTCTTCACCTTCATGAGGTTCTTCTTCAATATATCGTCCATTAGCTTCTAAAGTAATCATAATGGGTTCCATTTGATTCTTTTGAGCATTAGGTATAAGCCATTTTAGCTTATATTTCAGTTCTTCATTTTCAGTTTCGAACATATCCTCATAGGTGAAGGTGATTTTTTCCTCACTGGCATCACTAAAAAATTCTGTTAGATTTGTCCCTAATGTTTCTAATATATCTACTAAAGTAGCTATAGAAGGTGAGGTTAATTCGTTTTCTACTTGAGATATAAAACCTTTAGAAAGTTCACACCTATTTGCAAGTTCTTCCTGAGTTAATTGTTTTTCAATACGTAATCTACGTATTTTTTCTCCAATATTCACAAATACACCTCTATTTACTATTATTTTTATATTAACAATTTATTAAAATTAAAAAATATTAGTAGAATAGTATCTTCTTAATACTAAACACTAAGTTTATGATTACTAAACAAACAATAGATATTATATCTATTAATGAAATATAAATCAATATTTTTTTAAAAAATATTGATTTTTTATTGTAAAAATAATTGCTATAACCATTGAAAATATTGAAGTAAGGAATGTAGAGAGAAAACAAAGTTTAATAAAACAACACTTTGAGTTTAGTAAGACTAAATTATTTTTCTTCTTTATTTTTTGTGAAAAAATTCTGAAAATATTTTGTAGAAAATTGTAATCTTACAAAATAGGAAAATAAGTAGATTTTTGTAAACTATCTTTCTTGATAAAATTAGCAAATTATGAGATAGTAGTTTATATTAACTAAGATAATTTAGTAAATAGATAGGTGGTATAATGGATCAAAAGAATAATTTATATATAAGGCGGGGAAATAAAATATATATTAGAAATCCTAAACTAGAGGAACTATCTTTTGTTGAAAAACTATGGGGAAATGAAAAAAATATGAAGGATATAGGAGGAACTTATTTTTTTCCTAAAGAAAAATGGGAAATGTTTTATAGGAAAATGGTTTATCCAACAGATGGGAAGAATTTCTTTTGCCTCATTTATGATTTAAAAGATAATCCTGTAGGAGAGGTTAGTTTTCATGGATATAATTCTATAACAAAAGTAGCAAGAATAAATGTAAAAATCCATTATAAGTATAGGGGGCTTGGATATGCAAGTGAAGCATTAAAGTTACTTTTAGAGTATTATTTTTGGAATTTTGGTGGAGAAGCAATAATCGATTCAGCAGATACTAAAGAAGCAAAAAGATTATTTGATAAATTAGGTTTTGAAGTTATAAATAAATTTAAAGAGCAAGTAACATATAAGTTAGAAAAAAATCAATTTTCTGCCTATGATAGAACTGATAATAAAGATGTTTATATATTATGCTATGATGATATGAATATTTTAGATTATTCAATAGCAGTAAAAATATTTACTACTGCAAATGAATTGTTAAATAATAATTATTTTAATATCCATTTAGTTTCAAATAAGAAAGAAGTAGTAACTGAAGGTAAAATTCATTTTTATATTGAAAGAAACTATCAGGAATTAGTTAGGAAAAAGAGTATTTTTGTAATTCCTGGAAGTGATAGTGTAAAGCTAAATTTGGACAGGTCTCATATTATTGAATATATAAGAAAAGAATATTTTAATAGTGATTATATTATTTTATTATCTAAGGAATTAATGGAATTAGAAAAAAATTTAAATATAAATATATCAGAAGATAAGAAGCTTTTAGACTATGGAAAAATTATAATAGCTAGGGATTATAAAGAAAATATAAACGCTTGTATAAACATAATAAGAAATATTCTTGGAGAAAAAATAGCATTAAATATTAAGAAGCATTTCATAGAAAATAGTTAAAATGACTTGTTTAAGTGAACAGTTCACAAGGCACGGTACACAGTTGTGGAAATAATTCAGCAGAGCTGAATTAAGAAATACAAATTTTATAAACTACATAGTAGTTTCAGCTGAAATTATGAACTGCGAATTGTGCAATGTGAACTGTCAAAGCCTTATTTCTTTAAAAGATTTGAAAAATATCCAGGTTTTATAAGTCCTTTCTTCATACCTTGTATTACTAATAAATATGTAGCAGTAGTATCAAATCTTGCATCGTGATAATTACCGCTTCCTTCAAAAAGGTCATTTGCTTTTTGAATTATTTGATCTTCACTTATTTTAAGGTAGTCTACAACTTCAGATAATTTTGGGTTTTTTATGCTACCAGATGGACTAGGAATTTTACATATATTTTTATAATAAGACATAGTGCAAAATGTATTTTTAGGTTCCCAATTTTCTTCAATCATTCCAGCATCCCAAAGTTGCTGTATTTCATGTTTTAAAAATTTTATATCAAATTGAACGTTATGTCCAATAATAAAATCAGCTTCATAAAAATCAGGCATAAAATCTTGAATAAAATCTATAAATTCACACCCTTTAGATAATTCGTACAATTTTTCAAGGGAGAAGCCGTGTACTGCTTCAGCACCTTCATCCATATTATCTACAGTGAAAAAAAAGTTTTTACCTATTGTAGTTTGTGGTTTAGTAGAAGCATCAACAAGTATATAACTTAATTGACATATGTTGCCAGGTTTTATACTTGTTGTTTCTGTATCAAAAAATAGTAATTTCATTTTATCCTCCTTGTATAATCTAGTTGTAACATTTGATAGAAAACTATTTGTCTTCCAACGAACATTACATTTCTTTTTATTTTTAATATTCTTATTCCTTACTCTGCCTACGCCCCGTTAGGGAATATGCATTTCATATCTGAAATAGTTTTTTATTTAAATTCCGTAAAGGAACCTAACCAAATTAAATATATTTTAGTATAATACTCCTGAATAGAAGATAGATGTAATCCTCCTGGGAGGTCTTTAGAACCTATACCCGTAAATTAGCGTATCATTCCATCAGGTAGAATTCTATGTTTAGCTGGTTGGGTTTCCCTTTGGGAATTACCCGTGTCACAAACAAGGTTATAAGCTATCTGATAGATTGGAAGTTCTATTCTATCTCAAATTTAATTCAAAGGAGATATATACAATGTCTAAATTTTTTAATAGTCCTGTAGTAGGAATTGATGTCTCAGCTGATTTTTCTTATGCTGCAATACTCGCACCAAATGGTGATATTTATAAGAAATCCTTTAAAATAAAACATAATCTTAATGGTTTCACACACTTAGTTAATGAAATAAAAAAAGTGGAAGAAGAGTTTAACATGAAAACTGCAATTTTCATGGAGTCCACCGGCGTGTACCACTTATCTCTTTTCCACTATCTTAATAATAATTTTGATAACACATTTGTTATCAATCCACTCATTACTAAGTCTAACAAAAATGGAGACATAAGAAAAGTAAAAAATGATAAAAGGGACGCCTTAACTATTGCAACAATAGGAAAATTTCAAAATATTAAGTTATCACAGCAATTTGATCCCGATATTTTTCTTTTGAAAAATCTTGTAAGGGAATATTATAAACTTACAGACACTTGCTCTACGTTTAAGAAAAAGTTATCTGCTGATTTAAGAGTTATTTTTCCTGGCTATAATACTATATTTTCAGATTCAACATCTAAAAGTTCAATTGAACTTTTAAGTAAATATCCAACACCGCAATCAATTTTAGATGCGCCCAAAGAAGATATAATTAATATTTTCCTTACCAACTCTAAAAAGGGCATTTTATGGTCTGAAAACACCTATTCTAAATTGATTAATGTTGCTAACGAGGCATTAATCATCGGCTTACCGCTAGACGGTTTAGCTGTCAAAATAGCTAGCTCTATAACTTTAATAAAAACTATTCAATCTGAAATAGATACTTTACTAAAGGAGCTTAATACTCTTATAGAATCTGAAACTTTCCCTGAATCAATTAGAAATAATATCATATTAATTGATTCTATTCCTGGTATAGGACAATTAACAGCTATTACTTTAATAGCTGAAATAGGTGATATTAATGGTTTTCTTAAACCTAAACACCTAGTAGCTTTCTTTGGTATTGATAGCTCAGTTAATGAATCAGGTAATTTTAAAGGTGATAAAAACAAAATTTCAAAAAGAGGAACCCGAATCGGCCGAAGAGCATTATATGCTGTTTCATTAGCATCGATTCGTAACAATCGTAACGGAATTCCTATAAATAAAATTCTATTAGATTATTATAAAATAAACCTAAAAGGTAAAAAACCTAAAATTTCTTTAGTAGCTATCATGCATAAAATCATAAATTATATTTTTGCTGTTCTCCGAAATCAAACTCCGTTTGAGCAAAGAGATCCTAAAATACATAAACAAATGTTTTTAGAAAACAACTCTTTAAACAAGGTCGCTTAATCACATTCCAGTTTTTGTAACCGTTCGTGTTTTAAAACGGCTTGTTTGCTATACCCTTTTTTCAAGAAATATTTTTTTGAAATTTTACTTGACTATTATTAGCTGGTCTAAGATACATAGTTTACAAAGTATATAATAACATAATTTATATAATAACATAAAATATAAAAAAATAACCAATAGATAAAAATTAAACTATTGGTTATTATATACAATTTTATTGTGTTTAAACAACTAAAGTATCAGCTATTATATTTGTATTTGATATTTTTTCCATTGATTTAGATACTACCTTTAATAATTCTAAACATATTTCAAGTGTTCTATTATTTTTATCTAGCAACGGATTAAATTCTACAAAATCCATTGCCCTTACTAAAGATGTTCCTATTATTCTCTCAATTATTTCTTTTCCTTCAGAAAAGGCAAGTCCATCTTTTACAGGGGTACCTGTTCCAGGAACAAGGGAAGAATCTAAACTATCTATATCAAAACTAAAATGAATATTATTTATATTTCTTGCATATAAGGCTTCAATTAATTCATCTAAAACTAATGTTATGCCTTTTTCTTTAATGTCTTTCATTGTCCAAACATTTAGATTATATTCTTTTATTAATTCTAATTCGCCTAAATCTAAGTCCCTACAGCCTATTAAAAATACATTTTCAGGCTTCACTTTTTGTCCTTGATAGAAAAGGTTAACTAAACTTTCGTGCCCTATTCCCATAGAACCAGCTAAAGGCATTCCGTGGATATTACCAGTAGGTGAAGTTTTATCTGTATTTATATCTCCGTGAGCATCTATCCATATAACTGCAATATCTTTGTTAAAATATTTGCTTGACCCAGCAATGCTCCCTAAAGCTAGTGAATGATCACCCCCAATAACTAATGGGAGATTAGAATTTGATAAAGATTCATATACTTTAGAAGCTAATAAAAAATTTGCTTTAATAACTTCATCTAAATACTTCATTTTCGCATTAGCTGTGTATTTATCCTTTGAAGAAACATTGTTTATATGAACTTCGCCCATATCACAGACTATATGACTTTGATTAAAGATATTTAGAAGGTTGTTCTCTCTTAATACTTTTGGTCCCTTTTCGACACCGGGTTTATCACACCCTAAAAATAATGGCATATCTATTATACTAATTTTCATTAAACAAACCTCCAAATAGAATAAATTTCTTGGATAACTTATTGGGCAATTTATATATTAATTCTTAATGGGGAAGTTGTAAATAGAAATTTATTAGAATTTATTGTGAAAAGAATTAAATTATTACTATAAAAATCAATAAAATGTTTACATTAAAAAACTACTAAAACAAACCATAATAAATAGTGTATGTTTTAGTAGTTAATTTTTGCATTATTATGAAACCATTTCACTTAATTTAATTAATGCTTCATCTTTTGTATCAAAGAAAAATTCGTTATTTTTAATTGCCTCTTGATCTATTTCAGGGAGATCGCTTAGAGGCTTATATTCAGTATATACTTTTTTTTCTTCTTCAATTACTTTTCCGTTTTCGTCAGTTTTAAATATGCTTATATAACCTTCTTCAGCTCCTAAATAATATTTATTAGGTTCTAGAGCTGTGGAATTTACTTCTTCTGATCTTACGTAAATCAGCTTTTCCTCATTCCAGTCAGAAAGTTTATATCCTACTTTAGATAATTCTTTACTTAAAGAATCAAGGGTAAGGTTGCCTTCTAAATTCATTACATTTTTTAGCTTTGATAAACTTTCGGAAAAATCGATGTTATCTATAGTTTTTAAGGTAACAAAAATATTATCATCTAAATAATTTGATGTTTCATTATATACTGTTTTGTTATTATAATTATCATTTTCAACTCTATATTTTGGATTTGTAAGATAATCAGAAACAAAGTAGCTTAATAAAAAACAAATAATAAATAAAGAAATAATGAAAATTGCTAGAGAAATTTTCGTTTTTAATGTATTAAAGTTATTTGCATATTTATTATTCATAAAATCACCTCTTAGCTGAATTATTAACAAAATTTATAAAAAATAAACATAAAAATACAATAAAAGTATTGATTAACTAAGAAAAATTATATAATTAAGAATTGACATAAAATTGTAATGAAATTATCATCATTTTTTGATAAAATATTTATTATGTCGTGCAATATTAATATTATTCCTAAGATATAAATTAGGGGAGGAGTAAAAAATGAATAGTGAAAATTTGGAGAATGCTAGAAATAGAAGAGAAAAACATAAGAAAAAGATGAGCAAAAAGATGAAAATTGTAATAACAACTATTGTGGTAATTTTAGCAGCGTTATTAATAGGTGGAATATCAATCTATAATAATATTAGAAATAAGATATATGATGAATATGTTCCAGAGGAAAAGAAGGAAGAGAGTTATTCTGAAGTAGAAGGAATAACAAATGTATTGTTAATTGGAATTGATGGCAGAACTTTAGATGAACCATCTCGTTCAGATTCTATAATTATAGCAACTTTAGATAATAATAATAAAAAAATAAAACTAACTTCTATAATTAGAGATACATTAGTAAAAATACCTAATTATGATGAATATAAAATCAATACAGCCTTTTACTTAGGAAGTATAGAAGAAGATGAAAATGGAAAGCCAAAGGGCGCAGAAGGTGGAGCTGCTCTTTTAATGAAAACTATAGAAGAAAATTTTAATTTGCATTTAGATAAATATGTTATAGTTAATTTCTGGGGATTTGAAGATATAATTGATCAACTAGGTGGAATAGATGTCGAAGTAAAGGATTATGAATTAGATGAGGTAAATAAATATATTGGAGAAACAACTGGATTAAATTCACCATTATTATCAGAGCCTGGATATCAACATTTAAATGGACAACAAGCTTTATCCTATGCAAGAATTAGGTATGTAGGAAATGGCGGCTTTGAAAGAGCAGAAAGACAAAATAGAGTTTTATCAGAGGTTGCTAATAAGTTTAGGGAAATAAGTCCATTAAAATATGTTAGTTTGGCAAACACAATGGCAAATTATGTTAAGACCAACATTGATATACCGCTTGCTTTAAATTTAGCATATACAATATATAAATTACCATCATTAAATATTGAACAGCTTCAAATACCACAAACAGAATTAATAGCTGGAGATCGTCCTTATAAAGATAAAGGATGGAGTTTATTAATTGATTTTGAACAAAATTCTAAGGTGCTTTATGATTTTATATTTAATGATAAATTACCAAATGTAGAGGATTTTGACTTATTAGCAGTACAAAGTCTTGCTGCTAAATATGATGCTGAAGAAGCAGCTTATAATGCTATATATAATATAAACCCAGAAGATTATAATGATAGAGAGAAAGAGGTTATAACAGATCCTAACAAAAATTCAGAGGAAAAGAAAGAAGAAGTTCCTGCAAAGGAAAATGAAGAAAAGCCATCTGATGGAAATAATCAAGCTGATAATAATAATGGTTCTAATAATCCAGTAGACAATAATGGAGATCAAGATCAAAATAACACTCCTAATAACCCTAATAGTCCTTCTGGAGAGCAAAAAATAGAAAATCTTAATAATACCGAAAATACCAATACTAATACAATAGACAATAAGCAGAATTGATATTAAAAAGCATTAGTATAAAGTTCACAGCTAGGCTTAACTTTAGATTATTAAAGAGTTTTAGCTGTGGACTTTTATATTTAATTTTATAAATGACTGTTAATAGTTATTTAACATATAATAGTATTTAATTTTCATAATTATGGTATAATACAAGTGTAAGGAGGTAATTATGAACAATTATTTATTACAAAAAATTTTAATTATTCCGGGGATATTAATTGCATTTACAGTGCAAGGCTATGCAAAGGCAAAAATGGCAGATAAATTAGGTGATAAAACACCAAGATTTCAAGGAAGGTTAAGTTTTAATCCATTAGATCATATAGATATTATGGGATTTATTATGATATTACTTGCAGGCTTTGGATGGACAAAACCTGTGGAAACTAATCCTAATGCCTATAAAAATGGGTATAAAGATGCTGTTAAAGTTACCTATGCATCGTTATTTTCTACTTTAATAGTCGCCTTTATATTTTCATTAATATTTACTTTATGGTTAAAGTTGGGAATATATTTAAATGTATCAAGTTTTATGATTATAACTTATGCTCTTAAGTTTATAGTAGAAATAAATATAAATTTATTTATATTTAATTTATTACCATTACCAGGACTTGCAGGTTTTGATTTATTTAGATACTTAAGTCCCAGAAATTTTTATAAATATTCGGGAATGATATATGATTACCAGCTTTATATTTTGATAGCATTTGTAGTTTTAGGTAAATATGTTTTAGCGATACCATCAGGGTTAATAGAAGGTTTATTCTTAAAAATAGCTGGACTATTGTTTGGAATGATTTAAAGCTTAGATTTAAATAAATTTCTTGCAATAATTTTGCTGCTTTTGTATAATTAGCTTGATAAAATAGAATATTAATATTATCGTTGAGAAGAAGAGTAGTGTATTAGATTCTTTAAGCGAGTAAGGGATGGTGGAAGCCTTATAAGATATATTACATGAAGAGAGCCTTTGAGATAACTATTTATAGTCGTATTGCTGCGTTAAAGCTTTGAGTGGCATTTTATGCAATTAGAGTGGTACCGCGGAAATATTATCCGTCTCTTATTATTAAGAGGGGGATTTTTTATTTATAAGTATATATTTTGAAGGAGGAAAAAATGGATTACAAAAAGATAATAGCAGAACTATTAAATAAAGAAATAGATCTTGATCTAGAAACAATAGAAAAATTAATTGAAATACCGCCTAAGCCGGAATTAGGGGATTATGCTTTTCCATGTTTTCAATTAGCAAAAACCTTTAGAAAAGCTCCTAATATGATTGCTGAAGAATTGATAGTAAAATTAAATAAGGATGGATTTGAAAAAATAATAAATGTGGGACCTTATGTGAATTTCTTTGTAGATAAGAGCGTATTTACAAAAAATGCAATCAAAAAGATATTAAAAGAGGGAGATGAATATGGTTCATCTAATATAGGAGAAGGAAAAACAATTTGTGTTGAATATTCTTCACCTAATATTGCAAAACCATTTCATGTAGGTCATCTTTTTACAACAGCAATTGGAAATTCTTTATATAAGTTATTTAAAAAAGAAGGATATGAAGTTCAAGGCTTAAATCACCTAGGAGACTGGGGAACTCAATTTGGTAAATTAATTTCTGCCTATAAGAGATGGGGGAATGAAGAAGCCTTAGAAGAAAACGCTATAAATGAGCTCTTAAGAATATATGTTAAATTCCATGAAGAAGCAGAAAAGAATGAAGCTTTAGAAGATGAAGCTAGAGCATATTTTAAAGCTTTAGAAGATGGAGATGAAGAAGCAACAGCATTATGGAAAAGATTTAGAGACTTAAGTTTAAAAGAGTTCGAAAGAATATATGATATATTTAATGTAAAATTTGATTCCTATGCTGGAGAAGCTTTTTATAATGATAAAATGGATGAAGTCGTTAGGGAATTAAAGGATAAAGGACTTTTAGTTGAAAGTAATGGAGCTCAAGTTGTTATGTTAGATGAATATAACATGCCTCCATGTATTGTATTAAAGGCTGATGGTGCATCTATATATGCAACAAGAGATTTAGCTGCTGCAATTTATAGAAAGAAAACTTACAATTTCTATAAATCTATATATGTAGTTGGGTTACCTCAATCCTTACATTTCAAGCAAGTATTTAAAGTATTAGAACTTGCTGGGCATGAATGGGCAAAGGATTGTATCCATGTAGGTTTTGGAACAGTTAAATCAGCAACTGGTAAAATGTCAACAAGAAAAGGAGAAATGATTCTTCTTGATGAATTAATAAATGAAGCTATAGAAAAATCTTTAGAAGTAATAAATGAAAAAAATCCTAAATTAGAAAATAAAGAAGAAGTAGCTAAAAAGATAGGAATTGGGTCAATATTATTTACTTATCTTAAAAATTCTAGAGAAAAAGATATTATATTTGATTGGAAGGAAATTCTTTCATTTGATGGAGAAACTGGTCCATATGTTCAATATTCTTATGCAAGAGCAAATAGTATATTAGATAGAGCTGGGGAAATTAAAGGAGAAGCAGATTATTCAAAGCTTACTTCAAAGGAAGAATTTGAACTTGTTAAGACTTTAGAAAGTTTTGAAAATCAGATACATTTAGCAACAGAAAAGCTTGAACCTTCTGTTATTACAAGATATGCAATTCAAGTAGCGAAAGACTTTAATAAATTCTATAATTCTCACTCAGTATTAAACTTAGAAGATGAAGAATTAAAGATTGCTAGAATAAACTTAGTTAAATCTACATGCCAAGTTATAAAAAATGCATTAGCTTTACTAGGAATTGAAGTTGTAGAAAAGATGTAATAAAAAGGGGCTGTCGCATTAGCGGGTGAAAAAAACGCTAGCGACAGCTCCTA
>ERZ773359.4029-NODE-4029-length-15984-cov-17.624207_pt1 | contig 15984 bp, 12 predicted proteins | sample MGYA00374955_ERZ773359 | MGnify/ENA primary metagenome ERZ773359 (study PRJEB29098, sample SAMN04486028) | biogas fermenter metagenome | study: EMG produced TPA metagenomics assembly of the Biogas fermentation microbial communities from Germany - Plant 4 DNA1... | reverse complement strand
GTTGTATTCGGTGTCTGACACCTTTTGCAAGCCTTCGTGTTTTTTGGTGATAAAACAATTTATAACTAATAATTTTATAGTTTATTGTTTTAGACAAAAACTTTAGTTTTGTGTCGAGTTAGAGTTGTATTTGGTGCCAGACACCTTTTACAACTGATTGTATTTGGTGTCTGACACTTTTTACAAGTTGCTGATTATGGAGGGCGATGATGAAGATTAATGGAGATAGGATGCTTTCCGATATGAAGGCGTTGAGGGAAATCACAGATACCCCGAGGTCAGGAGTGACGCGCTTTTCTTACAGCCAAAAAGACCAGGAAGCCAGAGCGTACATAACACGAGCTGCCGAGTCGGCAGGATTTACGGTTCGTACAGACGCCATTGGCAACATGTTCATTCGATTTGCAGAAGCGGCGCTACAAGCCGGCGAGGGGACTTCTGCGGCAGTGAAGAACGTATATAGCGAAACCAAGAGAATAGTGGTTGGCTCTCATATTGATACGGTAAGAAATGGGGGATGGCTTGACGGAGTTTATGGAGTGGTGGCCGGCCTAGAGACCATGCGAACGCTGTCTGAGGACGGTACGGTGACTCTACCTTTGGAACTGGTTAATTTTGCGGAAGAGGAAGGATCCAATTTTGGTTCAACTATGACCGGAAGCAAGTTTATCACCGGTATTTACGGTGAGGAAGAATTGGATAAATTGCGAAATGATCAAGGCGTGTCTCTTCGCAAAATGTTGCAACGATGCGGATTTCCAGAATATAAAAGGGAAGAAGTGGTTTGGGATTTCGAGCAAGTGCGAGCCATGCTGGAGTTGCACATCGAACAGGGGCCGGTGCTGGAGCGGAAAGGTTTGTCCATTGGCATCGTGGATGTGGTTTATGGGATGTCCGTTTTAGAGGTTACGCTTAAGGGTGTAGGCAATCATGCGGGGGCAACTCCGATGATAGATCGCCGGGATGCGTTGACGGCGGCCGCCCTTTGCATTAGCGAAGCGGAGCGAATCGCCAAAGAGGATTCCGAAGGGATAACGGTTGCTACAGTAGGTAAAATCAGCGTTTCTCCTAACTGTTCCAACGTAATTCCCGAGGAAGTTATGTTCACTGTAGAAGTGCGAGATAAAAATGAAGAAAAGATTCATCGCACCATGGACGAGATAAGGGATGCGATTGTTTCAATTGCAAAACAGCGGGGCGTCCGTTGTGAAACCAAGAGCTTAGCCTATTCTGCTCCGGTAAAAATGGAAGAGAAAATAATTGAAAGGATTGAGGAACTGGCTTCTCGGAAAGGGCTTAGCTATACGATCATGAGCAGTGGAGCCGTTCACGATACTTGTCTGATTGCTGCCCATGCCCCGGGCGGGATGATTTTTGTGCCGAGCAAAGGCGGCAGGAGCCATGTTCCTTTTGAAGATACGGACGAGGAGGATCTTGTTTTAGGAGCGCAGTTGTTACTGGATACGATATTAGCTATTTAATTTGGCTAAATTGAGGCATTTACGGAGTTTATTCAGAAATCAAAATTAGGACAGTTATGTCTGGAAAGTTGTATTTGGTGTCAGACACCAAATACATCTCCTTGTAAAAAGTGTCAGACACCAATTACCGAAAATTACACAAAGACAAATCAGAAAGAAAAAAGCACTCATCGGGTTGATCCCATGAGTGCTTATAGTGACTGGATTTAGCTTTCGGCCGAATAAGCTACCAGTATCACTTTGTTTCCGTTGATAGAAGTTATTTTGCTTTCAGTTTCAGAGATAATTGCCAAAGCCTCTTGTGAAAGATCTGCGATATTGTTTTTTTGCATTTTTGACACCTCCCATTATAGGGTTCGCCTAAATTAGCATTTTATTCCCTGCAAAACTGCAAAAGTTGTATTTGGTGTCAGACACCAAATACAGACACCAAATACAAGACATCAAGTGCAAGTTAGGTTCGGTCCAGGTTGCCTTCCCAGAGATATTTTCTGGTTTCTTTGACGATGACTCCGCTTAATAGCAACAGAGAAATCAGATTGGGGATGGCCATCATAGCGTTCATTGTATCCGAAAGATCCCAAACAAGTGGCATTGAGGCTATGGAGCCAAGGAAAACGAAAAGCGTAAACAGATATCGATAGGGAGGAATTCCTTTTTTTCCCGTCAAATACTCTACGGCCCGTTCGCCGTAGTAAGACCACCCCAATATTGTGGAATAGACAAATGTAAAAAGGCCCACCGTCAATACAAAAGGCCCGACAACAGGTATCTGATCAAAGGCTGCATTGGTTAATTCTGCGCCGTTCAACCCCTCTGAGATTTCCGGAAATTTCATAATTGTGCTCACCAACACTAATCCGGTCATCAGACAAATCACCACCGTATCCCAGAAAGTGCCGGTGGCGGAGACCAAAGCCTGGCGAACCGGGTTTTTCGTTTGCGCGGCCGCAGCCACAATGGCAGCGGAGCCTAAACCGGATTCATTGGTAAATAGCCCTCGAGCAATTCCGTAACGGGCGGCTGCCATAACAGAAGCGCCGATAAACCCCCCGCCTGCCGCCCGGGGCGAGAAGGCATCATGGATAATCAGTTTTACGGCAGGAATCACAAAAGGCCAGTTCATGTACAAAATAATCAGACAACCTACTATATAAAAAACGCACATAAATGGAATCAGTTTCTCGCAAACACCAGCAATGGACTTAATCCCACCGAGAATAACAAATCCGGTAAGAAGCATCATGATGATTCCTGTAATAAACGGAGACAAACCGAAAGTCTTATGGGCCAGCGCAGCAATGGAATTGGCCTGGGTCATGTTGCCAATGCCAAAAGACGCGAAAGCGGTAAAAATGCAAAACGCCACGGCCAGGCTTTTCATGCCCAAACCTCGTTCCAATGCGTACATCGGGCCGCCCAGCATTGTTCCATCAGAGGTTTTCACACGATATTTCACGGAAAGAAGAGCCTCTGCGTATTTTGTCGCGATTCCAAAAACACCGGTAATCCACATCCAGAAAACGGCACCGGGACCGCCCAGAGTAATGGCGGTGGCTACACCCACGATATTGCCGGTACCGCTGGTTGCAGCAAGCGCTGTGGCTAAAGCGCCAAATTGGCTCACATCCCCTTCTCCGCCCCTGTCCTTTGTAAACGACAGTTTGATTCCTAACAGAGTGAATCGCTGGATGAAACGGAGACGAAATGTAAGGAACAAGTGGGTTCCAAACAACAAGATGAGGAGAGGCGGCCCCCAAATGAACTCGTTAATAACAGTAACAAAGTCATGGAATTCCTGCATTTGTATTCCTTCCTTTAATATAATCCTGCGCGCAATTATGTGTCTTGGGCGTTTTGTATTTGGTGTCTGACACTTTTTACAACTTTATTATCAGTTGCGGGGAATTATGTGTCTTTTGAGGGGGACATGCTCCGGTAGAGATACCAATAGTTGCCTACAGGTATTTAAACAGACATTATGATGGACAGTCTAACAGATGCAGGACGGCTTTTGGAACAAAAAAATTTGCATGGAATATTATATGGTATAACACGTAAAGGAGTTGGTTTTGTGAGATATATAGTACAACCATGGGAAACTTGGGAGTCGATGAATACTATTGCTTCACGATTTGGAGTGACGCCGGAGGCATTGGTGGCGGCAAATCCTATTTTAAACTCCGTACCCCTTGGGCCGGGAATAATGTTGACTATTCCGGGAAGGCCCGAGCCCGAATTGCCCAGCGGCACATATATCGAATACATCGTTCAGCCCGGAGATTCCATATATGCTATCGCAAATCGTTTTCGATTAAATTACAGAGATGTTATTGCACAAAACGCCCAGATCGCGAATCCGGACGTGATCTGGCCGGGCATGGTCCTGAGACTGGTTTACAGGTAGCCCGTGCAATCCGGAGAGACAGAGGAGAGGAAGGAACCGAGTATCAGGCCGCAAATAGCGGCGGATTTACAACTCTCCTCTGGTCTTTTTTGCGGATTTTAGGTCGGTATTTGTAAAAAGTGCTGTAAAAAGTGCCAGACACCGAATTCAACAAGTTGCAAAAGGTGTCAGACACCGAATACAGGACACCGAATGCAGACACAAAATGATAAGATGTGATATAATACTGCGCGTGGGTGTTGTCGAAATATCTCTCCAAAATAGCTTGAGATTGTTTCGGGCGTTGCGGCGCAGGGAAGAAATAAAAGGCAGGGACAAAACCAAGGATTAGAATAGAAGGCAAGAACTAAAGAAAAGGATAAGGGTATAGATGAAAAAAGTAGCACTGTATATATTTTTGGCAGCATTTTTTTTTGGCACTATGGAGATTTCCCTAAAGCTTGCGGGCAGTAAGCTGGATCAGATGCAGCTTACATTTTTGCGCTTCATGGTGGGAGGCCTTCTGTTGCTGCCCTTTGCATTGTCTGAAATCAAGCGCAAAGAAATCAAAATCAATTTCAAAGATTACCTGTACATGCTGATTCTGGGCATCATCTGCATCCCAATGAGCATGGTGCTGTTCCAGTTAGGCGTGATGAAAGCCAATGCAGCCACGGCGGCCCTCATTATGTGTGTCAACCCCTTGTTCACAATGTTTTTCGCGCATTTCCTCATCCACGAAAAGATGAACCGTTATAACGTAATTGCGCTTCTGCTCAGCTTGACGGGAATTCTGTTTATGGTGAACCCATTTAACATGCAGGAAGGAAACACGGTGGAAGGCATCCTGCTGGTTTTGGGCGGCGCAGCACTTTTTGGACTCTACAGCGTAATGGGGAAAATCAGCGTGGGAAAAATCGGATCTATGGCCCAGACAAGCATCAGCTTCATCCTCGGCTCCCTGGTACTGTTGGTAATCCTGCTGATTATAGATAAGCCTGTGGTTGCGGGGGTTTGGCCGGAAAACATCTGGATCGTTCTCTACCTCAGCGTGTTTGTCACCGGGCTGGCTTACTTGTTTTACTTCCAAGCCATCGCCGAGTCAAACGCCACTACCGGATCCGTTGCTTTCCTGATTAAAGCAGCCATAGCGCCCACATTGGCGGTGATCATTCTGCGCGAACCCATGGAGTTGCATTCGATCATCGGTATTGTGCTGATTTTGACGGGCGCCACAATGAATATTCTGCAGAAATACAAAACAAACAGTGCTTCATAAGATTTTACTGCCATCTCTAACAGAGTTTTATGGCATTTATCTGCGCGTTTCTAACAATGATTTATTGACATTTATCCGCGCATAGCAACAGCGTCTCATTGACATTTATCCGCGCATGGCAACAGCGCCTTATTGACATTTATATGAACGTAACCAACAGCTGTCCTTGACATTCGCCGGCATATTCTCAATAATGAAACCAAACGGTAATAGGTGATATCATGCAGGAATGGATGACAGAACTCGTCAATCAGTTCGGATATACCGGTGTCTTTCTGCTCATTGCGATTGAAACCATCTTTCCCCCGATTCCGTCGGAGGTCATTTTGACATTCAGCGGGTTTCTCACAACTTATACATCCATGAGGGTCTTGGGAGTTGTGGCCTCCGCAACAGCCGGTTCCCTGGTTGGCGCCACGGTACTTTACGGAGTTGGGCGCTGGTTCAACCCCGATCGTCTCAAGCATTGGGTGGAAGGCAGTATAGGAAAGGCGCTTCATTTCAATCCCAACGATGTGAACCGGGCTGTAAGCTGGTTTTCCCGGAAGGGTTCATCGACAGTGTTCTTTTGCCGCTTCATTCCAATCGTGCGAAGCCTGATTTCCATTCCTGCCGGAATAGCCCGCATGAACATGGGGAAGTTCTTTCTTCTCACCGGAGCAGGGTCATTGATCTGGAATTTCGCTCTGGTGTATGTGGGGTTGTTGGCGGGCGAATCCTGGATGAAAATCACGGATTATCTGGACGTATATGCCAAGTTTGCCCTGGCGGTTCTCATATTGTTGTTTATTATTCTCGTCTATGTGTTTTATAAAAAGAGATTTTCAAGTCATTAAGGGCACTTCAAAGAACCGAAAATCAAAAGGGACTGTCCCTTTTGATTTTTTGTTTCCAAATCCCCAAAAACGGTTATCAGAACTATACCAAATATTTTTGTGATCGATGTTTAATAAGGAGCGGTTATTAGTAACGGGCGAGGGAGGTGAATCATAAATGAGTAAAGTCAGCAAATTCTATGTGGGGCAGAGCGCGGAAGAAACCATAACTGTTACGGAAAAGCTTATCTATGAGACCGCAGATTTCAGCGGCGATTACAACCCAATCCATACTTCCAAGGACTATGCGGAAAAGACGCGTTTCAAAGGAAGGATTGCCCACAGTTTGGTCTGTGAGGCGCTTACATCAAAGTTGATCGGGATGAAGCTGCCAGGAGCGGGAGCCGTTTTTATTACCATGAGTTTCGTCTGCACGAAGCCGGTATTTATCGGAGATGAGATCACGGCAACGGCAACTATCAAAGCGATTGACGAGGAGCGGGACATATTGGATATGCAGGTGCAATGCCGCAATCAACGGGACGAAGTGGTGGTAGAATGCGAGACCAGGGTGCTATATCTGGGACCGGAAGAAGATTATATTAAGGACGAAGAGTATATTAATTGATTGGAATATGCAAATCGATCGGCAATGGTAACTCGTGATTTGGGCAAACCTCCGGTTCGGTGCCAAAGGGCATTGGCCGGAGGTTTTGGAAATATTAGTAAAGAGATAATGGATTTTTGATCCAGGATAGGATATGATTGAAACATAATAAGGAGAAATCGCGTCTTACTAGCGATTGGATATGTCAATAGGTCGCATTTTGTTGCATTATCTAGGTTCTAGGTCGCACCTTGTTGCATTATCTGCGACGGGAGGGCTATAACGCGGAGGATGGGTGTGCTGTTAAAAACGAACAGCACCTGTTCCGGTGCCTATGTCCCACTGGACGTGTCCACTGCAAGAACGGCCGCGCCGCATTGACAATATTGACCATGAAAAATTGGCAATGAAAATGAAAGGTGCTCCGGGTTGCGTCCTATTGAACACAAAATATTACCAGGAAGAACCATACTATTTTATTTAGCAAGCATCAAAGCACAGTGATATAAAGGGGGTAAATAGTTTGGGGTTCAAATTGTTTAAGAAGTTGGGCTGTCTAGCATTGGTAGTAGCCCTCGTTTTTTTGGTTTTCCCCGCCGGGACAGAAAGCTACGGCGCGTCCAGTTTCAAGGACATCAGAGGCCACTGGGCGGAGCAGTACATTGAAAGGGCGGTGGCTCAAGGAATCATCAAAGGCTATACGGATGGCAGATTCCTTCCCGATGAGAAAGTCTCCCGAGCTGAATTCATCAGTATGATAAACCGTGCGCTTGGCAACACGTCCACAGGAAAAATTAATTTCAGTGACGTTTCCAGCGGGGCCTGGTATTATGGCGATGTGGCCAAAGCCGTGACTGCCGGCTTTGTCAGCGGTTTTGATGACGGCACATTCAGGCCCAATAACAAGATCACCCGTCAGGAAGCTGCGGTGATGCTGGCCAGAATCGTACCCACCTACGGATACAGCGCGAACTTGAGCCGGTTTGCCGATTACCGGTCCATTGCGGACTGGGCATACACGGCTATGTCCAAAGTGTGCGGGAAAGGCTACATTTCCGGATATACCGACGGAATGATTCACCCCTTAGACTCCCTTACCAGAGCGCAGGCAGCAAAGATTATCAGCGATATCGTACTAAAAGAGACCATTGTCACTTCCGATCCTGTGGTTAAAAAGGACGGGACGAAGCTTTCCGGCAGGATTTATTCCAACAATGTGACCATTCACAAGGATTTGGACGACGGGGATGCCACAATTGAGAACTGCGTTATCCTGGGCAAGCTCATTGTTCAGGGCGGCGGCGATGATTCCATTACCGTGAACAATTCCCGGATTGCCAACGCGGTGGTGGACCGGTCGGCGGATTCCGTCAGATTGATCGCAAAAGGCGAAACGGCAATATTAAATACACAAGGTTCCAGGGATTTCACCCTTCAGACCACAAGCCTTGCCGGCGGCGCCTTCGGGCCAGGCTTTGAGCGGGTCAGCTTTACTTCCTCCGCGACAGGCACCCTCCAGGGAAACTTCCCTTATGTTTCCATTGACGGCTCCTCCGCTGAGTTGCGGCTGATTTCCGGAACTATTACCACTCTTGATGTGAGCAGTTCGGGGCGCAGGTCCGACATTACGGTAGATAGCAAAGCCACCGTGAGCCAGGTTAACGTCTACGGAGAGTCGTATTTCCACGGAACAGGTACAATTTCCAAAATGGATGTATACGCAAAGGGCGTGACATACGAGACCAAGCCGAAGAAATGGACAATTCACTCCGGCGGTGAAACACCCACTCACAAAGATCCGGAGCTTACCATAACTATCGATCCGCCCCACGGCGAGACCGGTGTTTATCTGGACACTAAAATTACCCTCACTTTTAACTCTGCCATGAGGGAAGAGGACGGCAGTTCCATTACTAATTCGGAGATTCCTGACATAGTCACCATTCGGAAGGGCTCTTCCAGCGGGAGCAAAGTGGATTATACGGCAACCATTAATTCTGCCAAAACGGTGATGACCCTTACGCCTAAGTCGCTTCTGGAGGAAAAAACCCGGTATTATGTCATCGTGAAAGCTGGCTCCATGATTGAAGCCGACGGTAATGAGAACGAAGGAGAGACCTTCTATTTTACTACGGGAACAAAGACTGAAAAGCTGGTGGTGACTTACTCGCCGGCGGACGGAGCAACGGGTGTGCCGGTGAACACAAGGCGTTTCACCATCACATTTTCCGAGGCTGTGAAGAAGTATAGTGGGAGCACCATTTCCACAAATGACAGTTACCTGAAAAGCGATGTGGTTTATTTTAAAAGGGCGGGCAAAAACGTAAGCACTTCGGACTACAGCGTTTCCATTGACAGCAATAAAACCAAGATTACCATAACCTTAGCCAATGATTACAGCCTGGACCTCAATACAAAATATACCGTGGAAATCCGAGGTTCAAAGCTGAAGACGTCGGACGGGGAAACCGTGCCGGCTTCAAGCGCCAGTTGGACCACGGCGGGGACGCCTGTGCTGAGCAACTACAGCACCGAACCCGGTGATCAGTCTGTGGTTTTCAAGGCTACTCCTAATGTAAGCGGCAAGATCTATGCTGTGCTGCTTGACAGCAATGCAAGCGCGCCTACCGCCGCACGGATTAAAGAAGGCAAGGATGCGTCGGGGAATACGGCTATCGCAGCGGTAAATGCGTCGGTGACTGCCGGAAAAGCAGCAACTTTGACACTGTCGGGAGACAAAATATTCAGAGATACGGAGTACAAGGTCTTCGCCGTATTGTATGACGGAAACAACAACGCGTCTTCCGTGGTCAGCAAATCGGTAAGGACGGAGCCCTTGAAACTGAAGTCCCTTGAGGTGGTGCCTGGCACGGGGACTTCCAATGTTCTCACCGGATTCGACTCGGATAAGACGGATTACGGTACGAAAGTTGTGCCTAACGGAACTAAATTTGTAAGAGTAAAAGCGGAACCGGAGGGTTCTCTCTTTTCCGGGCCTCTTCCTGTGATGATAAACGGTGATAGAACAATCGAGAAGGATATTTCTTTGGATGCCGAAGGCAAGGCAACAATTACTGTTGTCGTGCAGGAGGAAGGCAAGCGAAGCGTAACGTATAAAGTTGCGGTCAAGGAAGCCGGAAGCGCCGACCTTGACAGCATGACTATAAATGGAGTGTCTTACAATCCGGCATCGGGAACTCCTTACAGTATCGTTAAAGATTGGGTAGAGATAGAGCTGGTTATTAATGCAAAAGAGGATGACGCAACGATTATAATAAAAGGAGAAGACGAGCCGGTCGCATCGGGAGCTAATATAGTTCTGACCATTGGACCGGAAGTAAATGAATTGGAATTTACAATTATGTCTTCTGACGGACTTGACAAGAAGTCCTACAAGATCTCATTTAATCGGATAGAGCCTGAGCCCGATTCGGAGTCGAAACCGGATTCCTCCGGGAGTGACTCGATCGGGCCTGATTCCGCTCCAGGTTCTGAGGGCGATTCAATCTGAGCCGATTCCTCCGATTCCGGTTCGTTCGAGTGAAAAATATGTGACAGATTTGAATTTGGCCGGTGAATAAACCGGATGAGGACGGGTATCAGTAGTATAAATTAATGATATTAGTAGTCCGCGAAAGAATGAGAGGGTTGGAAAATGAGCTGGAAGTTTGTATTATCACTGCTCTTTGCGCTGGTGGTGGCAGTTTTCGCGATTCAAAATGCGGCGGCTGTGGATGTGCAATTCCTGAAATGGGAAGTTAGCATCTCTCAGGCTTTAATCGTACTGATAGCGGCTATAATCGGAGCGCTAATAGTGCTGCTCCTGAGCCTGGTAAAACAGGTTAAGCTAATGGCCGGCATTCGCGCCGAAAAGAAGACGGCGACCTCTTTGGAAAGTGAAAACAGAGAGTTAAAAGAGAAGCTGAGCCGGGTTTTGGCAGAGCTCGAAGCGTTGAAGCAGGACGCCCCATCGGAGGAACAGAGGGCATCGGAGGAAACGCAGACGACCGCGGGGGCAGAAGGGGAAGATGCAACCCAATCAGCCAACCCATCCGGGAAATAACAGAAAGATATTAGTAATAGGGAAATATCTTAACGTTAACTAATTTTAGCGTTTAAAAAAAATTCTAGTTGATTTTTTGGCCTTAAAAGGGAAAAAAGAGCATTTTATTGAACTAAATCAACTAAAAATAGCGAATTTGCCAAAAAGTTGACTTCTTCGCAAAGTCAATTTTTTTTGTATTCTTAATTATATTTGCTGATTCGGAACAAAAGCAGGTACTGTATTTTACATTGTATGGAAAGTTATAAAAAGTTGGGGCGGTAGGAGGCCGCCCCATATTTCGCAGGGAGCACAAGTTTGTAAAAAGTGTCAGACACCAAATACAGACACCAAATACACAAGTTAGGGCGGCAGGAGGCCGCCCCTTATTATTTATAAACTGCTTTTAGAAGAAGCAGCAATGGTGTCTGGTACAGCATCGGCTTCTTTTGTTAAAGTCACAGCAGCTGCCGCAGCAATGGCCTACTGCAACACCTATAATAAATGGGATTATAGGCATACTACCAACCTCCCTTCGCTGTTATACCAGTATATGTCGAAACAGATTGTGGCGTTCCGACAAGCTGGTGCGTTAGGTTTTTTAAACTGTAAGCGTTGTTACTATACCGGCCGCATATCGTAAGCATAAACCTCCTTAAAATGGTAAACCTATGGGCATGGAAAAAGTTTCATGCGGAGGTGAGGTAAAAAATGGGCGTAAATAGAAAAAATGCAGACACAGATAGGGAAAGTATAGACACAAATGAAGAGAAAAAAGCGAGTTCGGATGAAGTGATGCGGGAGAAACCTCGGAGTTACACACCGAGAGAATCTCTGTGGACAGCCACCTGCCAGATCGACAAAAGAGAGGCCTTACAAGTCGAGGAATCTATAGAGGTGGAGGCGGTAGTGATCGGAGCAGGGCTTGCAGGCGTTCTTACAGCGTACATGTTGCAGCAAAAGGGCGTCGACACCATCGTGCTCGAATCCAATCGCATCGGCAGCGGCGTCACCAGGTATACTACCGCTAAGATCACATCCCAACACAATTTGATTTATGACAGGCTGATCTCTGATTTTGGGATGGAAAAAGCGCGTCAATATGCCGTCGCCAACCAGCGGGCCATCGATTTTTTCAGGAAGTTCGTTCAGGAGAAGGCCATCGATTGTCAGTTAGAGGATAAACCTGCCTACCTTTATACTTTGCAAAAGGACAAGGTCAAGCAGCTCGAAAAGGAGTCGGAGGCGGCAACTAAACTCGGCATTCCCAACGCAGTGCTGCAAAGCTGGGAAATGACCGCAGAAAACGGATGGGGATTGCCGTTTATCGCGGAGGCTGCTTTGAGGTTTGACGGGCAGGCCCAGTATCATCCGTTAAAATTCCTCAAGGCCATGGCCCAGGGGCTCAAGATCTATGAAGACACCAGGGTTCTGGATATGCAGCTGAGAGGGAGCGCAACGGCTCCCCAGGAATCGGAAAAAAGCATTTTAACCACCAACCGTGGGGCAATCACCGCCCAACATGTGGTGTTTGCCTGTCATTATCCGTTTTTAGTAGTCTTGCCCGGTTATTATTTCGCTCGTTTATACCAGGACAGGGCTTACGTGTTGGCCCTGGCAGGGTGCCCTCAGGTGAACGGGCTCTATCTTTCTATCGACCAAGAAGGTTGGTCTTTCCGAAATTACAAGGATTTCCTGCTGCTGGCGGGTGGCAGCCACAGGACGGGTGAAAACGAAAAGGGCGGAAATTATCAGAGCCTGAGGATTGCCGCGAAAGAGTGGTTTCCGGAATCCACTGAGCGGTATGCATGGTCCACCCAGGACTGCATGCCTTTGGACGGAGTGCCGTACATCGGTCAGTATGCTGCCGACAGGCCGAACTGGTATGTGGCCACCGGATTTCAGAAGTGGGGAATGACCAGCTCCATGATTGCGGCGGATATTATTTCTTCAATGATTACGAGGAGACCTTTTGAAATAGCCACGGAGGGAGCGGATATATTCTCACCTCAACGCTTTACGGTTCCCGTGTCAGCAGAGGAGCTCTGGAAAGATGTGAAGACCATCGGCGGCGGCCTTCTCCGCGAGATTTTTTCGTTTCCCGAGGAGGAGGCGGCAGACATCAAACGTGGCCACGGAGGCGTGGTGGAGTACAAGGGAGAAAAACTCGGAGTCTTCCGGGATGAAGAGGGCAGGCTGCACAAAGTTTCCACCAAGTGCCAGCATATGGGATGTCAGCTGGCCTGGAATCCGGAGGAACGAAGCTGGGATTGCCCATGCCACGGCTCCCGGTTCGATATTTATGGAGATGTGATCAGCGGCCCCGCCGTGAAGCCGTTGGAACGGGAATAAAACCGTAGAAGTTGGCCGCGATGCGGTGAAGGCGGAATTAGAAAGGGTTGCGAGAAACGGAAAAAAATAGTACTATAAAATTGCACCTCCCGGATTATTTCCAGGAGGTGCAGTGCAGCAAATTGGCTATTTAGCATTGTTCAATTTTTGAACGATGGCAGGTGTGCAAAAAATCAATTAATGCATGGCAGGGTTGCACAGTTGTTACATATTTTTGCAAATAATCCTGCACTACTTGAAATTTTGCACAGATTCCTCATGCAACAAAAGTTGTAAAAAGTGTCAGACACCAAATACAAGACACCAAATACAGCAGCAGCTCTGTTGCTCCGGTTTGATATCACAGCACTCCGGTCATTCGAGTCTCGAGTCAGAGGTTTTCAGGGTTGAGTTACGGAAAAAGGGGAGGCCAATCATGAGAGATAGTTCGGCAGCAAATCGAGTTCGCATCGACTTGGGCGGTTCTTTGTTGAGTTTCGTTCAGATTGAAAGCATGAAAAGCCACTTGGCCGCGGGACAACAACGGTTGGAATCGCCTGGGGAAGATTTCACAGGCTGGGTCCGGTTGCCGAAGGAATTTAACAAACAGGAACTTCGGCGAATAAAAGAAACTGCGGAAGCCATTCGGCACAAATGCGATGCTTTTGTTGTAATCGGCATCGGGGGTTCCTATCTTGGAGCCAGAGCCGCCATTGAAATGCTTGCAGACAAAGGAGCGGGACCTGCCGTATATTATGCGGGGCACAACGTCAGCGGTACATACCATGCGAAGTTGCTTGAGGAGCTTCAGGGCAAGGATGTTTGCATCTGCGTGATTTCCAAATCCGGAACCACTATAGAATCGAACATCGCCTTCGCGCTGTTAAAGGATTTACTGGCCGAAAAATACGGAAAAGAAAAAGCTGCCGAGAGGATTTATGCGATAACGGATCCAAAGAGCGGAACCCTTCGCCAGGAGGCGGAGCGGGAAGGTTATGAGAGTTTTGCGGTTCCGGAAAATATCGGCGGGCGTTATTCTGTTTTAACTCCGGTGGGGCTTCTGCCTATCAGCGTGGCAGGAATCGATATCGATGCAATGCTTTCAGGTGCGGCGGAGATTTCGGATCCACTGCCTTTTGAAGAGGATGGAGCGGCGCAGTATGCGGCGGCGCGAAACCTGTTGTTTTCAATGGGAAAGGTGATTGAGATTTTCGAAATATGCGAGCCCGGTATGGAGTATTTTTCTGAATGGCTCAAGCAGCTTTTTGGTGAGAGCGAGGGAAAGCAGGGAAAAGGAATTTTTCCGGCGTCACTGCAGCTTTCCACGGATCTTCACTCATTAGGTCAATTCTTGCAAGAGGGAAATCAGATTTTCTTCGAAACCATTTTGAATGTAGAATCGCCACCCAGGGATATGGTTGTTCCAGAGAGTGCGGACGAGTCCCTTGCGGGACTTTCCATGAATCAAGTGAACCGGGCTGTGGTTCTTGGAATGATGGCCGCCCACCAAAAAGCCGGCATTCCCATGATTCGGGTGGATGTACCGGCAATGACTCCCTATTATTTTGGTCAGTTGGTATATTTCTTTGAGAGGGCCTGCACTCTTTCCGGGTACCTGGCAGGGGTGAATCCCTTCGACCAGCCGGGAGTGGAGAAATACAAAGCAGAAATGAGAAAAATATTATCTAAGTTGTAAAAGGTGCCAGACACCAAAAGCAAGACACCCAAAGAAATTAGTTTTATGTTTTGGAGCGTAGAGTTGCGCTCCAGCGAGTACAAGCAAGTGCCAACCGGGCAGGACGGGCCGTCTAAATAGTACGGCACGCAGCGCGTAGCTTCTTCGAGCGGGAGAGCAACTCTACGCTCCGAAACAAGATTCAATAATTGTAAAAAGTGTCAGACACCAAATACAAGACACCAAATGCAATTTTTTTTCGGACCAAAGTTGTAAAAAGTGTCAGACACCAAATACAGACACCAAATACAACGGACACCAAATAAAGTGATGAAAGGATGAGAGTTATGGCGATGGTTAAGTTTGAAAAGAAGGATCAGGTCGGATTGATTAAGATTGACCGGCCGGAGGCGTTGAATGCTTTAAATGCAGAGGTGCTGGTGGATCTGGATAAGGCAGTAGATGCAGCGGATGCGGATCCGGAAGTCCTGGTTCTGGTTATAACCGGAGAAGGAAAAGCCTTTGTGGCGGGAGCCGACATTGCCGGAATGCATCCGTTGGATGAAAGAGGCGGTTACGAGTGGGGCAGGCTCGGCCAAAAAGTGTTCCGCAAGATCGAGACGCTGAAAAAGCCCGTCATTGCGGCAGTGAACGGGTATGCCCTTGGGGGCGGCTGCGAGCTGGCCATGGCTTGCGATATCCGCATTGCAGGGGCCAAGGCGAAATTTGGCCAGCCCGAGGTAGGCCTGGGAATTACGCCGGGTTACTCGGGAACACAGAGGCTACCTCGGCTCGTCGGCAAGGCAAAAGCCATGGAGCTGATCCTTACAGGGGAGATTATCGATGCCGACGAGGCAGCCGCCATCGGTCTGGTCAACAAGGTGGTCCCACAGGAATCCCTGTTGGACGAAGCCTTTGCACTGGCAGGAAAGATCGCAAAAAATGCCCCGATTGCAGTGGCCTATTCTAAGAAAGCCATCGTAAAAGGCTTAGAGTGCAATGATATGAACGAAGCTATTGAGGTTGAAGCAAAGCTCTTCGGAAAGTGCTTCAGCACAGAGGACCAGAAAGAGGGAATGGGCGCATTCTTAGAGAAGAGAAAACCGGTGTTTAAAGGTAAATAAAAATTCTCAGGAAGCAGCCCGGGATTAATAAAAGCGGGTAATCAAATGCCATCGGGGGTTTGAGGGCAAGCCATATTAAAACTTGAGACGCGGGTCAAGTAAAATAAAGACTGAGACCAGGCTATGGCCCGAACTCAAAGGAGCTCAAAGGAAAAACTGTAATAAGAACGCTGACAATAGTTACCCGAAGGCAAATACCCTGTGGCAGACTATTTTGTATCTGGTAATAGCCCGTAAAATATTA
>ERZ773359.4028-NODE-4028-length-15986-cov-123.165840_pt1 | contig 15986 bp, 18 predicted proteins | sample MGYA00374955_ERZ773359 | MGnify/ENA primary metagenome ERZ773359 (study PRJEB29098, sample SAMN04486028) | biogas fermenter metagenome | study: EMG produced TPA metagenomics assembly of the Biogas fermentation microbial communities from Germany - Plant 4 DNA1... | reverse complement strand
AATTATCTTTGCCAAAGGTGCCTAAAGAGAAAACGGATAGTGCCAGCCACCACGGTACACCACATAAAGCCTGTGAAAGATTACCCAGAGCTTGCCCTTGTTATGGATAACTTAATAAGCCTATGTGATACATGTCATGGGCAGGTTGAGGCCAGATACAAGAAATGGAGAGAGAGACGAGAGGACAATAAGAGACAGAGGAGAGCTAGAGTGATTGTTAGTCAGGCGAACGAAGCGAGGTATTAAACGTAAAACAGCAGCTATACCCCCCTACCCTCGAAAATCGAGCTAGACGGCCCGAGACCGCGCGCCCTCCTTCGTTTCGCGCGCGGCCCAAATTTTTCATGAAAGGGGACCCCGTCATGGCAAGCAAATCCATGTACGAGAAAATAAAAAGTTATCTTGGCGACAAGTACAAAGAGTCAGACGACGAGCTCATCAACCTTTACTGCGAAACTCATGAATTGTATCAAAAAATGCGTGCAGAACTCAAAAAAACTAAGCTACTTATGGAATACACCAACAAAGCCGGGGCAACCAACCTTGTCAAAAATCCCTTGGCGATTGAGATTACAAAGACCATCCAGGTACTCAACAACCTTTTGAAATCCCTGGGGCTGACGGCCGCTCAACGGAAAGAAGTGGCGAAGGATAATGGGGACGACGAGTTCGAAAGCTTCTAAACTTCTAACCACCCAATACGCCAAGGATGTCCTAACCGGCCGGATTTTAGCCTGCAAAAAGGTCAAATTAGCCTGCCAACGACACTTAAACGACTTAAAGCGGCAGGGGACAAAGGATTTTCCCTGGATCTTTGACGAAGAAAAAGCCTACCGGCCAATCGAATTCATGGAGCGGTTTTGCAAGCCAAGTCAGGGGGTATTTACCAGGTTCGTATTACAGCCATGGGACCACTTTTGGATAGGCTCGATATTCGGGTGGGTCCATAAGAAAATCGGAGTCAGGCGCTTCAAATATGCACTTATTTTCGTGGCTAGAAAGCAAGGGAAAAGTTGTAAAACGTCCGGAATATCGCTTTACGGAGCCTCAAAAGACGACGAACGCGGTGCATTCGTCTATCACCTGGCAAACAGCATGAAACAGGCCCGGGTCGTGTTCGATGAGTGCAAAAAAATGGTCAGGGCATCGCCGCTGCTCAAAAAACATTTTAGAGTCACCCGGGACGCGATATTTTTCGATGCGACAAATTCCCTGATCGTGCCGCAGGCTTCGGATAGCGAGAAACTGGATGGGCTTAACTGCCATCTTGGAGTGTTCGACGAAATTCACGAATATAAGAATTACAAGCTGATAAATGTCATAAAAAACAGCACAGGGGCACGAAAACAGCCCCTAATTATCTATATCACGACCGCCGGATATGTGCTCGATGGTCCACTAATGGATGAATACGAAAAAGGAAGCGACGTATTAGAAGGAGTGCTCACCGATGAACGCTCCTTCTACTTTATGGCCGAGCTAGATGAAGAGGACGACGTCGAGGACTACACAAAATGGGTGAAGGCAAATCCGAATCTCGGCATATCCGTCCAGCTGGAGGATATGATCGAGGAATGGAATTCCCGAAAGCATGTGCCCGCTGAAAGAAACGATTTTATTACTAAACGACTAAATATTTTCGTTCAATCGAGCGAGCAGTCTTTCGTCTCTTGGGATGTAATAAAGCGCAACGATGGAGTTATGGATCTGGACTTTCTCAAGGGCTGTCAATGCATTGGAGGCCATGACCTATCAAACACCGAAGACTTCAGCTCGGCTTGCCTGGAATTCCCGTTGCCGGATGGCCGGGTTTTTGTTTTGTCGCATAGTTGGATTCCGATGACAAAAGTCAAGCTGGCAAACGAGGAATTGCCATATGAAGCATGGCAAAAAGAAGGTTATTTGACCATTTGTAAAGGCGATTATGTCGATTACACCTTCATTTATGACTGGTATTTGGAGCAGGCTAAAAAATATGCAATATCCCTGATCACCTTTGACCCGGCCAATGCCTTCCGGCTCACCCAAGACCTGCAAGCCTATGGAGGCGAGGAATGGACGAAATGCGTTAGGCAAGGGGCATTGACCTTAAGTCCGGCGTTGAAAGACATTAAACAATTGCTACTCGACGGGCGGGTCGTTTTCAATAATAACCCGCTTTTTCGGTGGTATTTGAATAATGTTAAGCTGGTCGAGGACCGAAACGGCAACTGGTTGCCCACAAAACAAGGCCGCTACCGCAAAATCGACGGCTTTTCTGCATGGCTCACCGCCCATACCGAAACCATGAAGCTCATGACAATAATCAAAGAATCCGGCGGCGGGGTCGGGTTTATCTCGGTTAAGGATTTGCTGAAAGGAGGAAGCATATGAATAAATTATTTGATAGAATCAAAGCGCAATTTGCCGGGTTTGGTAAACTCTTTAACGGCAAATCCTTAAAGCAGGCCATGGCCACGACATACGGGAACTTTGCGCGCTGGTTTGAACCCTATAATATATTCACCAAACGGACAAACCACACCCTGGCCACCAACGAAACCATCTTCGCGGCAATATCTAGGCTCTCAAATTCCCTGGCATCGCTGCCGCTGAAGCTGCTGGATAAGAATTTTAATCAAGTAACGGATCACCCAATTGCCGAACTCTTGACTTATAGCCCAAATCCAAACATGAATGCCTTTGAATTTCTGAGGACCATGGAAGTTCTTAGAAACACCACAGGGAACGCTTATGCGATCAAGGACTATGATTCGCGTTATCAGGTCAGGGCTTTGTGGATTTTAGACCCAAGCAGAGTCACAGAAGTTATTGAAACCACAACAAAAGAGCTTTGGTACGAAATACAAGGCGATAATGGGGTTTATTATGTCCATAACATGGATGTTGTCCACGTCAAACATGTCCACGGCTACGGCTACCGGGGGATTAGCCCCATTGACGTCCTGCGGAATACTGTTGACTTTGAAGGCAAGATTAAGCAGCTTAGCCTGGATATGATGGACAGCGCGGTCAAAGCGTCATTCATCCTGCAACTTGCGGCAAATGTTAGCGATGAAAAGAAAAAAGAAATATACGAGAATTTCAGGAAGTTTTACAGCGAAAACGGCGGCGTCTTAATCCAAGAGTTGGGCGTTAAGATTGATCCGATTAAACGTGAGTTTCTCGATACGAAGGTTTTTGAGGCGGAAAAAATCACCCGGACCAGGGTTGCATCAGTTTTTAATTTGCCGGCTTATATGCTTGGCGAAACTCAAGGGGTCAATTACAATAGCATGGAGCAACTTGCCCTTGAATTTGTCCAAGGCACTCTCGGGGTTAACGTCGTCCAGTATGAAAAGGAGTTCAACCGGAAATTATTGACGCCCGAGGAACGGCGAAGGGGCTTATATTGGAAATTCAACCTTAAAGCCTTACTCCGCGGAAATACCAAGGACCAAGCAGAGTATTACTTCAAGGGCGTCCGTTCGATGTGGCTGACCCCGAATGAGATCCGTGCACTGGAGGATCTGCCGCCAATGGAAGGCGGTGACAAACTCTATAGGTCAAAAGACATAGAACCGATTGATACACCTATACCTTTACCGAAAGGAGCGGTTGCGCCATGAAACCTATCCCTTTTAATCTCGAAAGCACGAACAAAAAGCCCTTCTGGGAAGTAAAAGCATCCATGGAAGAAAAAACCGGGGATGTTTTTATTTATGGTTATATCGTCCCATACAAATTGGATGACGACGATCCGGATGTAACAGCAACGAGCTTTAAAAAAGAGCTTGATGAATTAGGCGACATTGACACGCTTAATATTTATATTAACTCCGGCGGAGGTTCGGTGTTCCAAGCCCAGGCAATCTATAGCATCTTAAAGAGGCACAGAGCCAAAAAGAACGTTTACATTGACGGACTAGCGGCAAGTGCCGCCTCCTTTGTTGCGATGGCCGGGGATAGGGTATATATGCCCAAAAACGCAACATTTATGATTCACAACCCATGGACTATCACGATTGGCAATGCTAATGAATTGCGTAAAGAGGCCGAAGTCCTTGACAAAATCCAGGTCGGCATGATTGAGGCTTACATGTCTCATATCGGTGATAAAATCGCCGAAGAAAAACTCGTTGAACTTTTGGATGCCGAGACCTGGATGACGGCCCAGGAAGCCTACGATTACGGCTTTGTTGATGAAATCATCGAAGCCAAAGAAGTGGCCGCCTGCATTGACCCTGAGATAATGGCGGTCTATAAAAACGTCCCTAAATACCTGCTCGAAAAGCGCGTGGAGGGCCCAAAAGGTCTATCTGTGGCTGAAAGGCAGGCTATTATAGAGGAAACCCAAAACCTGGTAAACAAAATCAAAAAAGAAATGGAGGAACTTTAAATGAATGGTCTTTATGAACTCAAACAAAATTTGGCGATGGTTGGGGCGCAGCTCCAGAAAGTGGCCGAGGACATCACGAAAAAGGCGGCAAATCCATCAGTAGACATCGAAGAAATCAATGAGCTAGAGAAAACCAAAGCCAACCTGCAGAAACGGTACGACCTGATTAAAGAAGAACACGACCGGCAGGAAGCCGAAGCGCGGAAAAAATTCCAGAACGAAAATAAAGTTGCTGCAGCACGAGACGAAAAAGAACGCATCATCGCGGCTAAAGCAGCCTTCTACCGGGCGGCTATCTTAAAGAGAGAGATCCCTGACGATGTGCGGGCGGTGCTGAAAGCGATTCCGGCGGGCGGTTCTGACACCACCGGCGGAGAAAACCTTTTGCCGACCACTTTGAGCAATGAACTCGTCCATGAACCGTTTGTCACCAACCCATTGCGGGAGATTATCCGTGTAAGCAATATTACGGGATTGGAAGTCCCGAAAATCGCCTTCTCTCTCGACAATGATGACGATGGATTTATCAACGATGACGAAGTTGCAAAAGAAATCTTGGCAACCGGCGACAAGGTGCAATTCGGTCGCTTCAAATTCAAGGTGAAAGTTAAAATTTCCGATACCGTGATTCATGGCTCCGACCTTGATCTTGTCACCTATGTTGAAAACGCCTTGCGCTCTGGCTTGGCCGCGAAGGAAAAGAAGGTTTCCTTGGCTGACAACCCAGGTACTGGCGAAGAACATATGAGCTTCTACCAAAAAACTTCTGGCGTTTATGTAATTGACACGGTAGAAGGCGAAGATTATTACGAAGCAATTACCAATGCCATTGCCGATCTGCACGAGGACTTCCGTGAGAACGCCAAGGTGGTTATGCGGTATGCTGACTATGTAACTATGCTCAAGACTCTCTCCAACAATAGTATGGATCTCTATCGGGTACAGCCTGAGCAGATCATTGGCAAGCCGGTCATCTTCTGCGACAGCGCCACGGTCCCGATTGTCGGGGACTTCGGCTATTGCCGGCTTAACTATGATGGCGATCTGGTCTACGATGCCGACAAGGATGTCGATAGAGGCAATTACATCTGGGTATTGACCGGTTGGTTCGACCAGCATCGGCTGCTCAACTCCGCCTTCCGGCTTGCGGTACTCAAGGAAGAAGATTAAAAATGTTAGATGCAGTAAAACAATATTTGCGAATCGACGGGAGCGAGCAAGACTCGCTCCTGTCATCTCTCATCGCTGCTGCGAAGGCTTATCTTGCTAATGCTGGAGTTGAGGAAAACGAAGAAGATGATCTTTACAAGTTAGCGGTTTGCATTTTTGTGTCAATACACTTCGACGGTGACGATAAAGGCGGCCTGGAGCGGGCTTTGACAAGCATCATTTTACAAATCAAGAAATATGGAGGTGGGTCAAGTGAACCTGCCTAAGAGTTTTCGCGAAATCCAAGAAAAACGATTTAACAATACTCTGTTTAAGCAGGACATCGTATGGGACGAAGAATCGACCAAGGCGGAAATCGAAATTCCTGTAGCAATACAGCCTGTCTTGATCGCAATCGACAATGTGCAGGAACAAGCGCTGACAGTTACCTTTGAGCAATTAATCAAGCAAACCCCAGCTAACGCGACGGCCATAATCGGCGATCCGGAAGTCGCAACCGTCACCATCACTTGTGAGACTCCTGGTTTAGAAGGGGAAAAATACAAAATTATCGTCGTCAACGGCGAAACAGCGGGCGCTGAACTGTCGGCAGCGCTGGAGGATGACCTCATAACTGTCACGCTTGCAACTGATGAAAACGGCGATCCGGATAACACTAAGAATACTGCTGCGGCTGTTGCAACAGAGATCGCAAAGATTAATGGTTTCAGCGCTGAAGAATCCGGCGATGGGTCAGGGGTTATCACCGCCTTCAGTGATGATGAGCCGCTGCAATTCTCCGGTGGTATGGATGATACATGGGCTCCGCTCTATGATTCGGAAGGAAACGAATTATCTCTGGAAATAGGCGGCGAAACAGCCCGGGTTTTTGGTCCATTTGACTACTTTCCGCGCTTTTTGGGCGGGAAAATCACCTTAACCGCCGAATCTGCACCTGCTGAAGACGGTCTGACGACAGTAATTGTGCAGGAGGTGTGAGCATGAAATATCCTGTCAAAAGATATTTTATAAGCCGGGAGGGGAATCACTATCGCGAAGGAGATATTTTTGAGACCGGCGATCTCACCCGGGCGAAGAAGTTGCAGGGGAAGAATTGGATCGGAGCGGCAATTGGCGGCGAGAAGCCTAAACCTACACCGGAACAACCTAAACAAGACGAGATCCCGCCCGAAAAAGCCGAAAACGCCCTTGGACAGGGTGAAGATGTCCCGGAAAACGGGGGAGATGACGGCGAAGTCGCCATTGTCGAGCAAAAACCCGGCGGCTGGTATAAACTGTCCGACGGCCGAACCGTCAGAAAATCTGAGTTACCGGAGCATTTGCAGCAATGAGACCGGGAGAGTATAGGAACAAAATCACCATACAACAGCAAACAGAGAGTCGCGGCGAAGATGGTTCTATTTCTTACGGGTGGGAAACATTCGCGACAGTTTGGGCAAAAGTAATGATTCGATCCGGCAAGGAATACTGGGCATCGGCGAAGATCAACGCGGAATTGTCCGGCATTATCAAATGTCGGTACCTTTCCGGTGTTTTGCCGTCAATGCGGATTGTTTACGGGTCGCGAACGTTTGAGATTTTAGCCGTTATCGACATTGAGGAACGACACCGGGAATTGGAGATCCATGTCAAGGAAGTGGTTGAATGAGAACAACCGTTAAAATTGAAGGGCTCGAATCTCTGCGCAAAGCCTTTGAGAAATGCGCTGACCAAATGTTCGACGGGCTAGTGTCGGCCGCCGAAAAAGGCGCCTTCATTCAGCTTATGGAAATGCAAAGGAAAGTCCCTGTCGATAAAGGCGAACTCCGGAAAGGGCTTGGCTCAAAGGTCAACCCCAAAAAGTCGAACCGAGCCGTAACTGTAGACACCGGAGTTATTGAAAATCCGTCAGGAAGGGCGGATTTTTTTGTTAAAGCTGCTTCCGTGGAATATGGTCACGCAAGCCCAGGAAAGCGCGGAGGAACAAAAACAACTCCTGCCATTTCCTATCAAAGGAACACTTTGGACGAAACAAAACGCGTTGTAAAAAAAGTAGTTCGGGAAGAACTTGCGAAGGTGGTGAACCGGCTTGGATCTGGAAACAGCAATATTTAAACACCTTTCTACCCACGCCGGACTAACCGCCTTGGTTGAAGATCGTATCTATCCGTTAATTCTACCTGATGTCGTCACTTATCCGGCCGTAACGTTCCAAATGATTTCCGGTGTTGACGATCATTGCATGAGCGAAGATCCAGACAGCACGGAAGCGCGGATTCAGTTCACGGCATGGGGCAAAACCGCTGCCGATGTTCGGAACGTTCAAGCGCAAATCAAAGCGGCGTTCAAGGACTTTTCCGGCATCATGGGTGGTGTTGGTGGGGTCAATGTTGGTCACGTTTTGCAAGCCGGCAAATTCGACGGGTACGACGACGAAACCAAAACCTTTTGGAGAACACAAGATTTTATGATTATGTATGAGGGGTGATTTAAATGGCAACTGCCGGAAAAACTGCTTCACTGTGGGTTGGCGATCCTTTGGTGAAAGTTGCGGAAGTCAAGGATGTTTCCTTGTCCGTCAACGGCAAAACAATTGATATTACCAATTTTGACAGCGGAGAATGGGAAGAGTTTATTAATTCCACGAAGGGTTGGAGCCTGTCGGTAAATGCAAACTTCAAGGCAACCGACCCTTCGCAGGTGGCAATTATGAACAACATCTTAAACGCAAGCCAGGGTGTATACGCGATTGAATATCGCTTGACTTCCGCCCCCGCACCTAAATTCGCTGGCAATGTTGTTACGGAAAGTTATTCCGTTAGTGCACCTGTGGGCGATGTTATCAACCTGCAAGCGACTTTGAAGGGTAGTGGAGAACTGACCTTCACCGCCGCTTAATGGAGGTGCTTTAAATGGCTACTGCTGGTAAAGTCGGTGCGGTACTGGTTCAAACATCAGACGCGCCGATTGCTTTTTTAGACGAACCGATGACGGCGAACGCCGACCGGACACGGTACACTATCACGGACGCGACAAAACGATATTGGAACCGCTACGCAGATTTTGTTGTCGAAGTTGACGGAACACCAATAACATCCGGATACTTCATCGAATATGCTGGTGGGGTCGTGGTGTTTGAGGAAGCCCTAGAAGTTGGGGAAGTTGTCACTGTTTCCGGCGAATACGTACAAGTTGAACAGCTTGCCGGGTTCTTTAACTGGAGCCTGTCGGTAAATAACAAAACGATTGATGTCACGGCGTATGAATCCGGGGAGTGGGAAGAGTTTGTACTTGCAACCAAAAATTTCACGGTTAACGCTGAAAAGTATTGGTACGTTGACAAAACCTTCCCAACACTCGTCGGTCAAGATGTTGTAATCGTTTGTTATACCAACTTCGGAGCTCCAAAAACACGTTTCGAGGGTTGGGCGACACTTGGACAGGTTGATATTAACTCACCAGTTAACGAAATCATTAATGAACGTTTGAGTTTAACCGGAAAAGATGGAATCTATTACAGGGCAGGGTAACACCTGCCCTTATTTTGGAGGGGATAAGGATGGCAATTTTAAGCGTACCTATTGTACTGGATAAACCGCGAAATTTAAGGTTTGGAATGGAAGCAATGATCGCGATTGAAGATGAAACAGGAAGATGTTTTCCGGAGGTCTATCGCGACCTTTTGGTTGGAGCTAAGACCGGAAAATTCAGCATTAAAGATTTTAGAAACCTAATTTGGGCCGGTCTTAAACACGAAGATGAAAACTTGACTCCAAAACAAGTTAGCGAAATACTTGATAACTCGGATTTTGAAGATTTGCTTGGAAAGATTGCCCAGGCGGTGGAAGGGGCAATTGGTGAACAGGGAAACCCCAAAGCGGGAGCGACCAAAGAGGCGGAGGCAAAGTCTACTCCCGCGTAACTGATTTTGTTAAAGACGCCCTTCCTTTTGCGTTGGGCGTTTTAAATTTGTCTCCGCAGGAATTTCTCAAACTTACTCTTGCAGAGTATAGGGCAAAAGTTAAAGGTTTTAGCGAATACGAACAGTCAAAAGCAATCGCCAACCGGTTTAACGCTTGGTGGATTGGGCGGTGCTTTTGCGGCGAAGGGTATCCGGAATGGGATAAGTTTAACGCTATGTTTTCTGACGAAGACCAGAAGGAAACTTCGGACGAAGAAAATATCGAAGAAGCGAAAAAACTCGGCCTAAAAGGCCCATGGAGCGAGGAGGAATAAACATATGGCACAAGTTGGATCTCTGTGGGTGCGATTAGGTATAATTGACAAAGACTTCGAACAAGGGCTAAAAAAAGCCGAACGAGATTTAAACCGATTCGGTAATAGATTATCGAGCTTGGGTCAGCGGTTAACCACTGGCCTTTCCATTCCTCTTGCTTTAGTGAGTGGTGCAGCTATTAAGCTTGGCATGGATGCGGTTGAAAGCGAAAGCCTTTTCAGTGTTTCCATGGGGAAAATGGCCGATTCCGCCCGGGAGTGGTCGGAGGAACTAAGAAAAAAACTTGGTCTTAACGCTTATGAACTTAGAAAAAACGTTGGTATGCTTTATACCATGTTTAACAGTATGAAAATGGGCGAACGGGCCAGTTATGACATGGCTAAGGGTTTAACCCAGTTAGCTCATGACATGGCCTCCTTTTATAACATAAATCCAGAAGAAGTATTTCAAAAACTCCAAGCCGGGATCACGGGTCAAGTCGAACCATTAAGGCGGCTTGGAATAGTCGTAAACGAAACAGCCATAAAACAATGGGCATTAACAAATGGCATGATTAAACAGGGCGAAACCATGACCGAACAGCAAAAGATTTTCGCCCGTTATAATGTTATCATGGAAGCAACAAGCGAAGCCCAAGGCGACTTGGCGCGAACAATGGACAGTCCGACCAATAAACTCCGAACGCTGAGAGAAGAAATCCAAAACACTGCCATTGATTTAGGTGTTGCTCTCTTGCCTGCTGTTTCTGGGTTGCTTCAATCTTTAAAACCGATGGTAGAATTAGTGTCAAAATTAGTAGAGAAATTTTCAAAACTGCCGGAACCGATCAGAAACGTAGTTGCCGGTCTTGCCGGTCTACTTATTATGCTTGGCCCTATCATAATGCTTGTCGGAAAATTCCTGACGACTTTGGCGTCTATTCCCGGAGCGATAACAGCAATAGGAAGCGGAATTCCTTTATTAACCGGATCACTAGGGATACTGGCAAAAGCTTTCGCCCCGTTCCTTATCGGCGGTGCAATTATAACTGGCTTGGTTGCCATTGTTGGTTGGTTGTCTAAGATCCGAGAAGAAGCTAGGCTTGCAGCAACCGACATTAAAAGCGTAACTGGCGCGGAGGAAGCGCAGAAACTTGTTGATTATTGGAGCAAAGAAGTAAAAAGGCGCAAACAAGAGCGAGAAAAGTTTTATGAGTTTACCAAGTCCATAGCGGGGGATTTTTGGTTAAGAAACATCAAAAAAACAACTTGGGGAGCCGAACACGAACGCCTTACTAAAGAAATAGCGGAAGCAGAATTAAAGTTAAAACAAGCTAGGGATAAGTTAAAAGGCATCACTCCTGACTCTCCTGCTGGAACGGATGCATACGTAACAGTAAACGGAGCAACGGTCAATGGAGGGCTGGGCGGAGGCAAATTTGATCTAAACAAAACCCTTGCCGATTACAAAAAAGAGCGCGAAGATATAATTGCTATATCGAAAGCTTTGGGCGACACCGAAAACTTGAATGCAGATCTTGCCGCAAATCTACGAAGTGAAATTGCGCTTTTAATTTCTCAAGGCTATAAGCCAGAACAAAAAGTACTAGCTGACTTAATAACAGAGTATAACAAATACAATGAAGCAGCAGAAAAAGATAAAGAACAAAAATACGACATTGAAAAAACTAACAAACGACTTAATGAAAGTATGGCCGAACTGGATGCCAGGGAAACCCTTTTTGGCGAATCAACTGAAATCAACGCACAAAAAATGCGCCTGTTAGAATCGGCTATGGTTGAGATGGTTGTTAATGGTATTGACCCACAATCAGAAGCTGTCCAAGCATTGATGAAGGATTATGATGAACTAAACCAAAAACTAATCGACGCCGAACTAGCCATGGAGGAACTTCCCGCCGAAGAAACGGCAGAAAAAATTCGCACTTGGCGTGATGCTCTCCAAGAAATATCAGACGACATGGGAACATACAATGACAAAATGGTTAGTTTGGCAGAATATACAGCCTATTCCATTCAAAACGCGTTTGCAGACATCTCTTTTGCCGTTGTAAAAGGAAAGTTTGACGACGTTGGCGATGCTTTCCAAAGCCTTTTGGACAGTATTCTTCGTTCATTGACTAACCTTTTTTCTCAATCGCTCTTCCAAAAGTTCCTGGGAATGTTTCTCGGAATGGGAACGGGTTATGATTTACCAGCCGGGTTTTCTCCTTCTTCTCTCATTCCAGACACCGTACCGATAGCGCGGGCAATTGGTGGGCCTGTTTCCATGGGTTCGCCTTATATTGTCGGCGAACGCGGCCCGGAACTGTTCATTCCCTCAACAAGCGGTAACATTATCCCAAATAGCAAAATAGGCGCGAATGTACAGGTCAATGTCATTAATCAATCAGGCGTCCAAATGACCGCCAAACAATATACGAAAGTCGATGCCGAAGGTTATATAGTTAACGTCATGTTGAACGCCGTAGCGACAAACAAAGGCGGCATGCGTGACGTTTTACAGGGGGCGTGATTATGGCTTATCCAGCATTTCCAAACATACAAAAACCATCTTATCAATACGATCTGGAGCCGGAAGATCCGGGCATAGTAACTCAATTTGAGGATGGTTCACAAGCGAGCGCGGCACGCTTTACACGGTCGCGCTTGTCTTATTCTTACCATTGGAATGCCATGCCAGATGCCGACAAACAAACACTTTTCACTTTCTACCGTGAAACAGTCAGGGGATCTGCTAGAATATGCACTTTCAACGGCACAGATGGACGAATAATGTCACTCAAGGCCCGCCCGGTGTCTAATTCCCGGTGGGCGGTGGAAATGACATTCAAGGAGGCATAAATCATGCCCAACACTCTTAATCTTATGCAAACCATCCACAAAAACCGGATCGAGCAATTCGGGGCATATATTCTCCTTTTGGAAATAAAAATTGACGCCAGCACCACTATTCGCCTCGCCCACAACAATGAAGATATAACTTGGAACGGCGAATTGTGGCAGGCTTTTCCGTTTCAAATCTCCGAAATTACAAACGAGGACGCAAAAGGCGAATTACCCCAATTCAGCTTTAAGGTTGCCGCTATCACCGGGGACATTCCGCGATACATCGAAGCGGCGAACGGTGCGCCCGGAGCAGAAGCGATTTTGCGCCTTGTCCACTCAGAGGATTTGAGCAATACAACTCCAATACTCGAATATTTTTTATCTGTGAAAAATATTTCCGTCAATAAAATGTGGGTCGATATCAAGGTTGGTCCAGACATGGTTTTGAGCCAGCGCAGACCGTATAGAAGATTTCTTAAAAATCATTGCCCATACCGGTATGGTGATGCGGAATGTGGCGTATCGGATGCCACAAAAACGACCTATCCAACATGTTCCCGGACTCTAGCCGATTGCATCGAACGTGGCAATGGAGAAAGATTTGGCGGCGAATTTGCTCTCCCAGGTGGTGTTTACATTGATTAATAATCTAATCGGAAAACCGTTTAAAAACGGCGGTCGCGGCCCTGATAATTACGATTGCTGGGGATTGGCAATGGAAGTTTACAAGAGGTTCGGCATTGATTTGCCAGACTTTTCTATTTGCGCCATGGACGCAGCTAGAATCGCCGAAGAAGTGGAAAATCAAAGGTGCCAATGGGTAAAGGTCGAAGGCGAACCACCGGTCCCTTCGCTTGTTCTAATGAAGCTAAATAGTAAATGGAACAACCATATAGGCGTTTATATCGGGCAAGGTCGTTTTATCCACGCCCGGGCGAAAGCGAACTCCTGCATTGATACAATAGATAATCCCCGGTGTGGGGCGCAGATTGAGGGAATCTATGTTAGGCGGTGACAACATGGATCTAACAAAAGTAACCGTAATAATTGTAAAAAGTATAGCAGACCCGATGAAAGACCGCGAAATAAGGTCTTTTTCTTATGTGCCTGGTGAAAGTCTAAAGTCATATATACAAAACGCATTGCCGTTTAATAATGACGAATTAGCAGTTGTGCATAACTGTCAAGTTGTACCCGCTGAATTAATCAGTATGATTACCCCCGAACCTGGTGACACAATAGCCATTATGCCGTATGTCGCAGGCGGAGGCGATGACGGGAAAAACATCCTTTCCTCCATTGCCGCCATTGCTCTCATGTTTGCATCTTTTGGTGTCGGAAATTTAGTCCAATATGGAACTGTGACGGGATCGATGGCCGGATGGCAAACCAGCGCGTATTTAGCCGCTATGGGTACACAACTCGCCGGAGGCTGGTTGATGTCGTCTTTGTCACCACACCCCAAAATGGAAAAGCAAGACCCGTCATACAGTTGGGGGCCAATGCCTGCCTTATCACGCCAAGGCGCACCGGTCGGGCTGACTTACGGCACAGTCCGCATGGGACGCAACGGCCAGGCCCAACTTTTAACTAAACCAAGAACAACAACGGACGGTGAAAAACAATATCTTAATATGCTTCTTTGCGGCGGCGAAGGGCCGATTGACCACTACACCGATCCAGACACCGGGGAAATAATTGTCAATGGCATATCTGATATTAGAATTAATGATAACCCTATCACAAATTACCAAGGTGTCGAAATCGAACTGAGGGCAGGTTTAAACGACCAAACACCTATTTCCTATTTCGGCGACACCTACGCCGACCAAGAATTGTCTTACGAACTTCAAGAAGGCGCCGATTGGTCAACACATCAAACCGAGGGCGACGCGGGGGAAGGGCTGGAAATTACTTTTCAATGTCCTACCCTATACAGTCAAAGCAGCAGCGGGAAAATACGACCTGCCACCGTTGAGATTCGAGCCGAATATCGGAAACAAAACTCCGATGGTACATGGCCAACAACTTGGACGAGTTGGACAGAATCAAAAAATGTGGTCACATCGTATAACGTTAATTTTGCTAGCCTTAATAGCTTTTCAATTCCAGGCCAGAACGCGACAGGATTTTTCACTCCCGGAAAACAAATATACCTTAAATTTGGTTCAGGGTATGAAAAACAAGCAACCGTCGTTAGTTCGATGTATAGTCCAGGGTCATATGTTCGTACTGTTGTTACAGTGGATGTAACAGTACCGAGCAACATCTCTTCTGTTGAATATCGGGAAACTGTAATTACTAATTTGGAAATTACAGCCGCTTCCCAAAACATGGTTCGAAAATCATTTCGGAAAAATGATCTAAATTCTGGCAGGTATGAAGTCCGGGTAAAGTGTCTCCAAAAAGGAGGAACAAACACCCGCGTTTTTTGGTCGGTGCTATCTCATATCAGCTATCAGGATTTCGCCCGACCGAACAAAGTATTAGTGGGAATCCGCGCTTTGGCAACTGACCAATTAAGCGGGTCGATGCCAGAAGTGACTTGGCTTCAAACGAGGTCTAAGGTTTGGGTATGGAATCCAACAATTTCGGCATATGAAGAAAAACCCGCAAACAATCCGGCATGGGCGATCTATGACATTTTTCATGGCGCCCGCAGACTTTACGACCAGCGAATAAACGATTGGGTTTATGTTGTCCGCGGTGTCCCTGCGTCCCGCATGGTTTATCAGTCGTTCAAGGATTGGGCTGATTTTTGTGACAGTAAAGGTATAACTTGTAACATTCACATTCACACTATAGCCGACTTATGGAATACTATACGCCCTATCGAAGAAGTTGGACGCGGAAAAGCCTTTATCCAAGGCACTTTGGTTTCATGCATCTGTGACGCTCCAGGACAAGTTTTGACGCAAATTTTCAACGAATCTAACACAATTATTGACACAATGAACCTGCAATACCTTGGCCAAGGCGACAGGGCGAATGCTATTGAAGTTACATTTTACAACAAGGATAAAAATTATGAACGCGACATCGTTACTGTTTATTCGGATGATTATGACAACTCTAGCACCGTCACAAACCCGGTACAAATTGAGCTAAATGCTTGCACCTCCTACGAGCAAGCGTTCAAAGAGGCTAAATACAGGCTAATGCTCAATAAGCACATTATAAGGACGGTTTCCTTTGGTGCATGGATTGACGCTCTTTCGTGCGGAATTGGTGATTTAATTGGCGTCAAACACAACCTGACGAATTACCAAAAAGAGTTTGCGGGAAGGGTAAAATTAGCTTCCGGCAACTCTGTTTCAGTTGACAGACCAGTAACTATGGAGGCAGGGAAAAACTATACGATTATGACCCAACTTGCAAACGATGACTTTTTAGA
>ERZ773359.4026-NODE-4026-length-15990-cov-5.280766_pt1 | contig 15990 bp, 12 predicted proteins | sample MGYA00374955_ERZ773359 | MGnify/ENA primary metagenome ERZ773359 (study PRJEB29098, sample SAMN04486028) | biogas fermenter metagenome | study: EMG produced TPA metagenomics assembly of the Biogas fermentation microbial communities from Germany - Plant 4 DNA1... | reverse complement strand
CTCCAATTTTCTCTCTATATCTACTGGATTATAACCTGTTTTTACATCGCTGTATACCATAACAGTCATATCCCTGTCATATTTTTTTACTTGTGGATACATGTGCTTTACGCTTATAGGTGCCACTGATTTCAAAAGTGCTTTAGTGCTTGTTGCGGAGGATTTAATCATAAGATTCTCCAAGTCTTCCTTTGATCTAATATCTCCTTCTACCCTTATATTATATTCACTTCCATGTTGTCGAAGCTTGGTGGCCACCCTGCCCATCAGTGCAATATTTACTTCATTTTGTACATCATAGGCGCTGAGACCATAATATGCAGCCATCGCCGGATCCAGATTCACATTATATTCATATATTCTGTCTGCATGATCATCATCAATATTCATGGTTCCAGGTATATCCTCAAGCATAGCTTTTATCTGTTCGGCTGAATGAACCAATGCATCCATGTCTTCACCTGAAATCCTTACAATTACAGGTGCTGCTGTAGGCTCAGCCAATTCAAGCATCTTAACTGCTACAGTTCCCCCTGTAATTCTCCTATCCAGCTGAGACTGCAAATAATCAGCAAATTCCGAATTTGAATCAAATCTATCTCCCTTTTTTAAATCCAGCTTTATCAAAACCTGTGCATAATCCTTGGAAGGTGTGCTTATAGGTATGGCATTATAGAATTTAGGAAGTCCGTCTCCTATTGCTCCGGTATAAAATACTATTTCAGGTTGCTCTTCCAGAACTTCAAATACATCTTCTGCAATTTTTTCCGTCGTCTCTAAATCATTGCTTTTTTCACTGTTTATATTTATATACATCATATCCTTATCTGCATAGGGAAAAAATTGAAGTCCCAATTGTAAAGCTGTATATATAGAAAGAACAAAAACCCCAATGGATAAAGCAATGGTAAACTTTCTACGTCTCATAGCCTTGCTCAGCAAGCCCATAAACGCCTTTCTTAAAGAGAAGCTTTTCATCTTTCCTCTTCCCGGCTTAAAGAAAATATAAGCTAAAGAAGGTGTTACAAACAAAGCTGTTATATAGGAAAAGCTTAGGGATATCATCACAATCTGAGGCACGCTTATGACATATTCTCCAGCTACAGAATCCAGCATCAAGAGAGGTATAAAGGCAGCTACAGTAGTTAATGTGGAACTAAATACGGGCACTGCAACTTCTTTTACACCACCGATACATGCTTCCAGCCTATCATCTCCCCTGTCAAGTCTCACTTGAATGGCATCACTTATGACTATTGCATTGTCTACCAGCATTCCAAGAGCTATTATGAGGGCTGATATAGATATTTGATGAAGCTTGATACCTGTTAGATACATTGCTACAAAAGTTGCCATGATAGATAAGGGAATTGCCGTAGAAACAACTATGGCATTATTAAGACCCATACCCAGAAATACAACTATTATTACAAAAACCATGCCTTCTAGAAGATTTTTTATAAAATTATTTGTGGACTTAGCCACCTCTTCAGGTTGGAAAAGAACCTTATCCAGAGTCACATCCTCAGGCAAATTATCCTCTAGTCCCTGCAAAGTTTTTTCTACTTTCTTCCCTGTATCCACTATATTTTTATCTTTAACAAAATATCCTGTCAGCAGCACCGAATTCTGCCCGTTATGCTTTACCTTATAACTGGAATCCTCCAGACCCATTTCTATATGGGCAATATCCTTAAGCCTTACAGAAGCTCCGCTATCCTGTGAAACGTATACAATTGTATTCTTTATATCCTCTATAGTCTCATATTGGCTTGATACTTTAACATTGATGGAACTACCCTCTATGGTGCCAGAAGGTATCTCCACATTGGCAGCTTTTATAATATTAACAATATCCTGCATTGAAAGCATATATTGATTCAGCTTTCCAATATCAACCCGAACTTTAACCTCTTTTTTCAGCGCTCCGTCTATCTCAAACTTGGATATGCCTTCAATCTTCATCAACTCATTCTTTAAATCTTCCGCGAAAAACTCTAACTCTTCATAGCTGTAGTTTCCTCCCGTCAGACTTATTATGATTCCCGCCGTATCTGCCAGATTCGTTTCAATGTTTATCTTGCTGCAATCCTCAGGAAGCTGGCTTTGAAGATCATCCATCTTTTCTCTCAGCATTCTCCAGGCTTTTTCTATATCTGCCCCATTCCTCAGCCGAAGTATCACTATGCTCACACTATTTTGGGAGTAAGATTGGGAATAATCGTATCCTTCAATCTCTACCAGCTTATCTTCTATTTTCTTGGTAACTAGCTTTTCAACAACCTCCGGTGAAGCCCCGGGATATGTAGTTGTCAACATGGCAAAGGGTGGAGTGATGTCCGGATCCTCTTGCTTTGGAATTACAAAATAGCTGTAGATACCAAATATCATTACCACTACTGCCAACACAAGAGTTATATTTCTATTTCTCAATGCAGCGGCAACAGCTTTCATCATAATCTCGCCCCCTTGTCATTTGATAATCTCTAGCAAATCTCCATGTTTAATATTCTTAAAGCCTTCAACTATAAGCTTTTCTCCCTTGTTGAGTCCTGAAACTTCAACCATATCTCCTCTTACACTGCCCATACTGATCTCTCTCTTCTCAGCCATTCCATCCTTAAATATATATACATAGTCATAATCTCCCCTCAATACAGTGCTGAGGGGTATCATAACTGAATAATACTCTTCAGTAGGTATGATGATTTTCACTATAGCTCCTGCAGCCAGCTGGGCATCATCTACAACCGCCTCTGCATTATAAGTCAGAGTATCTCTATCCTTTATCCTTGCAATGTTTTTTATTTTTGCCCCGTATTTCCTGTCATTATGTTCTACTATGATGCTATGACCAATATCCACCTTAGTCACATCTTCCTCAGTCAGTCCAAAACTCACAATGTTTTTCTTGCTTCCAAGCACTATCAGTGGATATCCGGCAGAAATCATCTCTCCCTCCTCGGATAATATCTCCATTACATATCCGTCCATATCCGACTTCAAGATTGCATCTGCCACTGCACTTTCTTTATATTTAAGATCTGCTTCTGCCTGATCCATTTGGGATTTCAAAGCCAGCTTATCCTCTTCCCTGGCACCCTTTTCTGTTTGCTGTAATAAAGTTTTTGCACTTATGTATTCCTGTTCTCTAATGCTAACCTCAAGTTCTGCCGCATCTAAATCCTGCTTGGATATGCCGCCTCCCTCATATAGCTTTTTAATCTTATCCAAATTTTCTTTGGCAAACTCATAGGCTTTTTCAGCTTTGATTACATTTGAAGCCGCAAGAGCCAAGTCTTCTTCCGTCGCACCATTAACCGCTTTTATATATTGTGCTTCTGCCCCTGCCTTTGCAGCTTGAGCTGCTTCTAGAGCCAGGTTTAATTCCTTTGTATCCATTTGGGCCAAAATGTCCCCTTTTTTTACCTCCTGTCCTTTATCCACCTTAATGAAAGCTATTTTCCCCGACGTTTTAAAGCTTATATTTTTTATTTCCTCCGGTTGTACGATTCCTATATATTGAAGGTCTTTTGTATTGAGCCTTTCCTCTATCTCGATTATTTTGACAGGCTTTCTTGTTTCCTCTGCTATTTCTTCCTGACCTTTAGCTTTGCATCCCGTCATCACGAGAAGGATTAAAACCATCGAAAAGAACAATATAATACTTTTATTTTTCATTTAGATAACCTCCGATTTTTGGAATGTTGATTTAGACTTCATTAGGTGTTTAAACGCATGTTTTAAATTTATGTTTTAATATTAGCATTATTAACTTAGCTAATCAATAAAGATGAGAAAAAGTTTTATGAAATGAACATAAAAAATAACGCCATATATGAAGCACACAAATCAAGCCAGAACAGTATCTATAAGAAGCTTCATATATTCCTCCAAATCAGCTTTGCTACTGAAATTTAATGTTGGGGGTTTATCAGAAAAGTTTTCCTCTACCAGCCTGTTGATCACAGGCCCTAAAATCCCTGAAAAAAGCTGCAAGTATTTTAGCTTCAACAATTTTTTATCATCTGATCTAATTATTTCCCCTATAGTTTGTTGCATCATGTTTTGCAGTTCCTCATTAAGATAAATTTTTTCCACCAATACAGGTGTGTAATCCGTATCTTCCACAGACAGCTTTACTATAAGGCTGATAAGGGCAGGATACTGGTAAATAAACGCTGACATACTTTTAGCCCATTCCAGCAGTTTATCATGAGGAGATAATTCATTAGATGTAAAAATATTATATTGAAAATTGTATAAGGTAAAGGAATAATGCTTTTCCACTTCCTTCATCAGATTCTCTTTACTTCCAAAATAATAATTAATTGAGGCTACATTGACCCCTGCTGCTTCTGCAAGCTCTCTTATGGTAACTTCGCCCCTTGATCCTACCATATCAATGGCAAATTGAAGTATTCTGCTTTTTGTATCCAGTTCCTTATCATTCATGGTAAATACCCTCATTTACTTAATTATTCATTGAAACCTTCATGAATATCCAGATTCATTATATATTGTATAGCACAAAAATTAAAGCCATTGCTATAATGAACATCATTTTTTTATAGAAGCGCTTAAACCTGCTATGTATCCGCTAGACCAGGCCCATTGGAGATTGAAGCCACCGCAATCCCCATCTATATCAATTATTTCTCCCGCAAAGTACAGACCAGGTACAATCTTCGATTCCATAGTGTCCGGATTTATTTGAGAAACATCTACCCCTCCCGCTGTTACCTGGGCTTCGCTCCAGGACTGGGTGCCGGATATGACCATTATCCACCTCTTCATTTTATTAGCTATGGCTTTTAATTCACTTTTAGTTATATCTCTACAAGGCATATGGAGATCTGTTATTCCTGCCTCCTTAAGCAAAACATTTATAAACCTCTTATTTATTAAACCTACAAAACTGAAAGCTAAGGGCTTATCACCCCTGAGAGAAGTTCTCTTCTCCAACAATTCCTCAAACTCTTGAAGACTCATTTCAGGAAACAAATCCAGTACTATATTTGCTTTTTTTCCCATCCTAAGCTGTTCTCCTGCGGTTCTGCTCAACTGTAGTATGGGAGGACCCGATAATCCGTAATTGGCAAACAGTATTTCTCCGTTTTCTTGCCTAAGTATTTTGCCATCTACCTCAATAGCAGCTTCCCCATTAATCTTTGCACCAGATAGAGATTTTAAAAAAGGGGCATCCAGCTTCAGCTTTACCAATGAAGGAAAAGGTTCTATTATTTTGTGCCCTAAAGCTTTAGCCAAATCATATCCGCTTCCATTGGCCCCCAGGCTTGGATTTGCTTTGCCACCGGTAGCCAGAATCACTTTATCCGCTGTAATAGTGTCTTTGCCCTTAACTCTTATCTTAAATCCTTTCTTTCCATATGCAATGGTTTCTGCTCTTGATTCACAAAGCTCCACCACACCTAATTGCTGCATTTCAAACCTAAGCACATCCAATACAGATGATGCTTGACCTGAAGCAGGAAAAATCTTGCCTCCGCTTTCAACTACACAATGTATTCCCAAATCCTCAAAAAACTCTATAGTTGTTTTCTGGTTAAATCTCCCTATGACAGTTTTAGCAAAATCCCTATTGCTGCCATGAAAGTATTCTATACCCATGTTTATATTGGTTATATTACATCTTCCGTTTCCTGTAGCCAATAGCTTCTTTCCAACACGGGGAAGCTGCTCCAATACAGTAACTTGAGCTCCGTTTCTTGCAGCTACTATGGATGCAATCATCCCCGCTGCACCACCGCCTATTATTGCAATCCTCAATTTTTTCATCTCCATTTGTTGTCATAAGATTATTATACTCTAATTATTATAACCCACCAGCAATTTTTTGTGCCTTTTTTACAGCTTTTTTTATTTCTTCGTATCCTGTGCAACGACAAATATTTGATGACAGCCATTCCTTAATGGTATCGTAATCCGCATCAGGGATTGTATTCAGCATGGCATGGCAATTCATTATAAACCCTGGAGTACAATAGCCGCATTGGAAAGCAGATTCTTCAACAAAAGCCCTCTGTATGGGAGTATCCTTCAATCCTTCAATTGTTGTTATTTCATGGCCTTCTGCCTCAACAGCCAGTATTATACAGGATTTTACCGGCTTTCCGTCCATTAAAACAGTACAAGCACCACAATCACCGTTTTCACAGCCTGGTTTAGCGCCTGTAAGCCCTAGCTTTTCTCTCAATACATGTAGCAATGTATCATTAGGGCTAACAATTACCTTTCTTATCTGACCATTTATCTTTAAAATTAATTGGGTATAATCTTTGTAGCTTTTCATTATGCCTCACCCCACTTTTCCAAAATCTTTTCTAGATTCAATTCAAACAAGGCTTTTCTATATTCTGCAGATGCTATGTTATCTTCCTTAATAGTTCCTGGAATAAACTGATATACATTATTGATTATTTCATCTGGTTCCGAGTTGCAATTTATATGTTTATCAAGTTCATAGGATCTGAATGGATAAGCACATAGCCCGCTTACAGCTATTTTGATTCCTTCTTCATCCTTGATGGAAGCTATATGAAGCAAAGGATAATCTATCTCAGAAGTTTTGACTTTTCTTATATTTAAGTATTTGGTATCCATAAAGCTTTCTTTTACTTTAAATCCTATTACAAATTCACCTTTTGACAAAACCAATCTCTTATTAAAGGCCTCATTTATCGAAAGAGCTTTTATGCCATTTATACCAGCTATATACACCTGAGCATCATACAATAAGAAAGGTAATAAAGCTTCCCTATAGGGTAATCTTCCACAAATGTTCCCGCCCAATGTTATTCGGTTTCTTATGGTGTGATCCCCTATAGTTCTGACCACTTCTCTAATCAAAGGAAAATCTTTCATTTCAGCAGCTTCATTCAACGTCATATTAGCTCCAAAATATATTCCGTCTTCATCTTTCCTATATACATTCATCTCTTCAATATTTTTAAGATCTATAAGAGCATCAAACTTTAACGCTCCTTTTCTTGCCATAGTGATGACCTCAGTACCACCGCTGAAATATAAAGGCGATTTCCCTTCTTCATGAAGTTGGGCATAGACATCAGTAGCTTCTTTAATACTGTCGGGTCTGTAATATTCAAAATCAAAACTTATCATCGATTATCCCTCCTTTTTTTCCATAGACTTTCAGGTGTCAGAGGCAAATGATTAAAAGGTACTCCTAAAGCTCTTGACAACGCATTTGCCAATGCGCCTGGGATTCCTATGACCCCTTGCTCTCCCAAACCTCTCGCTCCATAGGGTCCATCTCCTTGAGGAGTTTCAACATAATCTACCAGATATTCAGGAGCATCTCCTATCCTCAATGTTTTATAGCTCCTCAAGTCCCGATTTATCACATGGCCTCTATCGTTAAACTCAAATCCTTCCTGCCGTGCAAAAGACAAAGCCATAGCCATACCTCCTGCTATCTGTCCCCTAGCCATGGCAGGATTTATCAGTTTCCCAACATCCATAGTGCATGCAGCTTTTATAATTCTATAGCTGCAATCCGTAGGATCCAATTCTAGCTCAACGGCTTGAGCCCCTAAAGTCCATTCTAATGCAGGGTTCCCTTTTCCCGTATCTGGATCGATACCAGTGAGCCGCCTGGATATATATTTGCCTCTCCCAATTACCTGACCTCCTATGGCATTACCATCAGGATAAACATAACCTAAGGCTACATCTTTCACCAATAATCCTATATGCTCCTCTTCTTTTATAAATACCCTGCCGCCCCATACATGGAGATCTTCTTCAGGACACCTTAGTACTTGCGATGCGGTATGTTTAATCTGAGAAATGGCATCTTCACAAGCAGATAATATGGCTCTACCTCCCATCATCAACCCTCTGCTGGCTGCAGTAGCCCAATCGTGTGGTGAAATAGAAGTATTGACATCCATTATTACATGAACCTGCTCCACATCTATACCGAATTTTTCCGCAGCTATCTGGGCAAAGCCTGTTTTGATGCCCTGTCCTATTTCAACAACGCCACAATGTACATTGATGCTGCCATCCTCATTAAACGTAATTATTGCACCTGCATCTGTGTTTGTAGGCATAGCAGGAGCTTTCCACAAACAGCCAAAACCTTTCGCTCTAATCTTTCCATCCTCAGTCACTACCCTTGAACCTTCTTGCCATCCTATCATTTCTGCCGTTCTTTTTATGCAAGCTTTCAAGTCTCCTGTATTAGAGTCTAACAAGCTTTGAGTAGGAGTTGTATCTCCTTTGCATATAGCATTTTTCATCCTCAACTCCATAGAATCCATATTCAACTTATCCGCAAGAATATCCATAGTTCTTTCTATTACAAAAGCAAGCTCTATATGTCCAAATCCTCTGTAAGCCGTAGCAAAAGGATGATTGGTGTATACACATAAAGAATCGCACCATACATTAGGAACTCTATAAGGACCTGTACAGCCAATGGCTGCAGCCCTGCTTATATTGACCGCATAATCTGCATAGGCTCCACTATCAAACATAAACAAAAGTTCTGCTGCCATCAATTCCCCTTCTTTGCTAGCACCAATCCGAGCTTTGGCTTCCAATCCTATATGTCCCGGAGAAGTGATCATATCTTGTTCCCTGGTATTTACCAGCTTTACTTTCTTACCTCCAACTGCTTTTGAAAGAAGATAAACCAGCCCTTCTAATTGCATGCCTGCCTTGCCGCCATAGCCTCCGCCGATGGCATGGGCAATTACTGTCACTTTCCCTGGATCAACTCCAAAATATGCTCCCATAAGATTTTTTACTACAAATGGAGCTTGAGTTGTAGAATGTATAACTATTCTGCCATCTCCTAATATCTCAGCTACCGCTGCCCTTGTCTCCATGGCTACATGGTCGCTGGGAGGAAATGAAAAAGTTTCTTCTACAATTACATGACTTTTTTCAAATCCTTCTTTTATATTGCCTTTTCTTATTTTTGTTCTGTTTGCTATGTTAGATCCCGGTTCTGGCCTTATGGCATCTATATGGGGATATTCGTCCATATTTTCATGTATGAGCACAGCAGAATCAGCCAATGCCTCTGTCGGTGAGTTTATAACTTCTAAGGCTTCATATTCAACTTTTATGGCTTCCACTGCTTCATCAGCCTCCCTCTGGCTGTCTGCAACCACTGCTGCTACCGGTTCACCGTAATACCTTACTTTTTCAATAGCCAAAGGAGGTTTGTCTCCCAAATATATACCAAAACGATAAGGCAAATCTTTTCCCGTCAGCACTGCTCTTACTCCAGGCATCTTAAGAGCTTCAGATATGTCAATACTCTTTATTCTTCCATGGGCAAAAGTACTTGTTTTCAGAGCTCCATAGAGAAGATCCGGGCTGTTATAATCATTTAGATATTTCAAACGTCCTGCCACTTTATCTTTTGCTTCCTTTCTTACTGCAGAAATGCCTATGCTGCCCATAAATATCCCTCCTCGATTAATATGATTCTTATATATATTCTCTATTAACAATGATTTTCCTTTTCTTTTTTGTAATTTAAACCAAAAAATGTATTGCCACCTTATAATATATTTCTTAAGGTAGCAATACATTCTTTAAAACTCTAATCTCATCTGCCCCGTCATATCTTTACTTTTTTGGTAATCTTCCAACAAAGCCGGGTTCTCTTTTAGGATAAGTTCCACTAGCTGTTGAACAATGTTTATGTTTCCGGAATTTCTGGGTATGTTTTCTATATATTTATTTATGCACTGGGGCTTTGCCATATTAGTAAGTTTCAAGAAATTAAATAGTATATCTACTCTTCCCATGGTTATTTCATCATCTTCTTTACCCAGCACTTCCTGAATCCTGTTATATAAAAAGGCTGCCAGCTCAAAATGATTAGAAAAAGGTGTTGACTGTCTGCTTACTCTCTCATTAAAAGCCTTTTGAAGTCTTTTTAATGCGATTTCACCGGATAGTATCAGTCCATTTAGTTCGTCTAATATCTCATATTCGTCTCTTGAAAGCTTTCCGCTCAAAGGTTTATATACTAAATCATGCTCTACCTCAGCCCAGGCATGCATAAGAACTGTTGCAATTTGTATTTCAATCAGTGCATCCCAATGGTTCTTTCTTCCATCGCCGTAATGCTCCGGCTTCAATCTTACTCTATAGTGGGTGGCATGATATCCTGAAAAAACTTTTTTATATATGCTCGAACCACCATTGGGTTCTTGATCCTGGGGAAATTCTTTCACCTCGATCACTTCAAAGGTAGATTTAATGAATTTCTCTACTTCCTCCTTGTCTTCAGGGAAATAAATAGCAATTCTCACTCCTGCCAAGTCTACAATATCTTCATAAATTTCTTGAATGTTCTTATACTTATGCTTTTCATTTCTCTTAATCAGCTTTTCTTTAAGTTTGTCAGGTCTTTTAGCCCTATATGTTACAATGGCTCTAATACCTGCTGTTTCCAATTCATTTTCGCAAATTTGGGCGCACACTTTTGAAGCTCTTTCATAATAATCCAGGTCTCTTATGTATTGTTCCAAAAACCTGCTTAAAACCTCCATACATACACCTCACTATAATATAGCCTTTACATATATTATAGCATTACTTTCGGGAAGATGATAACAAGCTTTTATTGACATCATCATCCTAATTGTCTTAAACTAAAGTTAACAAAATACAAAGGCAGGTTTCCACATGATTAACAAAAAATCTAAGAAGCTTATATTTTCAGCAATATTCATAATAATGATCCTGACTATTTCCTCAATAATTTTTTCTCATTATGAGAATGTATCCTGGTTATCCTTATTTAAATTCAATAGTTATAAAATAAGATTAGGCAATGAAACTATTAGACTTAAAAAGAAAGATAATACAATCGCTTTAAGCGAAAATGACTTAAAAGCCATGCTGCAACATCAATATAATACAACAGAAGTATATATTCAATTTAATGATACTGATTATAAACCTGATGAAGAAGGTACGATTTTTCTTCCTATAGATAAAGACAATGAAAATGTAATCTATAACTTAGGACAACTTTTTGCTTTTGATGATAAAGGATGGATAACCAATTATATTGACCTTTCAATAGATGATAATAAATTTTTATATGTTGTTGAGGATAAATCATATTCAAATGTTTTAGAAGACATAACCGCAGACATCCATGCAAGATTAATAAATAAAGATAACACTATACCTGATGATTTCAACATGGAAAATATTGTTCCAATTAAAGGTATAAAAGCTATTATAAGCAGCAGGGATATGAAACTCGATAAAGAAACACTTGATAACATAAATCTTTTGCTGTCTAAAGCAGAAGATGATGGGGTAACAGGTTTTGTAATTAACAGCACATATAGGTCTTATCAGGAGCAAAAAAATTTATTTGAATATCGACTTAACGAGAAAAAAAATAGCGGTGTTGAAAATGCTTTTGAAGAGACTGCTAAATTTGTAGCTTATCCCGGCACCAGTGAACATCAAACGGGTATGGCTTTAGATATATTGAGCTTAAAGTATCCCAAAGGTAGCGAATTCCCCAATTCAGAGGAGTATGCATGGCTGATGGAAAATTGTTGGGATTTTGGCTTCATTCCAAGATATCCTGAAGAGAAAGTAGAGATAACAAAAATTAGCTTTGAACCTTGGCATTTTAGATATATAGGTAAACCATTATCACTCTATGCAAAAGAAACAGGATACTGTCTGGAAGAAGTTGTTGAAAGTCTACGGAACAATAAATTCACTTATTTTGAAACTTCTAATAACGAAGAATACATTTTCCTATTGATTAAAAAGAGACAAGACTTTATTGCAGAAAATAGACTTAATATGGATTGCTCATTACTGGAGCTTACAGAAAATGAGGATTTAGTAATTTTGAAACTTAGTTTTTAATATTATTAAAGGAGGATTGCTATTATGAATTTTGCTGACCATCCCCTTTTTAATAAGATTAAAGACACAAAAGAAGTATTTTGGATGAATCCTAATTATGAAACCACTAGTGTTTACAGCGCAGAAGGTCTTACAATAAAGGATATGATCGAAGCGGAAGAAAGGCTTAAACGCTTTGCTCCCTATATAGAGGCAGAATTTCCTGAGACCAGTGAAAGTAAAGGTATTATAGAATCTCCGTTGAGAAAAATAGATAATCTTAAAACCTATATGGAAAATATTAATAATACTTCTATTAAAGGAAGACTTTTGCTAAAATGCGACAGCCATCTTCCTATTTCCGGCTCTATAAAAGCTAGAGGCGGTATTTATGAAGTGCTCAAACATGCGGAGGATTTAGCTTTAGCAGAAGGGATGCTGTCTTATGATGAAGACTATAGTATATTGAAAGAAGAAAAATTTAAAAAGTTTTTTTCCCAATACAAAATTGCGGTAGGCTCTACAGGCAATTTAGGATTAAGCATAGGAATAATGGGTGCAGCTCTTGGCTTTAGAGTAATAGTCCATATGTCATCTGACGCAAGACAGTGGAAAAAGAATTTACTTAAACGAAAAGGAGTAACTATCATAGAATATGAATCGGACTACAGTAAAGCTGTAGAAGAAGGGCGGAAACAATCTGATTTAGATCCTTTAAGCTATTTCATAGATGATGAAAATTCCAAAAACTTATTCTTAGGATATTCCGTAGCTGCAATTAGATTGAAAGAGCAATTAGAGGATATGGAAATTAAAGTAGATAAGAAGCACCCCTTATTTGTATATATCCCATGTGGAGTGGGAGGAGGGCCGGGAGGTGTTGCCTTTGGTCTCAAAAATCTCTTTGGTCCCAACGTACACTGTTTTTTTGCTGAACCTACCCATTCTCCCTGTATGTTAGTAGGAATGATGACAGGCCTTCATAATAGAATATCGGTTCAGGATCTAGGCATAGATAATATCACTGAAGCCGACGGTTTGGCGGTAGGAAGACCTTCCGGCTTTGTTGGCAAAATCATGGAAAAAATTTTAAGCGGCATATATACCGTAGAAGATAATAGGCTTTACAAATATCTCTCCATGCTAGTAGATACTGAAAATATTTATATAGAACCTTCTGCTGCAGCAGGCTTTCCAGGTCCAATATGGCTTATATCAAGTACCGAAGGAAGAGAATATATAGAATCCATGAATCTAAGCAATAAAATGGATAATGCTACCCATATTGTATGGGCTACAGGCGGCAACATGGTGCCTGATACAATTATGATGAGTTATTATCATAAAGGTAAAAGTATAAGATGAACATAACAAAAACGGAGTTTGAAACACTCCGTTTTTTATAACCCACAGAAAAGTACCATTCTATCTTAACGCTAACTTCTCTTCCCGTAATGGGTTTTTATATTTTAAACATTGCCACATTATTCTGAAGTTCTTCAGCTAGTATGGACAGTTCTTGAGCCATATTGGCTATCTCCTCCATGGCAGCGGTCTGTTCTTCTGACGCTGCACTTATTTCTTCGCTTGAAGCTGCAGTTTCTTCAGCAATGGAAGCTATGCTTCCTATAGATTCATTCATTGATATACTGCCTTCTGCAACCTGCTGAACCGAAGCACTTAGCTCTTGTATTTGGCTTGTAATGCTGCTTATATGATTAAAAATACTTTCAAAGGAGTTACCAGCTCTGTTAACAGCTTCTACCCCATCAGAAACCTCATTTGTAACAGCATTCATTATATTGATTACCTTATTGGTTTCATCTTGAATATTATCTATGAGATTTGCAATTTCTATTGCTGATGATGAAGATTGTTCTGCCAGTTTCCTCACCTCATCAGCCACCACCGCAAAACCTCTTCCTTGCTCTCCTGCTCTAGCCGCTTCAATAGCTGCATTTAAAGCCAAAAGATTTGTTTGATTGGATATTTCCTTAATAACCTCCACAATTTCACCTATCTTGATAGATTCATTTCCTAGTACTTTTACGCTTTCAGAAGATTCTTCGGTAACCTTTTTAATGAGTTGTATTTTCTCTACGGCTTTTTGAGCTTCATTTAACCCGCTGTTTGCTTCTTTTGCAATATTACTGCTTGCTACTGCTGCAGAATTAGCATTCTCAGCAACCTGCTGCATGCTTGCGGCAATTTGGCTGACCATAACACTGGCTTGTGAAGCATCTTCCGCTTGTCTTTCTGCTCCTGAGGCTAGTTGATTTATGGTTGAAGCAACTTCCTCAGCTGCAGATGTGGTTTCTTCAGAAGAAGAGGACAGCTGCTGGCTTGAAAAAGCTACTTTTTGAGAAGCTTCAAGAACATTGCTGATAACTGTACGCAAGCTATTTATCATAATATTGAATGAATCTGCCAGATCTCGTATTTCGTCATTACTTCTTATACTTATAGCTTCTATTGATAGATTGCCTTCTGCTATATTTTTTGCTATATCTGCCATCTTAGCAATTGACTTACCGATATTGCGAGACATAATTATTGCAGTAGCACCACCAACGAATATGCCTAATATAATAATGCCGATTGTAATATTTATTGTTCTTTGATATAGTGAATTGCTTTTATTATAAGCCTCCAAAGCTGATTGGTCTTTTAATTCAACAAGAACATCAATCTCTTCCCCTATTGCATTTGATAGAAAATGATTATCTTTTGCCTTTGTTTGTGCGTATTCTATTTGGTTCCTTCCAACTGCTTCTATCAATGCATTATCATTAATTTCCAGTTGATCCCATAATCTTTCTACTTCAGTAATCCTTTGTATTCCTTCTTCATCAGTCCCGGTTTCCTTGAAGGCATCCAAATTTGATATGAATCTATCCATCATTGATTTTATGTTTTCTGAATATGTATTCCTTTCATGGGAATCGGTTGACATTATCATATTATATCGATCTTCTGACATAGACATCAAACTGACTTGGGCATCCTTTATATATTGAATACCTTTTAATTCTACCTCATATAAATCATTTAAATCATCTTTTAGCCTTGCAATATTATGAATGTTATATAGACCTAAAGCTAAAATCAGTACATTCAATAAAGTAAAAACATATAATAACTTTTTTGTTATTGTTGTTTTTCTCACCTGTTTTCTTTTTGGCTTGTTTTGTTTTGATAGTTTCTCTTTTATAGACTTCCCTTTTACGAATTTACTCTTTTTTGGTTTTTGTTTTGTTTCGTTTTTTTTGGCAACTTTTTTACTAAATAGCCTGCCCATATATTATTCCTCCTTTGTTGCATATATTTATGTATGAATAGTGTTTATATTGTACATATAATTGTTAATTTTTTTACATGCTCCTCTATTTCGACATTTTTCTTGTTTTTCCTTTTTTTATTACAATTATTCCTAAAAGATTGCTTCACAAGTTTTGCTGCTCTTGAATCCTAATAACATAAAAAACACGACAGCTAGTAAGCTAACGGCCATGTTTTCTAATTGATAAAAGATAAGCCTCTGGTATTCTATGAATATATCTACTATTACCAGAAGCATACAGGATCCATAACTGAAATCATTTATTGTAAAATTCTAGTGCCTCTTTTTGCAATTTTTCTTCCCAAATCATATGCATGAGAGCCAACTCGTCCTTGTAGTCGGTTTTTGAATCATCCTTATCATACTCAAGCTTTTCAAGTATCTCAATAGTAAAATTGCCTTCGCCAAACTGATTCCATTCCTTTTGGAGTTCTCTGCAAGGATGCATATTGGCTCCAAGCTTCATTTTGGCTCCATTCATCACGCCTTTCAAATCATGGGTTGCCTGAATGTAGCATTTATTATTTTCTTTACATCGAATTATGAATATACCCATATCAGGCTTCATCTGTTTATACCATTCTTTTAATTCTTTTTTCCTGTCCATCAATAGTCACCTTCTATTTAATCTTCTTTAGGGATAACCCAATACTCTGCCCCATTGCGGGTTCTTCCGAGAAACTTATAATCAATCAGTGACCTTCTCAACAAAAAATAATCATTAAAGGTATGCCACTGATTTATAATCTCATTGACCTCTT
>ERZ773359.4025-NODE-4025-length-15991-cov-5.074548_pt1 | contig 15991 bp, 15 predicted proteins | sample MGYA00374955_ERZ773359 | MGnify/ENA primary metagenome ERZ773359 (study PRJEB29098, sample SAMN04486028) | biogas fermenter metagenome | study: EMG produced TPA metagenomics assembly of the Biogas fermentation microbial communities from Germany - Plant 4 DNA1... | reverse complement strand
GCTGGACCTTAAGCCGTAGCGTTTATCTGGCGGGTTGCTCACCTACGGTTTTATGGTATAATTTAGACACTGGAAACGAAGGAAGAGTTTGGGGCAAACTCTTTTCTTTTATCTGTACAAATGATGCCACCGAGGTGTATTGAATGGCGAAAAAACCAAAAGTCCGGAATCAGCAACGCTGGGTGGCAACTATTACTTTCTGGACTTTTGTCCTTTCCCTACTGATGAGCCTGGGCTCTCAGGCAATTTTTTTTAGTATAAATTCAATAATTTTAGCGTTGATTGTTTTATTATTTATAATTTTTATCGGCATAATATTTGATATGATTGGTATTGCCGCGGCGGCGGCGGAAGAAGCGCCTTTTTTGGCCAAAGCCGCCAAAAAAACACCCGGAGCCCGGGAAGCTTTATATATTGTGCGCAATGCCGACCGTTTCTCCAATTTTTGTAATGATGTCGTTGGCGATATTGCCGGTGTCGTCAGTGGGACACTGGGAGCATTATTAGTGATAAGCCTGGTGACAAGCGGTTTTTTCCGCGATAATACAGTGATCAGTATTGTAGTTACCGGCTTAATTTCTGCCCTGACAGTAGGCGGAAAAGCCCTGGGTAAAACTTATGCCATCGAAAAATCCACCGAGATTGTCTTGGGTTTTGCCTATGTTTTACTGAAAATAGAAGCGCTTTTGCCGAAAAAAATCTTTTTCGGGCAAGCCCTTCCTCCCAGGCGAAAGTGAGGTTACAGCATGTACAAATGGTTGCCGGTAATTAAAGAACCGGCAGATCTCAAAAAGTTAAACACAAAAGAGTTGCAGGAACTGGCCTGTGAAATCAGGTCCTTTTTAGTGGAAAAAGTCTCAAAAACAGGGGGGCATCTGGCGCCAAATTTGGGAGTTGTGGAGCTGACTATAGCCATTCATCGCGTTTTTAACAGTCCCCGCGACCAGATTATCTGGGATGTAGGTCATCAATCTTATGTGCATAAAATCTTAACCGGACGCGCCGGTCTTTTTGATACATTACGCCAGTTTGGCGGTTTAAGCGGTTTTCCCAAGCTGAAGGAAAGCCCACATGATGTTTTTCAGACCGGGCACAGTTCAACTTCCATCTCTGCCGCTTTAGGTCTGGCGCAAGCCCGTGATCTTTTACAGGAAGATCATTTTGTGGTGGCTGTAATCGGTGACGGTGCCATGGGTGGAGGCATGGCTTTTGAAGCTTTAAATCATGCCGGCGATATGGGAACAGATTTAATTGTGATTCTCAATGATAATGAAATGTCTATTTCCCAGAATGTGGGCGGGTTGGCTGCTTATTTGGAGCGTATCCGCACAGACCCGAAATATTCCCGTTTAAAGGAAGACATAGAGGAAATCCTGCGTAAAATCCCCGCCATCGGCGGTAAAGTAATTAAGTCCGTAGAACGCGTTAAAGATGCGGTGAAAACATTAATTGTCCCCGGGATGCTTTTTGAAGAATTAGGTTTTACCTACTTGGGACCGGTGGACGGTCATAATTTACAGAAACTACAAAAAACACTGATCGGGGCAAAACATCTAAAGGGGCCCATTCTTGTGCATGTGCTGACGAAAAAAGGTAAAGGCTATGATTTTGCTGAATTGCAGCCGGATTTTTATCACGGTGTAGGGCCCTTTGATCCTTTAAATCCACCCGAGCCCGGGAAACGCAATTTTCCTCCTTCTTATACTGAAGTTTTCAGCGATACTTTACTGGCCCTGGCAAAGGATAATGAGAAGATTGTAGCCATTACGGCGGCCATGGCTGACGGGACAGGCCTTGATGCTTTTGCGCAGCAATATCCCGCACGCTTTTTTGATGTGGGTATTGCCGAACAGCATGCTGTTACTTTTGCCGCCGGCCTGGCACGAAAAAATTTTCATCCTGTGGTGGCAATTTATTCAACATTTTTACAGCGTGCTTATGATCAGATTGTACATGATGTCTGTATGCAAAACCTGCCTGTTTTATTTGCTTTAGACCGGGCAGGTATTGTGGGCGAAGACGGTGAGACGCATCATGGTGTTTTCGACCTGGCATATTTACGCCATATTCCAAATTTGACGGTGCTGGCACCGCGTGATGAAAATATGCTGCAGCATGCTTTGCTGACAGGCTTAAGTCATGAGGGTCCGGTAGCAGTCCGTTATCCCCGCGGCAAAGGTCTGGGCGTTAAGCTGGAACGGCCGCGCAGATTGCCCTGGGGGCAGGGCGAGGAGCTGCGTTCAGGTAAAGATATAACCATTTTGGCGGTGGGTTCCATGGTGGATTTGGCTTTAAAGGCAGCAGAACAGTTAGAAAAGCAAAATCTGTCTGTTGCGGTCATTGATCCTGTTTTTATCAAACCGCTGGATGATAAATTAATTTCCCGTGCCGCCTTAAACAGCCGTTTCGGTTTACTCACCGTAGAAGAACATACCCTGGCGGGGGGATTTGGTTCTGCTGTACTGGAATATCTGGAAATGAGCGGCCATGGTGATGTCAGCGTCAGGCGTTTAGGCATCGGTGATCACTATGTGGAGCACGGGGCCAGGGATGTGCTGTTGGCACATTTGGGCTTAACCGTGGAGCAGATTGTACAAGCCTGTTTGGAAATGGCCGGAAGAGGGAAGGTTGTATCATGGCGCCAGAGCGGAAACGAATAGATTTATTACTGGCAGAGAAAGGACTTTTCCCCAGCCGCTCTGCAGCCCGGGCAGCGGTGATGGCTGGGCTGGTTTATGTCGACGGCCAAAAGGTAGAAAAGCCGGGGACACAAGTTTCCTCCCGGGCTGCCCTGGAAATTAAAGAGCTGCCCCGTTATGTTTCCCGCGGCGGTTTAAAGTTAGAAAAGGCTCTGCGGGAATTTGCCATTGATTTAACCGGCAGGGTGGCCATTGATGTAGGTGCTTCCACAGGCGGTTTTACCGACTGTATGCTGCAGCACGGGGCGCAAAAAGTCTACAGCATTGATGTGGGGTATGGTCAATTTGACTGGCGCCTGCGCCAGGATGAGCGGGTTGTGCTGATGGAGCGGACAAATATCCGCTATTTGCCGCCGGAAGCCATAAAGGAACCGGTACATTTTGCCGCCATTGATGTCTCTTTTATTTCCCTGGAATTGGTGCTGCCGGTTATACAAAAACTCGTGGTGCCGGAAGTAGTAACTTTGGTAAAGCCGCAATTTGAAATCGGTAAAGGACGCGTGGGCAAAAAAGGCGTGGTCAGAGATCCCAAGGACCACCTTGAAGTGCTGCAGAAAGTGGCCGGTATAGCTATGGACTTGGGTTATGTGGCTGTTAATGTTACCTATTCGCCCATCCGCGGCCCGCAAGGTAATATTGAATACTTGCTTCACCTTTTGCAAGATCCGCCCACACCCGCAAAAAATTTAGATTTTGCGCAAATTATAGCTTTGGCACAGCAAAATTTAACTGAAAAAGGAGACCTGCCTTAAAATGACGAATTAAAACTTAGGCAGGTGGTTTTATATGTCTGTTAAAGATTGGATCCTGCTGGGTGTTCTGCTTGGTGCTGCTTTGTGGTGGTGGCTCAAACAGCAGCGGCAAAGAATTAAAGGTAAAAAGATAGGATCTGTGCATAAAAAAGCCGTGCAGCTGTTGGAAGCAGCCGGTTATGAAGTGCTGGAAGCCAAACCAACGGTTAATGTGCGCATGGAGATAGATGGACAGACCTATCCTTTTGCAATAAAAGGTGATTTGTTGGTGAAACGTAGCGGCCGCCTCTTTGTTGCCCGCATACGCAAAGAGAAAAAAGCAGTCCGGCTGCACTCTAAATTATGGCGGGAACGCTTGCTGCGCGATGCCCTGGCTTTTCGGGCCGGAGGTGTAGTGATAATTCACTTGGAAAAAGGCAAGGTGCAGGAGGTTTGCTTCCGCCTGTGACAGGAGGATTTATGAAAGGATTAGGTATTGTCCCTAACTGGCAGAAAAAGGAAGAAGTTAAGAAAATGGTTGAGCGCATTGTTGCTTTCTGCCGCCAAAATGATGTGGACGTCTACTTGGCTGCCTCCGAGGAGGCAGTACCGCTGGGCGGTATTGAAACCATACCGGCGGAAGCTTTCGCCGGCATTGTTGACATTGTCATTGTCTTGGGTGGTGACGGTACGATTTTGCGTGCTGCACGGCGGTTTTCCGGTATGAATTTACCTCTCTTAGGTGTAAATTTGGGGCAAATGGGCTTTTTGGCCGAAGTAGAACCGCCTAATCTGGAAAAGGCGCTGCAAAAAATTTTAGCCGGGAATTATAAGGCGGAACACAGGCTTATGCTTTCCGCCCGTGTCATCCGTGACGGCAGGCCCGTTTCTGAACATACTGCTTTAAATGATATTGTCATTAGTAAGGGACAGTCTTCCCGCATCATCTATCTTGATACATATGTAAATGATAAACACTTGGAAACATACCCCAGTGACGGTATTATTATTGCCACGCCAACCGGTTCCACCGGTTATTCACTTTCAGCCGGTGGCCCCATTGTCAATCCTGCTTTGGATGTAATGATTATTACTCCTATTTGCCCGCATCTTTTACACCACCGTTCAGTAATAGTTGACAGCAGTGAACGTGTGTCCATCCATCCCTGGACCAGGCAGATTGATGTGACCATGACTGTGGATGGCCAACTGGCCTTTACGCTGATGGATGAAGATATTATCCAAGTCACACGTGCGCCCCTGACGACGCCGCTGGTACAGTTACAGGGATCTGATTTTTATTCTCTCTTACATCGAAAACTGGCAAAGGTGATCCACCGGGAACCGGAAAGGGTGTAAAGTTTGTCATGTTGCATGTGCTGGAAGTTCAAAACCTGGCCCTTATCGATAACCTGACCTTTTGCCCGGAAGCAGGTTTAAATGTTATCACCGGGGAAACAGGTGCAGGTAAGTCGATGCTGCTTGGTGCTTTAAGTCTGCTTTTGGGGGAGCGAGCCACGGCGGAAGTGATCCGCAGTGGTGAGGAAAGTGCTCTCTTGCAGGCTGTTTTTACTGAAACTGAAGGCGGGCAAACTACTGAATATATTTTTAGCCGTGAAATCAGACGCACCGGTCCCAATCTCTGCCGGCTCAACGGGAAAATTGAGCCGCTGGCAGAAATGGCCGCTTGTGGTAAGCGCCTGGTGGATTTGCACGGGCAGCATAAGCAACAATCGCTTTTAGAAGCGGCAACGCAGCGTGAACTTTTAGATGCCTTTGGCGGCGAGGAGTTAATGGCAGCCCGCCAAAAAGTTTCAGAGCTATACCGGCAGTTGCAAGTAGTGGAAAAAGAATTGGAGCAACTGGGAGGCGATGAGGCAGCAGCAGCCAGGCAGGCAGATTTTTTGCGTTTTCAGCTGGAGGAAATTGCCCAGGCTAACTTGTCTGCAGCGGAGGAGGAAGAGCTGCAAGTTCGTTTTCGCCGTCTTTCTCATGCCAGGCAGCTCCTGGAAAATACAGCCCGCGTTTATGCCCTTTTGGCTGCAGACGGGCATGATGGGGCGGTTTTAGATCGTCTGGGTTATGTTGAAAAAGAGCTGGCGATTGCCTGTGCCCTTGATGAAACGCTTTCTCCCCTGTTGGATCAGATCTGTGCCGCGGCGGAACAGCTTAAAGATGCAGCCTCAGAACTGCGTTTTTACCGGGAAAATATAGAACTTAACGATGCGCTGTTGCAGGAAACAATTGAGCGCTTGGAAGTGTACCGTACCATTAAAAATAAATACGGCAAAACCGTGGCTGACGTAGAGGAGACGGCAGCAGCGCTGCAAGCTGAATTGACAGATATTGAAGGACGTGGTGCTAAACGTGAAAAGCTGATGGCGGCAATGGCACAGCTGAAAAGTGATTTGGCAAAAACTGCGGGTGAGCTGACAAAACGGCGCCAAAAAGCAGCAACAGCTTTAGCTTTACAGATTACAGAGGCACTGAAAAGTGTGGCACTGGCGTCGGCACAGTTTCAGATTGAACTGCAACAGGTTCCCTGCGGGCCTTTTGGCTGTGACCAGGTTGAGTTTTTACTGACTACCAATATGGGCGAGCCATTACGTCCGCTGGCAAAAACTGCCTCCGGCGGGGAAATATCCCGGGTGATGCTGGCGATCAAAAGTGTCCTTGCCGAGCAGGATGCAGTGGAGACACTAATTTTTGACGAAATTGATGCCGGCATCGGCGGTTTAACAATACGTGCCGTGGCGGAGAAATTAAAACAACTGGCACAACACCGTCAGGTTATCTGCGTGACTCACCAGCCTGTCATTGCCGCCTGTGCCGATCACCAATTTGTGATCTTTAAAGAAGCCAGTCAAGGACGCACTGTCACGCGCCTGAAAAAATTAACGGCCGCAGAGCGGGAAGTGGAACTGGCTAGAATGCTGGGCGGCCAGGATGAGATTGCGCTAAAACATGCTCGCAGGCTTTTAGCCACTGCCAAAAATCTTCAATAAAATTATTGAAGATTTTTTTATTTTACCTTTTTGTGGCAATATTATATCCAAATCATACAAGCAACTTATGTAAACTGGCTTCGTATAAAAAATTTTTACGCGGTTATCTTAAGATTACGTTCAGGCTTCTTTTTAAACGGAGGTGATTTATCTACCTGCTAAGGAGTGATAACCGCGTGAAAAGAAAGTTCGGCAGACGTCAACTTGCCCTGGTAACGTTAGGGTTTATGCTGTTAATTTTCACTGCTTTTCCCTGGCGGTTCTGGCTTTCACTGCAGAGTGAACTGCGCCTTTTGGAAGGGGATTATCATTATGTAAACATAGCTTCACCCTTTTCCGTTTATGTCAGGGGAGATAAAGACGGTGTTTTGGCACTTAACGGCGAGCCCGTTTCCCACCGGGGCAGTAAGCTGAATTTGCGCTCACCCATACAATTTAGCGCTCAAGGTTTAGGCTCTGTGAATCTGGAATTCCGCCTTTTTGGTGTCATTCCACTGCGGCAACTGACTGTCAATGTTTTACCGGAAAAAGAATTGATTCCGGGAGGTCACTCCATCGGCATTAAACTGCATAGTGAAGGCGTGCTGGTCGTGGGCCACCATCAGGTACAAGGACCTGATCGTACATGTTCCCCGGCGCAGGAAGCAGGTATTGAGGTGGGAGATGTGATTTTAGCCATTGACGGAGTTGAATTGCAGGATGCCAATCAGGTGAGTCAGATTATTCGCGAGCGCTGGGTAAAAAAAGAAAAACTAACTTTTAATGTTAAGCGCAACAGTAATAGATTTACAGTTGAGGTGCAGCCTCTAATGTGCCTGGAAACACACCAGCCCCGGATCGGTTTATATGTTCGTGATTCGGCGGCCGGTGTCGGTACATTAACCTTTTATGACCCCGAGACTAAAATTTACGGAGCTTTAGGGCATGTCATTACAGATTTGGACACTAATCAGCCCATTGAAGTGCGGGAAGGTCAAATTGTCAAAGCCAATATCATTAATGTCAAAGCAGCACGGCGTGGTTATCCCGGCGAAAAAACAGGGATTTTTCAGGAAGATGAAGATATTGAAGGAACCATCGAAAAAAATACTATGTTTGGTATTTTCGGCAGGCTTACCCGCAAACAGGCGGTAAAAGGTGAAATGAGGGAAGCTATCCCTATGGCGTTAATCTCGCAGGTGGAAACAGGGCCTGCGGAAATTTTAACCGTGGTTGAAGGAACAACTATTGAAAGGTTTGAAATTGAAATCCAGCGCGTTTACAGACAATCCCGACCCGGTGATAAAGGCATGGTTATTGCCATTACTGATGAGCGGCTTTTGGCAGAAACCGGCGGGATTGTGCAGGGCATGAGCGGCAGTCCCATTATCCAGAACGGACGACTTGTGGGAGCCGTTACCCATGTTTTTGTCAATGACCCTACCCGGGGTTACGGTATTTTTGCGGAATGGATGGTTCAGGAAGCAGAAATTCTCGACAACACCACGGGTGTACAAACCAAAAAAATATACGAAAAAAGTGCGTAAAAACACCCCATGAGGGTGTTTTTGCGTAAAAAAGAAAAAATCTCAGCTTTTATTTTACGGAGATGTTATCAAAATAATCTTTTTCTTAACAGTTTTCATAAAATTTCCTAAAGAATAAAAAGGAATATCTATCCAGATGTCGAATAATTCAAGCGATAGAAACAAATTAGAAGTCAGAGGAGGATGAATAGGGGGATGCTGAGAGTTTTTGTAGCCGATGACAACAGGGAATTCAGCGACTTGTTGGTGGAATATCTCGAACAACAGCCGGATATTGAAATTGTGGGGAAAGCATACAATGGTAAAGAAACGCTGGAATTAATCGGCGAAAATCCACCGGATGTACTGCTGCTGGATATTATTATGCCGCACCTGGACGGACTGGGAGTATTGGAAAAATTAAACGAACTTGAGGAAAAACCTAAAGTTATTATGTTGACTGCCTTTGGGCAGGAAGATATAACGCGTAAAGCAGTGGAGCTGGGTGCGTCGTATTACATACTTAAACCTTTTAATATGGAGGTGTTAGTGGAAAGAATCCGTCTTTTAGGCAATGGTTCTTCTCCCACACCTACTGTACATAATTTGTCCAAACCCATGAAAAAATCAAGTTTAGAAGCCGATGTGACCAATATTATCCATGAAATCGGCATACCGGCCCATATTAAAGGCTACCACTATTTACGTGAAGCTATTATGATGGTGGTGGAGGAAGTAGATCTGTTGGGTTCTGTGACGAAGGTGCTCTACCCGCGTATTGCGGAAAAATTTGACACCACCAGTTCCCGTGTGGAACGTGCTATCCGTCATGCCATTGAAGTTGCCTGGTCGCGCAATAATATTGAGACCATCAAAAAATTTTTTGGCTACACCATTAATACAGAGCGCGGCAAACCGACAAATTCAGAATTTATTGCTCTGGTGGCAGATCGCCTGCGTTTATATGGTAAAAATGTCCATTAGAACTAAAAATAGAGAAAGGTGAAATTTTAAAAGTGTCCTTTTAACTCTGAAGTGCACCCCAAATGTTAGACACAAAAGCTAGCATTTGGGGTGCGCTTTTTTATTTTTAAATGTATATTTTTGTTTGCCAGAGGCAAAACCTGATCTATTTACCGCCCGGGCGTTTAAAAATTCAGCTTAGCCACATACTAATAGAAAAATGTGTTAAGGAAGCAGGGTTATGGCATTGCATTTAAAAGGGTCCGGTGACATCAGTGCCCCGGCCAAAGTGGGAAGACGGACAAAAATCTTAATCGGGAAACTGCAGCCAGGCGATATTGCCGTCATTGATCACCGTGATCTGGATGAACTGGCGGCCTTGTCGCTGGTGGCTCGTAAAGTAAAAGCAGTCATTAATGCTGATGCCTCCATTTCGGGACATTATCCTAATAACGGGCCGCAAAAACTTTTGCAGGCCAAAATTCCCCACCTGGATCAGGCCGGTAGCCGCCTGTTGGAGCTGGTGAAGGACGGCGATCTTTTAACTATACGCGGCAATGCCATTTACCGCGGTGCAGAGCGGCTGGCGGTGGCACGCAGGGTGGATGCTGAATTAATTCGCCGGCAAACTGCCGTGGCGGAAAAAAACCTGGATAATTTATTAGCTGATTTTGTGCAAAATACACTTGAATATGCCTTAAAAGAAAAAGAATTAATCTTGGGTAATCCGGAAATACCGCCTCTTTCCGTTCCCATTGCCGGCAGACATGCTTTAGTGGTGGTGCGCGGCAAATCATACCGGGAAGATTTGCGAGCCATTAAACATTATCTTGATGAAGTAAAGCCTGTTCTCATCGCCGTGGACGGTGGTGCCGATGCACTTTTGGAGTATGGCTATATTCCTGATTTGATCGTTGGTGATATGGACAGCGTCAGTGATTTGGCTTTATTTAAAGCAAAGGAGCTAATTGTACATGCATATACAGACGGCAGGGCACCTGGTATGGAGCGCATTAAACGTCTCGGCCTTGCTGCCGGGATTATGAAAGCACCGGGAACAAGTGAAGATATAGCTATGCTCATTGCTTATGAATGCGGGGCCAAACTGATTGCCGCTGTGGGCACTCATTCCAATATGATTGATTTTTTGGAAAAAGGCCGCAAAGGGATGGCCAGTACTTTTTTAGTGCGTTTAAAAGTGGGCAGTCGCCTTGTGGATGCCCGCGGTGTCAGCCAGCTGTACCGGGGACGTATTTCCGGACGCTGGCTGCTTTTACTTGCTTTGGCCGCAAGTATACCTGTACTGGTGATGATTTTTGCCAATCCAACAGTGAGACATATTTTTCGCTTAATTGCCTTACGAATACGTTTAGCCCTGTGAGGTGCTGCCATGTTCCGCTTACGTGATCACATCATCTCCTTAGTCGCAGTTTTTCTCGCCCTGGGTCTTGGTATTTTAATTGGTACGGGACTTGCCGAGGATATGCTTGTTACGCAACAGCGCTTATTAATTGAAAAAATGGCGGAGGATTTTCAAAGCCTTAATCAGACGCGCAAAGAACTGGAAGCCCAGATCCAAAAATTGCATCAGGATTTATATTTATGGGAAAAATATCAGGAAGCTCTTTATCCCCTTGTGGTTGAGGGAGTATTAGCACAGCAGAAAATAGCAATTCTTCACCATGATACAAGCCCGCCACCGGAGATCCTGGAAATGCTGGAGGATGCACAGGCAGAAATTACGGCAGTTATAGGACTTGAAGGCAAAAACTTTACCGGTGAAAATTTAGTCCAGGCAGGAGAGACGCTGGCTGAATTAATACTGGGTGGGGACCCAGGGAGTGAATTGCCGGAACTTCTGCCGGTATTAATGGCCAAGGAAGCAGTGCAAATAGACAAGTATTTTGCGGTTAGACCGGATCACGTACTGCTTTTTTTAGGCGAGCGGGAAAAGATTAAAAGTGAGTTGCTTTCGGCTTTAGTTGCTACTTTACAAAATGAAAATGTCTCCCTTGTCGGTGTAGAAACAAGTGAAGTGAAAAATTCATGTTTAAAGGAAATAAAGAAGACCGGAGCTTCCACTATTGATCATGCTGACACAGTCTTTGGGCGTTATTCACTGCTTTCCGTTTTACAGGGCAATGCAGGCAGTTTTGGCCTGAAAGAAACTGCTGATGAATTTATAGCTACTTTCAGTAAACAGGGAAGGGAAAAATGATTTCCGCTGTAGTACCTGCTTTTAATGAAGCAAAAACAATTAAAAAAACAGTTTTAGCCCTTGCCGCCACAGGGCAAATTGATGAGATTATTGTGGTTGATGACGGCTCCGGTGATGATACCGCCCAGAGAGCCCTTTCCGCCGGGGCTCATGTTATAAGCCTGGCGCAAAATCAGGGCAAGGCAGGAGCCCTGGCAATAGGTGTCAGGGAGGCAAGGGGTGAGATCCTTTGTTTTGCCGATGCCGATTTAGGTGAGAGCGCCATAGAATTCAGACATTTAATAGCGCCGGTGGCAGCAGGCCAGGTGGATATGACAGTGGCCATCTTTCCGCCGGCAAAAAGCAAGGGCGGCTTTGGTTTAGTGAAAAAGTTGGCCGTCTTGGGTGTCGGTAAATTGGGTGGATACAAAGCGACGGCGCCTTTATCGGGGCAACGTGTTTTAAGACGCCAAGTCTGGGAGGCGGCTGCACCGGCTTTAACCGGATTTGGCGTGGAAGTGGGCCTGACTGTGGAATGCCTGCGACACGGGTTTACACTCCGTGAACTGCCCGTGCAGATGTACCACCGGGAAACAGGCCGGGATTGGGCCGGTTTTTGCCACCGGGGACGCCAGTTTCGCGATCTGCTTTTAACATTTTGGTCTCTGTGGTTGAAAGGGGGGGTGAAAGCTTAATGGCTGTGGCTTTGTACTTAGGTTTAATTACCCTGCTGGCTGTTTTACTTGTCCCTGCCACGGCCGTCTTTTTGCAAATGGCAGGCCATGTTAAGCGTAATTACCGGCAAAAAAAAATACCGCAAAGTTTGGGTATAGTATTTTTGCCGGTATACGTGCCGGCAGCTTTTTGGGCCGCCCGCCAAGGTTTAGTGGCGAAGGAGAAACTGCTGGCAGTTTTTCTGCTTACTTTTGGCTTTTGTCTTTTAGGCTTTTTGGATGACCTTTGGGGCAGTACCGTAGTCAAAGGTTTTAGCGGCCATTTTCGCCAATTTTTTGCCCGCGGTCAAATTACTACCGGATTGGTGAAGGCAGTACTAGGTTTTGGGCTTTGCCTTTATGTGGTGTTTTTACTGTCCGGGTTAAGGTTTTTACTGATTTTTGAAGCTTCTCTCATTGCCTTGTCGGCAAACCTGCTAAATTTATTTGATCTGCGCCCCGGACGGGCACTGAAAGTTTTTTTTCTTTTTGCTTTATTTTGGCTTTTGCTCCTGCCGCAAGAGGAGCATATCCTGCTTTTATTTCCTTTTTTTATCACTGCGCTGGTATTGCTTCCGTATGATTTGCACGGCGCTGTCATGCTGGGAGATGCCGGGGCCAATCTTTTAGGGGCTGTACTCGGTTTGGCCGTAGTGCTGTATGCTAATTTTTGGTGGCAACTGCTCTTTTTGGTTTTGCTTTTATCTCTGCATTTGCTGGCGGAAAGAATTTCTTTAACCGGCTTAATTGCCCGCTACCCGCTTTTAACTTATCTTGACCGTTTAGGGCGGACAGACTAAGGACCCGGGAGGAACAAAAATGATTTCTGCAAAAATGAAGGTGAGAGAAATTGTTTAGTCGCCGTTTGGGGGAAGTTGTGGCCGTCAGTAGTAAATGGGGTGAGTGTGAAGTACTGGAAGTTATCTGTGAAGAAAAATTGACACAGGCTTTAAATTATGTGCCCCTGACCGGGCGGGCAGATGTGGGCGATTATGTTATGCTGAATACTACGGCGGTGGAGCTGGGCTTAGGTACAGGCGGGCTGCATTTTGTCTGTCTTAATTTGACCCGCCCGGAAGCTAACAGCCAAGAACCGGGACATATTATGAAATTGCGTTATACGCCGCAGCAGGTGCGCGTCTTGGCCGTGGAAGAGGAAGCTTCACCCTATCATGGCATTATGAAAGAAGCAAGCTCACTTATGGGAATGCCTGTGATCGTGGCTGAATTACACAGCATGCTGGCACCAACTGCCATTGCCCTCAAGCAAAAAAAGCCTGATGTGCGCCTGGCATATTTAATGACAGACGGAGGTGCACTGCCGGCTTTTTTTAGCAAAACAGTTTATGCATTAAAGAAAAGTGGATTTATTTGCGGCACCATTACTGCCGGCCATGCTTTTGGCGGTGATTTGGAGGCTGTAAATGTTTACAGCGGCCTTTTGGCAGCCAAGCAGGTTTTACATGCCGATGCCGTCATAATTTGTATGGGGCCCGGCGTGGTAGGCACCGGTACCCCCTTTGGCTTTTCCGGGCTGGAATTAGGGGACAATTTAAATCGTGCAGCAGTTTTAGGGGGACGCCCCATTGCCGTGCCCAGAATCAGCTTTGCGGACAGACGCCCCCGGCACCGCGGCTTATCTCACCATACCCTGACAGCATTGACGGTGGCGGCACTTGTTTCTGCCGATCTGCCCCTGCCTGTCCTGGATGAGGAGAAAAATGCCTATCTTCAGCAGCAAATTACGGCCAAAGGACTGGCAGAAAAACATGCCGTCTATACGTATGAAGGGCTGACACTTTCAGTGTTGGCGGGGAATGAGGATTTATGCCGCACCATGGGACGAAGTCTAACTGAAGATCCTGATTTTTTCCTGGCGGTAGTGGCCGCCGCCCACCATACCGCTTTAATTTTAGAGCAAAAATTAATGGATTTGCCGGTGAAGGAATGCACGCAAAGTCATCTTCCGTGGTAAAGCACGTAAATACAGGCGTAACTGGCGCACTGTACCGATAAATATAAAACCGTTGTGAAAGCAGACGGTCCGCATCGAAAACAACCTCCCCTTCTGTCTCCTTATTGCAGGTATACGTGCAGCAGATAAATTTATGCCTCCTGTCTGCCGGTAAAAAAAATATGCCCGGCTTTCTGTTTTGTCAGGGAGCAAAAAGAGCTACCGGAGACAAGTTGTATCATATCTGTAGTTTTAGTCGCATAAAATGTGCATGATGGACAGGAGGGGAGATTATGCGGAGGCACAAAAACGGGCTTTTTCACCATCTGCAGGAGAATATAAAAGTTTATCTTTTGGTTTTCATCTTGTTTACTGCCGGGATTATTGCCGGTTCATTATCTGTTTATTGGCTGCAGGCAGAACAGGTTGAGGAGTTAAACCGGGTTTTTTTTGGTTTTATTGATTATCTCTCCGGGCAAAAACCGTTAAACCAAATTCTGATTCTGAAACAGTCTTTATTACAAAACGGTTTGTTTTTGTTTATCCTTTGGCTCTGTGGGATTCTTTTTTTTGGTTTTATTTTTGTCCTGGGAGCCATGTTTTACAGGGGTTTTACCATAGGTTTTACTGTTGGTTTTTTAGCCCGGCAAAAAGGTTTCGGCGGAGTCATGTTTGCAGCGGCGGCAGTTTTACCGCAAAATCTGCTCTTTGTGCCGGCAGCAGCAGCTGCCGCCGTTTTTGCCCTTTCTTTTTCCTGGCTGTTGTTTTGCCGCCGTTTTGGGGGCAGGCAAAATTTTGCTTATGGTGAATCCTTGCTGCAGTATTCTTTTGTGTTTTTAGTAACGGGAGTTTTTTTCCTGGCCGGCAGTTTAGTAGAGACTATGGTTTCACCGGTTTTCATGCGTCTTCTTGTTTCCTTGCTTTAAAGCGAAACGTTCTTGACAGGATCATGTCACCATATAATTAAGGGAAAAGCCATTATCCGGGGAGGCGTAATACTTGTGACGGTAATAAAAGCTTTTTGGCGGTTTGTGGTGATTATGCTGGTTTTAATCTTTGTTTTACCGTTAATTCATTTTTACGGGGTGCGGGCTCTGCAGCCGGAAAGTTTTATGCCCGAAAGGCATTCTCTTCCCGCCCTGGCGGCAGATTTAGAGGAAACAGAAAAGAAATTTGCCGCGCGCTTCAAGTCTTATTTACATGATTTTTATCAAAACGGGTTATGATTTTGCTAAAGGAAAAGGATTTTGTCTAAATTGTGACGAATAGTTTTTCCGGATATAGGAAACAGGTTGTGTGTAGATTACGGTTAATAAGCAGTTTTTATATAAAGGAGAGCGTTATGGAACAGACATTACGGGAATTTATACATTATTTGTCGGTGGAAAGAGGCTTGGCCGCCAACACTTTAGAAGCTTATAGTCGGGATTTGCGTGGTTTTACTTCTTTTTTGAAGAAATCGGGTGTCAGTGCTTATGAAGAAGTTAAACGTAATCAGATTGTGGCTTATATACATAGTTTGCGGAAAAACGGTAGAGCTGCATCAACGCTTTCCCGTAATCTGGCTTCCATTCGTTCTTTTTATAATTTTTTGTTTATGGAAAAAAGAATTAGTGATAATCCTACCGCCGATTTGGAATCGCCAAAAATTGAAAAGAAACTGCCCCGCGTTTTAAGTACGCAGGAAGTGGAGACTTTGCTGGAACAGCCGGATTGCCGGCAGCTTGGCGGTTTGCGTGATAAAGCCATGTTGGAAGTAATTTATGCCACCGGGATTCGCGTTTCGGAGTTAATGTCGCTGGATCTTAGTGATATTAATTTAGAAGCAGGTTTTATCCGCTGTATTGGTAAAGGTGATAAAGAAAGAATTATTCCGTTGGGTTCCGTGGCCGTTCGCTACGTGGAGGAATATTTGCAAAACAGTCGTCCTAAACTGGTGCGTTTCCTGGGAGAGACAGCCCTTTTTGTGAACCAGCACGGCAGGCGTATGACCCGGCAGGGATTTTGGAAAATCCTTAAGAAGTACGCCAGGCAGGCAGGGATTACCAAAGATATTACCCCGCATACAATACGTCATTCTTTTGCCACACATCTTCTGGAAAACGGTGCGGATTTGCGTTCTGTACAGGAAATGCTGGGACATGCTGATATCTCCACCACGCAAATCTACACCCAGGTTAAGATCGGAAGAGCACACGTCTGAACTCCAGTCACTTAGGCATCT
>ERZ773359.4024-NODE-4024-length-15991-cov-5.318775_pt1 | contig 15991 bp, 20 predicted proteins | sample MGYA00374955_ERZ773359 | MGnify/ENA primary metagenome ERZ773359 (study PRJEB29098, sample SAMN04486028) | biogas fermenter metagenome | study: EMG produced TPA metagenomics assembly of the Biogas fermentation microbial communities from Germany - Plant 4 DNA1... | reverse complement strand
TACAGCCAGATAAAAATATAACTGACATACAAAAAGAGCTGACAGATTTTATCCATGAAATTTAACACAATAAATATATCTTGCCATTTAAAAAAGTGTCAGGAATGCTACTGACACTTTTTTAACACATTAAAATATTTCACTTACAGTAATGTCTTAGAGTACAAAAAATTTATAGATCAATATGACATACCAGTTTTAAGAGCTTCCATTTCTTCTGGAATCATATAATGTTTATTTTCGGACAGGACACTATAAAGGGCTTTTTCAAAGTTTTGAGGCTTGACGCAACCTGTTTCCTTAATGAGTTTGCCAAGCAAATAGATATTGGAATACGGTTTGTTTTCTGCATCATTTGCAAGCTGGGTAGCCGGGATTTCAAACACACTGATATCTGTTCTTGTTGTCTTTTTATGAACCAGCGAGCTGTCAGCAATCAAAATTCCGCCCGGTTTTATCCAGCTCTCAAATTTCTCAAGAGAAGGATTATTCATAACCACCAATGCTGAACATGAATTTAGAACAGGGGAGCCAATTTCTGTATCAGATATAACAACCATGCAGTTTGCTGTTCCGCCCCTCATTTCAGGTCCATATGAAGGCAGGAAAGAAACGTTCTTATCCTCAAGCATTCCCGCATAGGCCAGCAGTCTTCCGGCGGAAAGAATTCCCTGACCGCCGAAACCAGCAATAATAAACTCATGAAGCATCATACACTAAACCTCCAACTCTGTATCGACAAAAACGCCGAGTGGATAATGTGGAATCATTTCTTTTTCAATTCGTTTAAGGGCCTCAACTGGATTTAGACCCCAGTTGGTAGGACAAGTTGAAAGTATCTCGACAAGTGAGAACCCTTTCTTTGCTATCTGGACTTGAAAGGCCTTTTTTACTGCTGCTTTTGCTTTTCTGACATGCTTTACATCATGAAGTGAAACTCGTTCTATATACGCCGGCCCTTCCAATTTTGAAAGCATTTCACAAACTCTTACAGGATAACCATTTAGTTTAGCATCCCTTCCATATGGAGTGGTAGTGGTAACCTGACCCAACAGTGTCGTTGGTGCCATCTGCCCGGATGTCATTCCGTAAATTGTGTTGTTAATAAATATTACAGTGATATTTTCCCCTCTGGTTGCAGCATGTACGATTTCTGCAGTACCTATTGCTGCAAGATCACCATCGCCTTGATATGTAAATACTATATTATCCGGCAGACTTCTCTTAATTCCTGTTGCCACAGCAGGGGCGCGACCATGTGCCGCCTGGACCATGTCGCAGTTGAAATATAAATAGTTGTTATATGCGCATCCTACTGGTGAAACACCAACTGTCCTGCCCTCTATTTCCAGTTCATCAATGGCTTCTGCTACAAGTCTGTGAGCAATTCCATGCGTACAGCCGGGACAATAATGCATGGGCACATCACATAATGCTTTCGGAGCTTTAAAAACTACTGCCATTTATTTGTTCTCCTCTCTGAATTTCACATACTCTTATAAATTAACGATGTTTCTCTCTTATCTCCATGACTTTATCCATAATATTTTTGACTGTAGGAATCATACCGCCCATTCTTCCGGTAAAGTACACGGGTTTTCTTCCGTTAACTGTAAGTTTTACATCTTCAACCATCTGACCAGAACTCATTTCCACAGTTAAAAATGCACAGGGTATGTCTATTATTTTTTCAAATCCTTCTGTTGGGAAAGGCCACAGTGTAATCGGTCTCATAAGTCCCAAGTTAATGCCCTGCTCTTTTGCCTCCTTGATAGCTCCTTTACAAATACGGGCAACAGAGCCATAGGCAACAAGAATTATTTCAGCATTCTCACAGTTATATAGTTCATATCGTTGCTCATTCCCTGAAATGGTTTGATATTTATTCTGCAGATTAATATTCCACTGCTCCAGGACAGCAGGATCTATATGTATGGATGTAACCACATTGTGCTCTCTTTTATTGTCATGACCACAAGCGGCCCAGCTTTTGTCATAGGTTTCTACCTTTTCTTCATCGCGGAACTCTACAACTTCCATCATCTGCCCCAAAACACCGTCCCCCAGGATCATTGACATAATACGGTATTTATCAGCCAGATTGAAGGCATCTATTGTAAGCTCATAGAGTTCCTGAACACTTGATGGTGCAAGCACTATCATACGGTAATCTCCATGTCCGCCTCCTTTGGTAGCCTGGAAATAGTCACTTTGTGAAGGCTGAATCCCTCCAAGACCGGGTCCGCCGCGCATAATATTAACCAAAACAGCAGGAAGCTGAGCACCTGCTATATAAGAAACACCTTCCATCTTCAGACTGATTCCCGGACTTGATGATGAGGTCATAACTCTTTTTCCGGTACTTGCAGCACCATAAACCATATTTATCGCCGCAACTTCACTCTCGGCCTGTAGGAAAACACCGCCTATCTTTGGCAACTTTTTCGCCATATAATGTGCAATTTCAGTCTGGGGTGTTATAGGGTAGCCGAAATAGTGACGACATCCTGCACGTATTGCCGCTTCGGCAATTACTTCATTGCCTTTCATCAATAGCTTCTGACCCATTTATAGCTCCTCCTTCTATTTTTCTACTGCTATTACGCAATCCGGACAAATCATAGCACAAAAAGCGCAGCCTATGCATTTATCCATTTCAACCACTTCTGCCGGAAAATAGCCTTTTGCGTTCAGTTTCTCAGGATTTTCCCTTATGATTTTCTTAGGGCAAACTTCGATACAAAGTCCGCAGCCTTTGCAACGATCATCCCTGAAAGTTACCTTTGCCATATTCGTTACTCCTTTATATACAGTAGTAATCATATCAGTTAAAATCAGCAGGTAGCCATAAAATTGAAATATATTTAAATCAGAGCAGGATTTATAAGGATTATGAATTTTACACAGCTGTCTCGCGATATTATACAACAAATCCTGAAAAATTTGTTTTTTATTAGTTTAAAACTTAAATAATTTCTTGTCAAATAGTTGACAAAAAACTGCACTGTAATTCATATCAGGATTGAAATTCCAGCGCAGTAGTTAAAATGGTAATAATATATTCTTATCCAGAACAAGTACCGGATAATCAATTTTATCATAGACTTGATCTTCAAGACTTTTCATAACACAACTGGCAGCAATGGGGATACCGGTTTTCTCCGATACTTCTCTGGCAAGTTCAAATCCGTAAAATATGTCATCGGCAGTTGTTTCTTCAAGATAGTGGGTATTGTTTATCAATTTTGTAATTTTAAGACGTGATGCAAACTCTACTTCGTTGATATAGTTAATGACATCCTCCAGGTTTTGAGTCATGGGCCTTGCCCTGTTTATTACAAAAAACATATCATACTCATTTTTAGCTATATCCGCCAGGTACCGTCCCAAAACACGGGCCCCTTCTTCATCACCGCCTACATCCAAAATGAGCCTGCGGTTTTTATTTTTTAAAGCTACGGTAATTTCAGGACCAACCACAGGCACGTCAACATTGGTGTTTGCATATAGTGGTGCAATAACGCCAATCCCCATTTCTTCAAGTCTGGCTTTCGCATCTGAACTTCTGAAAAAAGGATTCACTATATCCATATCTGCCAGAAGAACATTATCATGTTCTCTCTTTATTAAAAAAGCAGCATTTACTGAAATTTCAGATTTTCCGCTTCCATAATGACCGCAGAAGATATTTATTCTTTTATCAAATTGAAGTGTTTTCATTATTTTCATCCTTCTTTATCTAATGAACATATACACTTTCTTTCATATTTCCTTCTGCCGTTTTCATATAAGTCATTCCCTTTTGAATCAATAATGACATAACAGGGCAAATTCTCAACTTCGATTCTTCTGATAGCCTCAGTTCCCAAATCTTCAAAAGCTATTATTTCTTGTTTTTTAATACATGAAGATATTAGAGCCCCAGCACCACCAATTGCTCCAAAATATATTGCCTTATGTTTTTTGATTGCTTCTTTTACAGCAGTGTTTCTGAGACCTTTTCCTATCATACCCTTTAACCCAAGAGCAATTAATTTTGGAGTGTAGGCATCCATTCTGCCACTGGTGGTGGGACCGGCTGAGCCTATGACTTTTCCTTCAGGTGAAGGACATGGACCTACATAGTAAATGATCTGATCATTTATATCGAAAGGAAGAGGTTTATTCTTCTCTAAAAGTTCAATCATCCGCTTATGGGCAGCATCCCTTCCGGTATATAGCACACCAGAGATGTAAACCTTGTCTCCTGCTTTAAGTTCCTGAATTGTTTTATCATCAAGTGGAGCAGAAATATATCTGGGCATTATCAACATCCTCGTTTTAAAATATAGTGAAACTATTTTGTTATTTATAAATATAAATTTTATAATGAAATATATGTATAATTATAACTCAATTTTTTATATTGTACATCACTTTAAGGTCATCTGTATATTGACCATCTTCATTATAAATAATCAAATTAGGCATGATTTTTAATCCAGGATTGCCATTTTTCAATCCTTTAATCAGAAAAAGATTTGGAGGGCTGTTATATCTGGTACAAACAAACCGTAACAGTTTAGGTTCAAGTTTTACCTTTCTCATTCCTTCTATTGCGTCAGCAAGTCTGTCAGGCCTATTTACCATAAAAAACTCGCCCTTAGGTTTCAACATAGTGGCAGCACTTTCAAGAACGTCCTGTAAAGTGCATAAAATCTCATGACGGGATATGGCTTTGCCCTGCTCCGGATTTATTAATCCGCTTCCGGACCTCATATAAGGAGGATTTGTAACTACTGTATCAAAAGAACCGGGCTGTAAGAATTCCCTGACTTTTTTTATATCACCATGTATTATTTCGATTTTTTGTTCAAGGGCGTTGCCACGCACGCTCCTTTTTGCCATATCAACAATTTCAGGTTGTATCTCAATGCCAGCAATATATTCTGCCTGGGTTTTGGCAGAAAGAAGAATGGGTATTATGCCTGTGCCAGTCCCAAGATCTAAAACTTTTGATCCTTTTCCAGCCGATACGAAATTTGACAATAGAACTGCATCCATTCCAAACCGGAATGTGTTCTTTTTTTGGAGGATGTACAGGCCATTTATCTGAAGATCCTCTAAAGTCTCATCATGCAAAACATTGAAGTTCATAGTTTATCACCTTATAAGAAAAGGCCAGATATTAACTGGCCCCCTTAATGATTATCAGAGAGTTTTATTCAGGTTGTGGTGCATCTACAGGACAAACACTGGCACAAGAACCACAATCAATGCAAGAATCAGCATCTATTATGTACTTGTCATCTCCGGCAGATATACAATCTACTGGGCATTCAGGCTCACAAGCACCGCAGCTGATGCATTCATCTGAAATGAAATATGCCATGGCGGACACCTCCTAACAAGTTATATAGATAACAGTGGACGTATGTGTAATGTATACATAATCCAGACATATCGTATAATATAATATTTGTTGTGTCAATAAAAAAAGAGCAATAAAACTGCTCTTTTTGGTAGTTCATTGCAGAACTTTATTATTAATCTTCCAATTCCCTGAGTTCCTCAAGTTCTTCAAGTTCCTTAAGCTCTTCAAGTTCTATTTCATCAAGCCCGCCGTCTACACCATCGTCGGCTTTATCTGTCTCTTTTACGACTTTTACGTCATCAAAAGTATACTCTTTAATATCAGAGCCCTGTTCATCGTCAAGTTTTATCTTCACAAATTCTTTAAGCAAATTAACCTGAACCACTTCACCCAGTCCGTCAGGAGTCTGCACAGTCGCTCCTTCTTTGGGAGCTTTCTTAAGAAGATGTTCATATGTTTCGTGTTCAAATTTAAGGCAACACATCAGTCTTCCGCATGTTCCGGAAATCTTGGCGGGATTCAGCGACAGTGACTGTTCTTTTGCCATTTTTATTGAAACCGGGTGAAATTCAGCAAGATGAGTGCTACAGCACAATGTGCGACCACAGGCACCTATGGAGCCCATCATTTTTGCCTCATCTCTCACACCAATCTGTCTCAGTTCAATTCTTGTACGGAAAACAGAAGCCAGGTCTTTAACCAGCTCCCTGAAATCCACGCGGCCATCTGCAGTGAAATAAAAAAGAATCTTATTATTGTCAAAAGTATACTCACAATCTATAAGTTTCATATCCAAGCCATGTTTTTTAATTTTTTCAAGGCATATGGCAAATGCCTCTTTCTCTTTCTCTTTGTTTTCCTGAACATGTTTCAGATCATCTTCAGTAGCTTTTCTGATTACACTTTTCAAGGGCGAAACTACTTCTTCATCCGGCACTTCACGATTGGCCAATACCACCTTCCCGCATTCCACGCCTCTCGCAGTTTCAACTATAACCATATCGCCTACTGAAAACTCATTATCACATGGATCAAAATAGTATATCTTACCTGCAGTCATGAAACGGACTCCAACAACCTTAACCATATTAATGTCCTCCTATGGAAGAATAAAAACAATCAGGTTCCCAGTGTAACCATATCAACTGCAAGCTGATAGTTCATATTGCGTTTGAGGGCAGACCTGATATCTTGTATATTATTTATTTTTTCTATGATTTCATAAGGTTTTAACCCATTGGCATACTCTAATATCTTATCCTTTTTATCATTATTAATCAACCCGTCATGAACACCATAGCATGCTATTAATGCATCTCTTAAAACAGACAGAAGTATGTCCATGCATTCTGAAAAAGCCTCTTTATTATTTGATAAATACAAGTTCAAATCCAGGGCTGAAAATTCTTTACTGTCAAAGACAAAGTCCATTACCTTGTCGCGCAACTCTTCAATTTCCCCATCATTTATCAATTTACCTGCTTTTCCCGGAATCCCCGAACTAAGCTCATATACATATTCCTTGCCGCTCATATCCAAGCCTTCAAGTTGCAGTATTTGATTTAATTCTTCAAAAGTATATGGCTTAAGTTTGGTCTGCACAACACGGGATCTTATTGTAGCAACCAGCGAATCATAATAAGCAGTGGTCATAAGTATAACAGCATACTGCGGAGGCTCTTCCAAGGTTTTTAAAAGGCAGTTCTGAGCCTCGACAGTCATTCTGTCCGCCTCTTCTATAAGATAGACCTTACGGCCATAGGCAGGTTTGATATTTATATTATCAATCAGTTCCCGTATTTGACTTATAAGTATTCTTTGAGTTTCACTTCTGATAACTGTAAAGCCGGGATTGCCTTCCAGGTCAAAACTTTTGCATGACCGGCAGTACCCGCATGGCATATCTTCAGAATTGGTGCATAATATCATTTTGGCAATGTAACGGGCCAATGTTTTCTTTCCTGCACCTTCAGGTCCTGTAAAAGCATAGGCATGGCCAAGGGTATGATTTTTTATATGTTCCATAAAGCTATCGATAATGGCCTTTTGTCCTATGAAAGTCATTATAAAACTCCTTTGTAATTCTAAGTTTTAGCATTTATTAGTTTTAATTATTTATAATCAGATAACATTACTTTTGCACTTTTATAATATCAAATCCAGTATCAGCCCGCGGATATCTTCTATCCGTCCAATAATTTTAAGATTATCCCGTTCCTTGTTAAGTACATCCTGGGTGAGCTGTTCAAGTTCTTTATTTATAGTTTTGATGGTAGCAAAAACTCTATGTCTGCCCCTTCTGTCCAGAACATTTTCCTTGGTAAACCTGCCAAAACTTCTTACGGCTTCAGCCAAAAAATCCATTACCATTCGTTTATAAACTTTAAGCTCATATATATCAATATTTTCAGACAGTTTTTTACCCTGTTTTTCTATTTCCAGAGCCATTCTTTTAAGTTCTTCTTCATGGCTTTGAGAAAAATGCTTTTCCAAATGGGAATTGAACTTAGAAGCACTTTTCTTTCTAACAGCCACAGACTCCAGGGGCATATTGGTCCTCAGCCTGTCAGGCTTCTTACCTGAACCGCCAATTTTTAAAGACATATTTATCCCTCCCGTCAGCAATCAAGGAGTTCGTCCACATATTTTCTAATACTTACAAAAACCTCTTCCGGACATCTGCGGGTATCAATTCTTTTTATTCTGTCGGGATATAAACTTACAAGAGTATTATAACCTTCGTAGACATTACGGTGAAACTCCATTTTTTCGCTTTCTATACGATCAGCTTCCTCGCCGCTTGAGTTTCGCCTCGACATTGCCGTATCCGCGTCAATATCCATAAAAAACGTCAAATCAGGCATATATTTTCCTATAGCAAAACTGTTTACAGTACTGACTGTTTTAATACCCAGTCCTCTGCCCATTCCCTGATAGGCATAGGAAGAATCAACAAAACGGTCACAAATAACAACTTTACCGGCTTCAATATCGGGACCTATTACCGAGTGAACCAGTTGTGCTCTGGAAGCAGCGTACAAAAGCATTTCAGTTACCGCGCACATTTCCTTATTTTCTTTATCCAACAGTAAATCCCTTATTTTTTCACCTATAGGAGTGCCTCCAGGTTCCCGCACAATAGTTACTTCCATCCCTTTTTTCTTTAAATAGTCGGACAGAAACTTTATTTGCGTGGATTTGCCCGATCCGTCATTACCTTCGAAAGTTATAAAAAATCCTTTTTTCAAACCAACTCATCTCCATCATTTTAAATAATTACAGAAATCTTTTGATTATTGATTCCATGGATCAAACATCCCATCGACAACAGCTCAGAAATATAATCTGTAATTTCAGAAGTTATTCTTTCCCCGGGATTAAGCAATGGAATTCCCGGCGGGTAAGGAACTATTGAAGTACTGCATATTTCTCCTGCTGCTTTATTTATCGGAATTTCTCTTGTTTTGGAAGAGATAGCCTGATGGAGAGGTATCACTCTTTCAGGCAATGAATTATATAATGGCAGGTTCTTCCGTTCCTTCCCTGTTCCATATTCTTCAGATATTCTGCCCAGAGCATTTAATAACTTTTTAAAATCATTTTCTGTATGGAAAGGCGTAGCAATTAATACGAGATTAAACTGGTCAGCCATTTCAGCTACTATTCCGTAATCCTTTCTCAGAATTTCTTCAGCTGAGTATCCGGAAAGAGCTGTGTTTTTTAAACTGAGAACAATACGGGAAAAATCGGTTTCAAAGCCTTTATATTCTGTGCAAACTCTGTTGATGCTAGGAATATTCTCTATTCCCCGGTTAAACTCGTTAATGTTTTCCAAAAGTCTCTGATATAAGCTGTATCCTTTCCTTTCCATAAAATCTCTGGCGAAATCAATGGATGCCATCAGCAAATAAGAAGGGCTGGTTGTCTGTAGCATGGACGAAATCATCTCAACTTTTTCCCTGGAAATCAGATTGTTTTTTCCGTGTAATATGGCTGTCTGCGTAAGAGCCGGCATAGTTTTGTGCAGACTTTGTACACATAATTCAGCACCTGCTCTTATACCGCATTCCGGGAAAGCGTTATGAAATATGAAATGCGCACCATGTGCTTCATCGATAAGCAAAGGTACATTATATTTCTGGGATATCTTTACTATATCTTCAACGGATGAAGCTATACCGTAATAATTAGGCCTTGTAATTAAAATACCCTGGGCATCAGGATTATCAACTAATGCCTGTTCCAGATCCTGAGGATTTATGCCTTTAGGAATTTGATTCTCATTATCAATTTCAGGTAGCACAAAAACCGGTTCTGCCTTTAAAAGTGCCAGAGCATTTAAAACAGATTTGTGGCAATCACGACCGATAATCAGCTTTCCACCCTGCCTAACAACTGAATTTATCATTATATGTATCCCGGTTGTTGAACCGTTTACAAGAAAAATTGAATAATCGGCACCAAAACATCGGGCTGCCAAGTCCTGGGCCTCCTTTATGACACCAACAGGGCTGTGCAGGCAATCAGAACCCGGTATTTCAGTAATATCCCATTGACCTGCAATTTTAAGTTCATTAATAAGACCCCGGCCAAGAATATGACCGGGCATATGAAACGGAACAGGATTTTCATTTTTATATGTCTCAAGCATTCTCAAAATAGGTGTATTCATACAATTCACTTATTCACTTTATCTTAAGCATAATCATTTAATAACACCGAATTTATTAAAGGGATAAATTCTGAAAACAGCCTTTCCTTCAACCCAGGAACGGTCTATAACCCCAAAGTCTCTGCTGTCACTGCTATAGCCTCTGTTATCACCGATTACAAAAAGTTTATTTTCCGGCACTGTAATTTTCTCCATGTTTCCATTCAGAACTATACCCTGAACCGGATCAATTCTGGCGTAATCTTCCTCAATGGCTTCTCCGTTAAGATAAAGAACATTGTCAACAATCTCTATTTCGTCACCCGGAAGGCCAATCACTCTTTTTATAAGGCGATTGCTACGAAATTGACCATTAAATTTCTTGATAATATCAGTAACATATATGTGTGCCCTGCCTATGACACCATTTACGGGCTCGTCCTTCAAAAAAATTATGATATCCCCTCTCTCAGGTTCGGAAAAAGCGTATGAAAGTTTATTCATAATCAGCTTATCGCCGGGGTCAAGAGTATCACGCATAGAACTCATATTTACTTCTGTTAAGGCAAACAATTCGCTTTGAATCACAGATGCTATAATGACAGCAGCGAATATTAGCGCAATCCAGTCGAATATTTCTCTTATTATAGTTTTCTTTTTCTCTTGCTCCAAAAAAAGCAACTCCTTTCAGAAGATTACTTAAATTGTAACTTTAAGTACACCTTCAAGCTCCATGATTTTTGATGACAGCATGGCATAGTCAATTACCCTTCCAGTGCGTTCCAGCTGACATAATATCTTTTTATTGCCTGAATTATCTTTTAATACTTCGATGGATTTTATATCAAGTTTCAGGTCCTGGAACAGTTCATTGAGCGGCACCATAATATCGGTGTCTGCCTCTATTTGAATAATTTTTGACTTTATATGGAATTTGGTTTTAACAATTTTCAAATACATCAGAACTAACCAAATCAGCAATGTTGATATTACTGCTCCGACATAAAAGCCTATTCCACAAGCCAGCCCTATACAAGCAACCGCCCAGACACTTGCAGCTGTTGTCAATCCTCTTACAGAGACTCCGTGTCTGATTATGGCACCTGCACCCAAAAAACCTATTCCGCTTACAACCTGAGCTCCAATTCGGGTAACGTCTACATCAATTTTATCCCCATAAGCCTCCAGTGTAAACAATGAAATGAGCATTATAAGACAAGCGCCAAGGCTGACTAATATATGGGTTCTGAATCCGGCAGGGGTATGCCTTGTATACTCACGTTCAAAACCAATGATTCCGCCCAATATACAAGCTACCAGTAACCTTATTATAACAATTCCCAAAAAACCAAAATTAAATTGGAAGTCCCATAATTGCACTATCCGATCACCTCATTTGAATTTCTTAATACACTTAAGCTATGGTTTCTTGTTTCAACGGTTTTAACATGTAAAAGAAAACCTTTATTCAAAATATATCGAATAGTACTTTCAGCACATAATACTATACACATATCGAGGTTTTCAAATGCTGCCCTTCTCATGTTTTCAATATTTTCAAAATTACGCAAAGGTTCTATGTAATCAGCTACATAAATAATCTTCTCTAAAGTTGTCATCCCTGCCTTTCCGGTTGTATGCCACCTTATTGCACTTAGAATTTCCGGGTCGGTTATTCCATATTCAACCTGTGCAATGTGCTGTCCAATTATTCCGTGCAAAAGCGGAGTATGGGTCAACTCTATAGGGTCAGCTTCATAGCCTATTTTTTCAATATATTCTATAGCCTTTTCTTTTTTATAATTCTTACCACAATCATGAAGAATTCCTGCGATTTTGGCCTTTTCGATATCTGTTCCATACTTCTTCGCTAACTTTGCTGAAACTTCCATTACATTGACAGAATGACGGAATCTGAATTCATCCAGTTCATTTTTCAATTTATTGATTATTTCATTAATATTCATTTTTAATCCTTGTCACTCCTGTATAAACCCCTTTTATAAATATAGTCTGCTACACTGGCAGGGGTTCTGTAGCGTATGGAAGCACCTTTTTTTATCCTTTCCCTTATTTCAGTCGAGGAATAGTCCATAGCCCTGTGCCCGGAAACTAAAATTTTAGCACCCATTTCATTTGTAAATTTGTCTATATGCTCATTTAATAAATTTTCATCTGTATCGGGCCTTTTGGCAACTATAATCTTGCTAAGGCTAAATATTTGCTGGTAGTCCCTCCAGGTATGAAACTGAACGAGAGAATCAGCACCTACTATTAAAAAAAGTTCCTTAAAGCTATATATTTTTCTGAATTCTTTCAGAGTATCAACTGTATAAGAAGGTCCGCTACGTCTGATTTCAATATCACTTAACTTAAAGTATGGATTGTCTTCAATTGCAAGCTCGACCATCCTTAACCGGTCTTCGGGGCTGATAATATTTTCTTTTGTCTTATGAGGCGGTATTCTGGCCGGTATAAAAATGATCTTATTAAGATTAAATTCTTCTCTTATGCTTTCGCACATAAGCAGATGCCCGTAATGAACAGGGTTGAAAGTACCTCCCATTAAACCTACCACATAAACACTTCCTATATAGTAATTTTATTGTAAATTCAAACGAATTTCTTTATTTCATATGCAAATGCCCGTCCAATTTGATCGGGACAGGCATCAGTTTGCATATTATTATTTCACAATGTAACCCATGTCTTCAATAGTACCTTTAAGTATATCGGCATCTAATCTCTCATCATCATATTCTATTGCTACCCGCTTTGATTCAATATCTACGATGACATTGTAAACTCCATTGAGTTGTGTCAGTTGATTTTTAATATTACGGGCACAGTTCTCGCACGATACACCTTCCACATTAAATGCAATATTTTGTTCAGACATTCTTTCTCACCTCACAAAGTAGTCGAATAAATTATGACTGCACAAAGACTTATAACAAGTTTTTATATTATTAAACTTGTATAAAATTATCTTTATTATAACTAAAAAGCTTTGGGCAATCCTTTACGTCCTTTATGCTGATAAATTAAACCCTCTTGGGAGGGTTTTGTCAGCAAGTGAAGTTTACTTTCTAAAAGCCATAAACAAATGACTTTTAATATCAGAATTAATTATATAGCATTGTTTCAAACATGTCTATCGGTAATTTACTTGTTTTCCTTATGATATAGATTTTAATTTTTTATCGGAGATGTTGTAACAACTCCGTGAAATAGTCGGGTAAAGGTGCTTCAAAAATCATCTCTTCATTTGTACGCGGATGAATTAAATTTAAAAACCGTGCATGGAGCACCTGGCCTTTCGTATCCATAACAGAAAGCTTTTTTCCATATACCGGATCCCCTGTTACCGGGTGCCCGATAGCTGCCATGTGTACACGTATTTGATGTGTCCTTCCTGTTTCAAGTTTAAGACGAACATATGAGTATCCGCGTAAATGTTCCAGAACCTCAAAATAAGTGACAGCAGGTTTTCCATTTTTGACCACTGCCATCTTTTTTCTGTTGACAGGATGCCGTCCTATAGGCGCTTCTATTTTACCCGAAGGTTCTTTGACAATTCCATCTACAACAGCATCATATGTTCTTTTCATAGTATGATTTTTGATTTGTTCCGCAAGCTTTAAATGGGCAAGATTATTCTTGGCAACTACCAGTAAACCTGTAGTGTCCTTGTCAATTCTGTGAACAATTCCAGGGCGTATAACACCATTGATGTCAGAAAGAGAATCTTTGCAATGAGCCAAAAGTGCATTTACAAGTGTGCCATTCCAATTTCCCGCTGCGGGATGAACAACCATATCCTTTGATTTGTTGATTACAATTATATCCTGATCTTCATAAACTATATTCAATGGGATAGTTTCAGGTTCTATGTCGAAAGTTTCAGGGTCGGGAATTTCAACTTTAATGTTCATTCCTGCTTTAGTTTTAATACGGCTTTTCGCGGTTTTATCATCAACCGTTACATGCCCGTTTTCTATTAACTTTTGGATATAACTGCGGGAAACATCCTCCATTTTTTTTGCAAGCCATACATCAAGTCTTTTGCCCTCTTCAGTCTCTGAAATAATAAATTGTTTAATTGTCATCCGTTCCCGACACCTCTGATTGTATTTGAATTATTGATGTTTAACAGGTTCTTTATAAATAAAAATTATATATATAACTAATAAAAAGACACCAACATTCACACAAATATCTGCGACATTAAAAACCGGAAAATCATAGCCAAAAGGATAGAAATCCAGAAAGTCGACCACGTAACCCCTGAACAACCGGTCTATAAAATTACCAATGGCACCTGCTATCAGAATAGACAGTGCCAGTCGCAAAAAATTATTGTCGCTTTTAATAAAGTAGCCTATCATTATAGCCAATGCAATTATGGTAATTATTATAAAAAACCATCGAAAATTCTGAAGTATGCCAAAAGCTGCTCCCCTGTTTTCCAGATAGGTAAGATAGAAAAAATCTTTAATTACCTCAAACTTGTTAAACAGTTCCTTATTTTTTAAAAAGTACCATTTAGTCCACTGATCAATGCCAACGAGACCTGCTATCAATATAATCCAGTACATTTTAAAGCTCCTTTAGAAATACTATTCTACGGTAGTGCCAGGAAAATAATGCATTAATATCTGATCATAAGTATAACCGTTCCTTGCAAAACCTTTTGCACCTTCCTGACTCATCCCTACTCCATGCCCCCAGCCTTTGCCTGTAAGGACAAAAGTTCCATCGGAAACAATCCCGGAAACAACACTTTTTGTATTTGCTCCGGCAATAATTATACCAGAAGAATTGTCTTGTATGGTCTTAATTCCAGAAGAAGTCACTACTTTTGCTCCAAATAAATTGATATTTGTCTTACCACTGCCCGCAAGAACAGAAACAGTTTCACTGGTGCTTCCCAAGCTGCCTGAGGTTATTGTAAACATTCTGCTTGGCAGGTATGCACCATTGTCGCCCAAAATTCTGCGTATATCTTCATTGTAATATGTAACTGATCCCTTGGTTCCGGTAATTTTAAGCTTAGTTACTCTTCCCGCAGATGAATACTCTTCTGCAGTCATTGAAATGATATCACCTATTTCGACATCATTTAAGAACAGCTTCATTTTAATTTCTTCGGCAGTGAATTTCCTTGTCCAGTTGTAATTATAGCTGGTTCCTGATTCATAGGGATCAGGAACGCTTTTCAGATATTCAATTTTACTTCCCCACACATTTTGAACATCCTCGGTCATTCCTCCGCTTGAGCTGAAATAAAACAGTTGGGCTGGTTTTCCATTATACAGAACTTTTTTGCCTTTTGTCTCATCTACCGCCCTGTTTGTATTGGGATGCTCTGCATCGTAACCGCCATAAACCTGGGAATTTACAGTATTGACCATATCAAAATCCCATTTGGAGTAGCTTCCTTTATGCCTGTATGCATAAGTTCTGGCAGCAACAGCCTGCGCCTTCAAAGCCTCCAAAGGAGATGAGGGTCCTATTTCCTTTGGAACCACGCCATATAAATATTCTTCGATATTCAATATATTGATTACTGTTATATCACTGTCACTGAAACGTCTTAATTCGATCTCGCCCCTGTATTTTTTCCCGTTGACTGACAATACCTTAGGACTGTTTGCATCATTGGGATGAACAGTAAGTCTCAGTTTTGAAGATTCAAAAACAAAACTGGGCTCAAAATTTGAGTTATACACAATAAAACGTACATCAGAAGGCTCTATAACTGTTAATTGATCTATTCCCAACTTATTTTTCAGTTTATCAATATCTTCATTGGCCTGTATTACATCACCATAAAAACCTGTCCATACCGCCCATCCATCATCCTTATAAGCAGGATAAGCAATAATACCCTGGCCTGTTATGGTATTGGCAATACCTCTTGCAGAAGCATAATCAGAAACCTTGCCGCCTATTTGAATATGAACAGGACCAAAAGTTTCCCCCAT
>ERZ773359.4022-NODE-4022-length-15991-cov-563.619290_pt1 | contig 15991 bp, 16 predicted proteins | sample MGYA00374955_ERZ773359 | MGnify/ENA primary metagenome ERZ773359 (study PRJEB29098, sample SAMN04486028) | biogas fermenter metagenome | study: EMG produced TPA metagenomics assembly of the Biogas fermentation microbial communities from Germany - Plant 4 DNA1... | reverse complement strand
AGCGCAGAAATGGTTATGGCGGTGGGGCGGTTTAGGGGTTCTGAATGGAATTTAGGATCAAGTCAGGGCTAATCCCCGCCATTTCAATGGCGGGATACAGCCCGTCCACCAGAAACTATAACAACATATGGTGCATATGATACTATGAAATGGTTAAGCAAGGGCATTGGACAAGTGCAAGAGGGTGCGTGTATAACGTAAATTATCACTTCGTATGGTCTGTGAAATATCGCCGAAATGTTCTGGTTGGTGATGTTGCTGATACCCTTGCAGACCTCCACATATCAATTGCTCAAGACAAGGGGTTCGTCCTGAACACCCAGGAAGTCATGCCCGATCACGTCCACCTTTTCGTCACCGCGCATCCAAAGTTTGCCCCTGCAACCATTGTCAAGATCGTGAAGGGGATCACCGCTAAGAAACTCTTTGAACAGTATCCCGACCTGCGAAAACAGTTGTGGAAAGGCCATCTCTGGAATCCGTCCTATTATGTTGGAACGTGCGGGGATACGACAAAAGAGGTTATTCGGAAGTACATCGAGACTCAGAAAGTGATGTGACCATGCAGATGAAAGCGTATCGTTACCGGCTCTTCCCGACAAAATCCCAGGTCTCTCAGATGGAGCAGACGCTGGAGATATGTCGGTGGGTTTATAACGAGACGCTTGCGATGCGGAAGAACGCGTGGGAGCAGGAACAGAGACATATCTCTTACTATGAATCAAAGCGCCAGATCCCCCTCTGGAAAAAAGAACGCCCTGAACTCTCCACGGTCTATTCTCAGGTCTTACAGAATGTCACTCTACGCGTCGATCTTGCCTTCAAAGCCTTCTTCCGACGTTTAAAGTCTGGAGAAAAACCCGGCTATCCTCGCTTTAAGGGAAAAGGGCGATACGACAGTTTCACGTATCCGCAGTCTGGCTTCAAACTCGATGGAGATCGCCTCCACCTCTCGAAGATCGGAGACGTGAGGGTCGTCCTCCACCGTCCGGTTGAAGGGACGATCAAGACCCTCACGATCCGAAGGTCGGCAACAGGGAAATGGTATGCCTGCTTCTCGGTCGAGTATGATCCCACACCTGCACCACAGAAAGAGTCGGTCGTCGGGATCGATGTGGGTCTGGAATCCTTCGCCACCCTCTCGAACGGAGAGAAGATCGAAAACCCCCGGTTCTTCCGTACCGACGAGAAAGCCCTGGCAAAAGCACAGAGGAAACTCTCGAAAGCGGAGAAGGGTACTCCTGAACGGAAGAAGGCCAGAAAGATCGTCGCACACGTCCATGAACGGATCGCTAACAGACGGCTCAATTTTGCTCACCAGACCTCCCGGAAGGTGGTGGATCGGTTCGGCACGATTGTGTTCGAGGATCTGAATATCACAAACATGCAGAAGAACCACCATCTGGCAAAAAGCATTGCAGATGTCGCCTGGAATATGTTCATCACGATCACAGAGAGCAAAGCGGAGGATGCTGGCTCACGCGTGATCCTGGTCAACCCCAGAAACACATCTCAGATATGCTCCAGATGTGGGATGATCGTCGCAAAGACTCTCTCTGATCGCGTCCACTCCTGCTCGCATTGTGGGTTGGTGATGGATCGCGACCAGAACGCGGCGATCAATATTATGAGATTGGGGCTGCAATCTCAGGGATAACATCCCAAGATGCCCCCGACTTCAGTCGGGGGAGCAGTCACAAGCTTGGTGTGAGTCTCTCGAGATGCCCCTTTGAGGCTCTCCTTCCGATTTCTAAAATATTCATTGATATTTTCGCTGTTTTCCGAATCAATTCATCAGGAACCGCGAGCACTATACCGCAAAGGTGAGCCACCTGACCTTCTCACCCCTCCCTCCCCCGGGTGGCGGAGCGATCCAGCCCCCGCACCCTCTCCCGCCAGCCGTTATACCACTCGATCATCCCCTGGGGCTCAAGCGCCCTATAAGCGCCCGGGGGCAGGTAGGCCCAGAGGAGGGCCCAGTACTTCAGCTTCCAGAGCCGGCGCGTCCGACACCCCTTCAGGTTTGCCCGGGCGAGATCGGGTCTCCCCGCCTCCAGGTTCCGGAACGCTGTCTGGATCGATCGCGACGCAACGTACTCAAGCAGGTCCTCCCGCAGCGCCGGCGGCACCTCCCCGCCCTCTATCGCCCTCTTCGCCGTGGCCACAAAGACATGCTCCTCGATCGGCTCCCTCCTGCTGCAGGCCCGGTTTAAAGCCTCCTTGTGGTAGACCGCCGTGATCTTTCGGCTGAGGGCGACCGGGTAACGGAGGGCGATCCTGCCCCAGAGATCGACGTCCTCCCCGTACCACGCGGCGGTATTGAACCCCCCTAACTCCACGAGAACCTGCCGGGGGACGGCAACCGCCGATGTCATCACCGGCGGGTCCCCCCGGATCGCGGCCAGGAAGTAGTTCCGGATCAGTCCATCCCGGGGCGCCGGCGGGATCTCCGGGGAGAGCGACGCGACCCGGGTCTTCGATCCCTCCCTGATAGTGTAGCCCGTCGCGTACAGACCGGCGCAGGGATACCTCTCCCGGAGTCCCAGGATGACCTCAAGGTGCCGGGGCATCCACTCGTCGTCGGCGTCGAGGAACGCGACGAGATCGGATGACGCGGCCTCGATCCCGGCGTTTCGGGCGGCGGAGGCCCCCCGCCTTCCAGCGTGGATCATCCGTATCCGGGGGTCCCGAAACCCCCGGACAACCTCCGGGCCCTCGTCGGTCGAGCCCCCCTCGACGACGATGACCTCAACGTCCTCGACGGTCTGGGCGAGGACCGACCGGAGGGTTCCCCCGATGTGCGGACCCTTATTGAAGAGGGGGATGACGACGGAGACCGCGGGCATCTCCTCACACCTCCCCTATCCGGTGCCGAAGGAGCCGCCCGGCCTCGAGCGCCGCGGCCCTGATCCCGGGGAGCCTCTTTTGGAGCTCGTGCTCCACATCTTCCCGTCTCTCAAGAAGGGCCGAGATCTTCTCTACCGGGGCGCTCGTATCGTGCTCCTCGAACGTATGGACATACGACTCATGCCCGAAGATATCCCGGTTGATCCCCCGGGCCTTGATGCTGTAGGCAAAGCTCAAGGTAGGGACGCCCGAGGAGAGGGCCGCGATCGTTGCGTGGGTCCGTGCCCCGGCAAAGACTGCCATCCTGCCGATGATCCACTTCGTCTCTGCGGCGTTGTAGATCGGGGAGATCAGGGTGATATCCTTCTTCCTATCCTCGATCAGCGAGAGCACCCGCTGCATGAATGCATGGTCGTCGGTGTGGGGAATCGGAATTGTGACGTGCGGGATGAGGTAGATGGGGAGATCCGTCCTCTCCGCCACCTCGGCGATGATCCCGGCCGCCATCTTCGCCCATGCCTCGATATCTCCGCCTGTTGTGTACCTTGCCATAAGGGGACTGAGGTTTATCCCGATCGCCTCCCCGTCGATCCCGGGGTCGTTTCGGGGTTTTACGGGGTCCATCAGAAACGCCGGGTCTGCGACTGGATGGACGTTCTCGACAACTCCGATCCGGTTGAGGTACTCGACCGTCATCGACTCCCGGGCGAAGATCCCGGTGACTTCTCGAAGATGGCTGCTCATGTAGCGTTCATACTCGGGGATCGCACTGAACGGGCCGACCGAGGCACCCCAGATGATGATCGGTTTGTTCTTTCGGAGCACGACGTCGTCGAGGTCCGTATACCGCGTCGGGATCCCGTAATCGAGCGAGTAGTTGTCCCCGCCGACGGAGAGGACTGCGTCTGCATCGCCTAGGTAGGGGAGCATCTGCCGGTAGAGCCGGTACTTCAGGGCGTCGGGGCGAAAGATGCGGTCGCAGGCGTAGCCCCAGCAGGAGGGCCGCCAGATATTCTTGATAAACTCCGCCTTCGTCATCCGCCGGTAGGCGTGCAGGTGCGTGATCGCCCCGTCGGTCTCCTGGAGCGACTGCCTGCGGAAGAGTTCCCCATCCGGAAAGAAACTGAAGCAGACGAAACGGGGGTTGTTGAAGTGCTCCCGGAGGATCTTCGTCGTCCCCCGCACGATCGCCTCGCACCCCCGGTTCTCGTAGGGCCCGTTCCCGGCCAGGATGAAGAGGGGCCGCCCGTCGTCATCCACGCCGACCACCCCGGAGGGATTGTAGAGCACGGACCGGAACCCTGATCGCCCGCAAAGCCGCAAGCCGCGCAAGGTCCGGGCCCATTGCGGCCCGGAAGTCCGCCCAGCATCCCTCGAATTCGCGGCTGAACTCCTGCATCCGGTCTTTTGCGGCGATCTCCTGCCGGAGGATGGGGTTTTTCGGGCGTGCCGGTACAACCCGTTTTTCTGGCGCCCGCTCCCCGTTGAGGTGGAGCCGGTACGCCAGGTGCTCCCGCTTGACCGCGACGACCCCGGCCTGGCTCTGGATCAGGCGCTCGACCGGGATGGGTGCGAGAGCGATCCCCTCTTTGAGCGCCTCCCGGACCAGCGGTGATCGCACCAGCACAAGGCTCGTCCCCCGGCTGTCCTCTACGTACTCCGGGAGCCAGGCATCCATGCAGGTTGCATCCGCGCACTCGGCAAAGACGTCGTCGCAGTAGTTGCAGGCCTTGGGCGTGAACCACCGGTTCCCCCAGGCCTCGCCAATCCCCTCTCTCCAGAAGATCTTATGCTCTTCACCGTCTCTGGTCGCAAAAGAGAAGTAGAAGTTGCTCGCCGGCTGGTCCGGGCTCTTTCCCCGGTAGCGGACCCCCACCACCTCCCCCCGCACCCCGGCGAGAGCGGCGGCGTACTCCGTAAACCGCCTGCTCTTTAACTGCCCGCAGACGAGGCCGAGCGTGACGGCGACCCGCTCCCGGAGTTTCTTGTTCTGCTGCTGGGCTAGCCTTATCGCCTTGATAAAGCACGGGAGACCGGTGACGGCATACCGCCCCGGGACCGCGAGGACCTCCCGGATGACCCCCGAGAGCTCCACCGGGTAGTAGGCCGATCCGGCCCCGGTGCGGACCTCTTCGGGGCTCTCAAAGATCCGGAAAGCAAAGATCCTCTCCGGATCTCCGGTGGGGGCGACGCAGATGACGCGGTCGACGATCCCCTCTGAAAGCAGTCTCTCGAGGATCCAGGTCGCAACACCGCCCGAGGCGCTCCTTTGCCGGTGCTCCTCCGAGTAGCCGACGTACGAGGCGAGGTAGTAGCCGGTCTCGGGACGGTGCCGGATCCCCGGGATCGCCCCGTACAGCCGCTCCCCGAGCGTATCCTCGTTCTCCCCGGACCCCGCGAACGGACAGACCTTTGCGCAGAGGCCGCACCCTGTGGTACAGGGGTCCGCCTCCGCGGGGCTGTACTCGCCGTAGCGGTTCCACGCCATGGAGAGGGCCCTCTCCGGGCAGAGGGCGGCGCAGAGACCGCAGCCGATACAGAGGTTTTTGCCGGTCGTGACGGGAGATCCCATGGATGCGCCCATTATGCGGGCCAGGGGTATTATGCCTTCTGCTCCCCGGAGCCTCTAACCCTATATACGCGGAGGTGGTATCAGGTGCGTGTGTCTCCGGAGTTCGCCCACCCCCCGGATTTCAAGAGAGAGTTCTCGCGAAACCTCACATCGAACTTCGCGCTCTTTGCGGTGAACCTCCTCGTGGGGCTGCTCGTCGTACCGTTCTACATCGATACCCTGGGGTTAGCGGCATACGGGGTCATCCCCCTCGCAACATCCTTTACCAGCTACGTGATGCTGATCCTCGACTCCCTGAACGTGGCGATATCAAGGTATCTCACCATCAATATCCAGCGATCAGATCTCTCCGGCGCCACTCGGACGTTCAACACCGCGCTCGTCACGGTCGGGGCATTCGCCCTCCTCTTTGCCCCGGTCGCCGTCGGGATCGCGACCCTCACACCGGACTTCTTCCGGATCACGGATATCGAGCGGACCAGCGTATTCTTCCTCTTTGCGCTGGTCTTCCTCGGGGCCCTCATCACGGCGCTCCGAAGCCCCTTCTCCGCCGTGATGTATGCACACAACAAGATCCACTACAACAACTACATCTCCATCACCTACACGCTTGCGGCGATCGGGATCATCGTGGCGCTCTTTGCCATCGAGACCCCCTCCCTCTCCTATGTCGGGCTCGCCTATCTCATCGCCGCCCTCCTCTCGCTCATCCTCACCATCATCCTCTCGCGGGCCGTCTACAACCGGATCCCCATATCCGCCTCGCACTTCTCGAAAGATGAGTTCTTTCGGATCACCGATCTCGCCCGGTGGATCCTCATTGACCAGATCGGAACCCTCCTTCTCCTCCAGCTCTCCCTCATCATCGTCAACCGCGCTTTCGGGACCGCGGCGGGCGGGGAGTACGCCATGGTGATGATCCTCTTCAACCTTCTCTGGTCGATCACGGGCCTGATCACCTCGGTCTTAAGCCCGGTCTACTACACCTACTACGCCCGGCGCTCGTTTGCCACAATCCACGACCTCTCGGTCGTCTCGGTCAAGTGCGTCGGTCTAGCGATGGCTCTTCCCATCGGGCTCATGTCGCTCTTCTCCCCCCAGATCCTCACCATCTGGGTGGGCGAAGAGTTCGCGCACCTCTCGCTCTTGATCTGGACGCTGCTTCTCCCATTGACAGCGATCGTCGCCGTCCGGCCGCTCATCATCAGTTATGCGGCCTACAACCGGGTCCGGGTCCCCGCACTCGTCACGATCGCCGCCGGGCTCCTCAACCTCGTCCTCGCCCTCGTTCTGCCGCGGATCTATGGCCTCGGCATGTACGGTGTGGCGATCGCCTTCATCCTCGCGCTCTGGCTGCGCAACGCCGTCTTCGTTCCCTGGTATGCGGCAAAGGTCCAGGGGGTCCCGGCGGCTGCGTTTTATATGCCGACTATCCCTGGGTTCCTCGGATACGCGGCGCTGGTCGCCGCTGGGTATCCCCTCATATCCATCCTCTCGGTCCCGGCCTCGATCGCCGATATCGCGCTCGTCTCCGCCGCGATATCGATCGTCTACCTCGCGGTAGTCGCCCGGGTCGTCCTCACCGGGCCGGAACGCGACCTCATTCGCTCGGTCCTCCCGTCCCCCATCTCACGGAGGGTCCCGTCCTGGCTCCTCTGACGGGGCGATGGGTGAGGCTTAATTACTCCCGCGATATACCAACCGACCGCTCCATGCGATCGTTTGAGGAGGGAAGGGTCAGCGTCCTTACCCCCTGCTACAACGGCGAAGCGTACCTCGACCGGTACTTCACCTCGCTCTCCCGGCAGACCTACGACGACCTGGAGATCATCGTCGTCAACGACGGCAGCACCGACGATACCGAGGCGGTCTGCCTCTCCTGGAAGGATGAACTCGAGGCGCGGGGGTATGCGTTCCGCTACATCCCGCTCGCGGCCAACCGGGGTGCGGCGGGGGCGATCAATGCGGGGCTCCCGTATGTCACCGGGGAGTACCTCATCTGGCCGGACTGCGACGATGCCCTGATGCCGACCTCCGTAGCAAAGCGGGTCGAGTTCCTGGAGAGCCACCCTGATTACGCGATGGTCCGCTCCGATTACGCGGCGGTCCGCGAGGAGAACCCCGGTGTGGTCGTACGCTATGGGTCTGAGGGGGCTGTTGTTCATAACGAGGATATCTTTGAGGACCTCCTCTTTGAGCGGACCTACTGCACGTCGGGGTGCTACATGGTCCGCTCTGCGGTCCTCTTTGAGCGGATCCCCGCATGCGGGATCTACTGGCAGAACCGGGCCGGGCAGAACTGGCAGCTGCTGATTCCTTGCGCCTACAGGAACAAAACAGGGTACATCGATGAACCGCTCTACATCTACTACATCCGCCCCGAGAGCCACTCGCACCGGATCGAGGGGGAGGAGTACTCCGGCCTGAGAGAGAGGACGTTCCTCCACCAGGAGCTCCAGCGCGAGGTCATCTCCGCCTTCTACCTTCTTGCCGAGGACGAGAAGGCCTGGTACCTCGCCCGGATCGATCGCAGGTACAGTATGAAGAGGCTCAAGTTCGCGCTCCGGTATAACCGGTTTGAGGATGCGACCGCGGAACTTCGGGCACTCAGGCGCCTGGGCGCCGACCCCGGCGCCGTATGGAGGGTGCTCTACCGGCTATGCCGCTTCGGTGCATCTGGAGCGGTCCTTCGGGGCCACTCGCTCCTCTATAGCCTCGCGGACCGTCTCCGCCAGCGGTCCCGGGGAGGAATCCTTTGCCCTGACGACCGGTAGCCCCACCCCAACGCTGATGCCTCCGGGGAATGCACGGTATAAGGTGGAGAGCACCGTCGTCATCATCGGAGGAGGGCCCGCCGGGCTCTTCTGCGGCCTGCAGGCGGCAGGAGTGGGCCGGAAGGTGATTGTTTTAGAAAAAAAGCCGCGACCAGGACGAAAACTCCTGATCACGGGCTCGGGCCAGTGCAACATCACCCACGACGGCGAGATCGCCGACTTCCTCTCCCGTTACGGTGACAACGGGAGGTTCCTCCGGCCCGCGCTGATGAACTTCACGAACCGCGATCTCATCAACTTCTTTGCCGGGCAGGGGCTCGGGATGGAGACCGAGCCCGGAGGAAAGGTCTTCCCGGAGACCCGGAGGGCTGCCGACGTCCTCTCGGTCCTCCTTGCCGGGTGCGCCTCCCGGGGTGTCGAGATCCGGTCCGGCGAACCCGTTCTCTCCGTCGAGCGCGAGGCCGACGTGTTCACCGTCACGACAGCGGCGGGCTCCATCCGGGCAGACATCCTGGTCATCGCGACCGGCGGGGCCTCCTACCCCGCGACCGGCTCGACCGGGGACGGCTACACCTTCGCCTGCTCCCTCGGCCAGCCGACAACGGAGATCGCCCCGGCGCTCGCCCCGGTCTACCCCGAAAACCACCCGTTCGCCGATCTCGCCGGGATATCGTTTGAGAACCTCACGTTCACGGTCTACCGCGACGGCAGGCGGGTCTCCCAGAGGGTCGGCGACCTCCTCTTTACCCATACCGGGCTCTCGGGCCCGGGGGTGCTCGATCTCTCGCGCTCCATCCGGCCCGGAGACGTCGTCCGGGTGACCTTCCTCCCGAACTCGACCGCAGAGGCGGCACGGGAGCGGGTCGTCGCGGCGCTCGCCGCCGGCGGGGCCCGGCAGGTCAAGACCGTTCTATCCGCCCTCCCCCTTCCCGAGCGGTTCGTCAGGCGGCTCCTCGACCTTGCCGGGATCCCGCCGCCGGAGACCTGCGCCCACCTCAAAAAGGATCTCCGAAAGACCGTCGCCGCCTCGATAGCGGAGTTCCCGTTCACCGTCGCCCGGCTCGGGGGATTTAACGAGGCGATGGCGACACGCGGGGGCGTTGCGCTCACCGGGGTCAACCCAAAGACCATGGAGTCAAAGACGATAAAGAACCTCTTCTTCATCGGTGAAGTCCTCGATATCGACGGCGATACCGGGGGCTACAACCTCCAGGCGGCTTTCTCCACCGCGGCCCTCGCGGCCCGGCATATCGCGACCAGGTAATCTCGCGTTGTGCGCTCCATCCCCCCACTTCCTGATGAGGTCGGTTTGAATATTATATCCAGCCTCTACATTTTTTGATTCAAATAGAAATTCTATTATATTGCACACATCATTCAAATTTATTGAGATAATAACGTGGTTTGGAGCACGATTTGCACGATCCTTCTCCTCTCCGTCATCGCATCCGAGGGAGACCTCATCTACGATGGCGGATGGTCCGGCGACGCCGGCGCGACCGACTTTGAGGCTCCGGTCGACCGGATCGCCGCGTTTGCACAACCCCCCGAGACCCCCTCCGATGAGGACTTCGTCGATCGGGTGAACAGGATGACGGTCTCAAGCGTCGACGGCGCCCCCCGCTTCTTCCCGGTCGGGCTCGACGCCACCCTGGCCTACGGGGTGGGCGACTGCACCGACCTTGCGCTCCTCCGGACCGAGATCCTCCGTCGAAACGGCATCGCCGCCCGTCCGGTCCACGGGATCATGATCTGGGATACGAAGACGTTTCGGACCAACGCCCTCCACGTCACGATCTTCGGCAAGGGCATCGCCGTCCACGACTGGGTCGAGCTCGAGGACGGCCGGACGATGGGGGCCTACGAGGGTGTTCCCGGGATCCGATGCATCAAGACCGGAAACGGGGTCTGCCTCCAGCCGGTCTTTAAGGTGATGGGCTACCTCTGATCGGGGCTGCGGGAAGGTTCAATATCGGGTGCGTCAAACGACCAGTATGAGCTTGCTTGCGGGGCTTCTTGTCCTGATCCTGGTGATCGTCGTCGCGTACCTCCTCTACAAGGTCGTCAAGAGCGTCTCCACCCTCATCATCAACGCCGTCGTGGGGGTGATCCTGCTCTGGCTCATCAACCTCCTCAATCTGATGAGCCTCTTCGGCAGGCCGGATGTCCCGATCAACATCCTCACCGTTCTGATCTGCGCCATCGGCGGATTATTCGGGGTCGTCCTGACTGTGGTGCTCCACCTCCTCGGGATACCGCTGACGATCTAGGCCCATTGTGCGATTGTCCGGGTGAGATCCTCGACCGCCGGGCTGAATCGCATCCCCTATTCTTTCGGGAACCCGTCGGGCAACCGTTATGGCACTTCATCCCCACGAGCGCTGAGAGGAACGTTCATATCCCCGGCAAAAAAACCTCTGGTCATGCATGAGTACGGCCCCGGCATCGTCGGCGAGGTCCGGTTCGCCCGCCTGGAGGGGGGTTACTATGTCCAGCTCTACGACCGGGAAGGCAACCCCGTCGGAAAGACCGGGCTCTGGAGGACCGAGGCGAAGGCCCGCGAGGCGGCCCGGAAACTCGCGGAGAAACTGGCCAGGAAGTGACTCACCGTTCCCGGGGGTGCCTTTCTGCGTAGCGGACGAACCCGGCGATGCACCGGTTGTACGGCGTCGCGATCCCGTGGCGCTCCCCGAGCCGGGCGATATACCCGTTGAGGAGATCGATCTCCGTCCGGCGGCCCCGCTCAAGGTCGTAGTACATCGAGGGGTAGACCGCGGCGAAGTCCGGCACCTGCACGGAGAAGAGGTACTCGAGGTAGTCGTCGGCGGTCGCCCAGGGGAGCCTGACCCCCTCTGCCGCGGCGACGGCGTAGGTCTCGCGGACGAGCCCGATCACGGTCTTCCGGATATCCGCATCGGCCGCCACCCCGACCGGGGCGTGAAGGAGGGCAGAGATCGGGTTTACGGCGATGTTTAAGAGGGCTTTCGCCCACTTGCCCGAGCGGATCTCGGGATCGGGCTCGACCGTGATCCCGGCGGTTCGGACGATCCCGATCAGGCGGTCGAGGGCGGCGCCGTCGCCGGACCAGATCCCAAAGCGCATCGGGGCGCTCTCGCTTAAGACCCGGACGTGTCCGGGGGCGACGACCGAGAAGTTCGTCGTCACGGTCCCGCCGATGACGGTCCCGGTGTACTCCGCGATGATCTCCTCGTTTCCTATCCCGTTCTGGAGGCTTGCCACCGGCAGGCCCCGGATCACGCGAGCGTACTCCTCGCAGATCGACCGGGTATCGGTGCCCTTTGCAGTGACGATGACGAGATCGACCTCGGTCGTGATCTCATCCGGTCCCGTGACGGGGATGATCCCCTCGACGGCCCCGTTCCCCCAGATCCCCTCCATCAGAAGACCCCGGTCCCGGATCGCATTGGCATGCACCGGCCGGCAGGCCGCATAGACCGTCGCGACGCGGGCAAGCCTCCCGGCGAGCGCAAGGCCGACCGCCCCCGCGCCGAGGACCAGGATGGTCGGGCGTTGTAACGATTCCATCTGCTCGTTGTCCATATTGGGTGTTTGGACTGATAATGGTGCGGCAGATGACAACTTGCGAACGCTTTTTGTCCCGGGAACCGAGATCCCCTACCGGATGAAGTACGTCACGAAGGCCGACGGCAGCCGGCAGCCCTTCGACCGGAAGAGAGTGCGGCGGACGCTTGAGAACTTCGGACTCGATCCGGAGGACGCCGACCGGATCGCCGATGATATCGAGGAGGCGGTCCCGGACGGCATCCGGACCGCGGCGGTCCTTCGGATGATCCGGACCCGTGCCCGGGCCGTCCGCCCCGCCGTCGCGCATCGGACAAACCTCCGGAGAGCCCTCGCCCTTCTCCGCCCAAAACCTGATTTTGAGGAGTTTGTGCGGATCCTCCTCCGGGAGCACGGCTACCGGGTCAAGGCCGGGTGCGTCCTTGCCGGGCGGTGCGGGGAGCACGAGGTGGATGCCATCGCGCAGAAAGACGGCACCACCCTCTTTGTCGAGGTAAAACACCACGTGAGTTACCACCGGATGACCGGGCTTGACGAAGGACGGATCGCCCGGGCGATCGTCGAGGACCTCCAGGAGGGGTTCCGCTCCGGGCGGTGCATCGTCTCGATCGACGGCGCCCTGATCGTCTGCAACACCAAGCTCTCCGAGCACGCAAAACGCTACGCGACCTGCCGGGGGATCGAGCATATCGGGTGGGACTACCCGGTGGAGAGGAACCTCCGGACGATGATCGAGGAGACGCAGTCCTACCCGGTGACGATCGTCTCCGGGGTGACCCGGTCAGTCACCGCGAAGCTCGCCGCCGCCGGGATCCTCACGGCCAAAGCGGTCGCCTACGGCGATGCGGCGACGATTGCCCACGATAGCGGGATCCCGCTCCAGGAGGTCCTCCTGATCGCCGAAAGGGCGAGAAAGATCCTTGAGCCGGAACTACGCCGCCCGCCCGGCTAGCCAGATCACCAGAAGGCTTGCCACAGAGAGGCAGAAGTAGATGGAAAAGAGCGCCTGCAGACTTGTGAGGAGCAGAGGGACGGTCTCTTCGGTGATCGCCATCCCGCCAAAGTTGAGGGCGAAGGCGACGATGGCGACTGCCATGCTCGCGGTCATCCCAAGAAGGCGCATCGTCTCGACGAGCCCCGACGCCACCCCGTACATCGCCCGTTCGGCCGCCCCGATGACGAGTGTGTAGACCGGGGGCTGGAAGAACGCGATCCCCACTACAATGAGCACCAGTGCCAGGACCGGGACGGCTACGGGCGTTGCCGGACCGATGAAGGAGAGGGCGGCAAAGCCGGCAATCGTCATAGCAGCACCGGCCATCGCGACCAGGTGCGGACTTATCCGATCCGAGAGCCGGCCGGTATACCCGACCAGGGATGCCGTGACCAGGCTTGTGACGAGGAAGATGCTCCCGGCCAGCCGGGCATCGAACTCCCGGACGTACTGGAAGTACAGGCTGAAGAGGTAGACGTATGCGGATCCCGCCGTGCTATAGACCAGGACGGCGGCGTTTGCAAGAGCGAGCGGCCGGTTGCGAAGGAGGGTGCGGATATCAAGGAGCGGATCGGCTGTCTTGGTCTCGTGGACGATGAAGGTGCCGAGCGATGCGAGGCCGGCGGCAAGAGCCGCGGCGCCCTGCACCGCTGGCAGGAGGGAGAGCCCGACCATGAGAAGGAGGATCGTCGTCGTGGAAAGAGCGATGCCGAAGAGATCCGGGCGCGTCCCGCGTGATAGAGCGCACTCGCCCCTCAGGTGGCGCCGGATGATCCCGGCGGAGAGCAGGGCGACGGGCGGCGGCACGAGAAAGAGCGCCCGCCAGGTGCTGTAGTAGGCAAGGAGACCGCCCGCAAGGAACCCCAGCGCGAACCCGCCGAAGCTCGCGGCGATGTTGATCCCGAGAGCCGCCCCCCGCTCGTCTTCCGGGAGGATAAGCCCAAGCAGGGCAAACGACGTTGCAAAGACCATCGCAGCCCCGACTCCGGCAAGAAATCTGGCGCCGATGAGGATGGGTGCCGTTGGAGCGAGGGCGGCGGCGAGGGCGGCGATGAAGTATACGGCAAGGCCTAGGGAGAAGATCCGTTTCCCCCCGTAGATATCGGCGATCCTCCCGAACGGGATGAGAAACATTGCTGCGGCAAGGAAGAAGGCGGTCGGGATCCAGCCCAGGATCACCGGGTCTGCCGCAAACTCCTCCCCGACGGCCGGGATTGCCACGAAGAGCCCGGCGACCATGAACGGTGCAAGCGAGGACCCGAGCGCGACTGCGAAGGTGGTATACCGCCGCTCAACGGGAGACAGCATCCCCGGAGAATAGGCGGAAGGGGTAATTAACCTGCGGGAGCGGACCCGCCGATAGCCCGGAGCTGCTCTTCTGTCGGGTTGATGAGGACGATCTCGGGCTGGCAGTTGAACCGGAGGTCCACTCCGGCAAGGTTTGAGCTGCAGATCCCGCGGGAGATATACGTCGGTGTCCTCCCGTCGGCGTCAAACATTCCGGCAAGCTCGACGACGCCGAGGTCGTTTAACTGCGCAATGACCGGGAAGAGGAACTGGCCGCCGTGAGTGTGCCCGGCGAGGATGAGGTCGGCGTCCCAGTCGGCCCGGCAGGAGGGCTCGTGGATGAGGTAGAGGGTGAAGGCGTCCGTCTCCGGCACCTCCGGCGGGTCAGCCATCCCGGCCCAGCCGTCGTCGACCCCGACGATGACGATCTCCTCATCCCCGACCGGGACTAGGACGAACTCGTTCCTGAGAACGTGGACCCCGTTCTCCTCAAGAGCTGCGGCGAGTCCGTCGGCAAACGCGGTATCGGCGGAGCCGTCGCTCAAGCCCGAGACGTCGTAGCCGGCGGTGGTGACGTTCGCCGATGTAGAGACGGCAAGCATCCTTTCGACGCCCCCTGTGCCGTCGATCCCCACCCGGTAGTCATGGTTCCCGAGGACCGCGTACGCCGGTGCATCAAGCGACCGCCAGACCTCCTGGGCGGCGAAGTCCTCTTCCTCGCCGGTGACGAAGTCCCCGCCGATCAGGACGAGCGAGGGGTTCAAGCGGTTGATCTCGGCGATGACGCTGCGGACGTGGTCGATGTTCGATGGCTGGACATGGGGGTCGGTGATATAGACGATGCCTTCGGGAGCCCCCTCGATATTGAGGACGGTCACCTCGACGGCCCGCGCCTCCCAGGCCATGTAGCCGGTCATGGACGGGAGAAGAACGAGCATGAATACTGCAAGATATCGTACGTCTGGAGCCTTCAGATTCACTGCCTTTTATTCATCACTCATGAATAATATATGATCCGCCTCTCAGGGATTGGGGCGGATCACCGACTTCGGGCCAGTTCGGCCGGTTCGGGCGAGATATCGGCCGGCTCGAGTTTGGAGGACGGGTCGGCGAAGAGCCGGATAAACTGGTGCCTCTCTTCCTTTGCGAGGGTGATCGCGGCGACCCCGGCGGCGATCACGGCGCCGATGAGGTCCATGACGAAGTCCATCATGGTGTCCGTGTTCCCGTGCTGAAGATCGGTGCCAAAGATCTGGTCGGCTGCAAATTCGTAGATCTCCCATATCGCTCCTGCAGCGAGGGTTGAGACCAGGATGAAGACGATGATCGCCGTTCTATTCAGCCGGATGTCCCCCCGGTATTCGGCAAGGATCGCGAGGAAGAAGGCGATGAGCCCGACGGTTGCCGAGGAGATGAGGTGGGTCAGTTTGTCGTAGTAGGGCGCGAGGGTGACGTAGTACTCGCCGACATGCCCCATGACGTGGAGGTAGAGGGAGAGGGCGATAAGGAGGTTGACCTCCCAGGGGAAGCAGAGGCGCAGGTTCCGGGTCACCAGGGTGGGCGCCATCGTGAGAAGGAAGGCGATCCCCGAGGCGAACCCGAGGAAGTACTCCCCCGCCATGATGCTGGAAGCTACGGCAAGGAGGATGAGCCCCTGGATGAAGTAGGTCAGGTATACCCCGCGCGACGGGGACGGGCAGGAGGTCATGGGTGTGCTGAGTTACTGGTCGGGCAGATACATAATCGTCCCGGTGGCCGTCTCGCGTGACTGGTGCATCGCTCCCCGGCCGGTCGGGGTGGCTGCCCCATGGACCTCTGCCGGGCAGGGCAACGGCTCAACCGGCGCGGGTCTGCCGGCTGTTGAGGTTGCCCGTTCGTTTCCAGGAGAATAGTTGATAAGCTAGCAGGTCTATAAATTGGACACACAAACGACCAAGACGCTGGAGCATGGGGTTGATGAACTGACAGATCCTA
>ERZ773359.4019-NODE-4019-length-15997-cov-5.103187_pt1 | contig 15997 bp, 13 predicted proteins | sample MGYA00374955_ERZ773359 | MGnify/ENA primary metagenome ERZ773359 (study PRJEB29098, sample SAMN04486028) | biogas fermenter metagenome | study: EMG produced TPA metagenomics assembly of the Biogas fermentation microbial communities from Germany - Plant 4 DNA1... | reverse complement strand
GGTAACTCTATAGCTCATATCCTAAGAAAAATCTAACGCCTTCCAAAGGGCATCCTTGCCCTGGAAGGCTTGGTCAGCATCCGTGCTGCCCATACGATTTTTCTAATGATATTTCGCTAAGAGTTACTTGCAAAATCAATAATTTGTTCACTTGCACATATGCTTATTCTTTAGTTACTATAACTTGCTAAGATAAAGAAATTATTGTATAGGAGAACGTTGCTGTAACTGTATATTAGATATGTGCTGAAGGTATATTGTGAGCTTTGTAGCAGTTCTTAGCGAAGGACGAACTAAAAAAGCCGTGAGGCTGACATGGATGCCAGCCTAGGCATCCTTGGACATGGATGTCTTTTGGATGCCGTTAGGCTTTTTGTGAGTTCAAGATGTAGAACTGCCTGTGACCTTTAGGTTACCCAAAGCGAACTCTTATATCTGAAGCACATATCTAATATGCAGACAAATGTAGCTTAGAGATTAGCTATAAAGACCCTGGAGGAATACCCTAGCATAAAGAGGCATATATTTCAATATAACCTATCAAGGCGGTGATTTTATGGATAGTTTCTATGATAGTGAAAGTGTTGCCAGATATCTTGAGTATATGGCCTATTTAAATACCATATCCTTTTGTCTCCTCTCAGGTTGTGGCATCACTGAATCAATAGCCAATAAACAATCCAACTATAGGGACATTAAAATAAATGTAGCTCTATATAGAAAAGCTTTGCCTGAATATGAGAATAAGCCGGAAAATCCCTATTATTTCAGTTCATATTTATGGAAAAATAAAAAAACTAAAAAAACTATAACCCCTTTAGCACAAGCTCTATCTATACTATGCCTTAATCTGTCAACCAGGAAAATTATTGATGGTTCATTGAGGATCAAAGATGGAGAAGAAATAGCATATTTTTTTGCCTATTCTTCAGTAGCCCAGTTGAATTTCATGTATGACAATCTTTCCAAGGATGACCTGCTTTACTCTTTCAAACATAAGTATGATGACTATGGAAATGATGAACTTAGAATAGATGATATGAGTTTAAAGTTATTACCCCAATATTATGCATGCGAAGCCGCTGCTTTGACACAAAACCTTATAGATACCACTGAAAGCTATTTATGTCTAAGCCCTAATTCTAAAAAAGCAATCATTAATCTACTTCCTGATTTATGCCATATAGCTATAAAAGATGCTCTTTATACTCCATCTCGTATACTATGTCAAATATGTGACAGCCTCATAAATATATATGAATATACTGATTTTAGCAAAGCCTTAGTTTATAACACCATAAACATATTAGGACAAGAACTATGCGAAAGGATCACATCAAGAGGTGAAATATTAAGACTTCCAGAAGACTCCAAAATAAGTTCATTTTTCACAACGCTTATGTCTTTGTCTATATTAAGCAGGCTTTATCTCCTTTGCAGTTTTCCCAATTATTTATCCTCTGCTTTTACATTATATGATGTATTAAAAAATCACTGGGATGATGAACAAGGTATTTTCCTAAAAAGCCAAGATAGCACCATTGAATATTCAATAAAAGAAATTGGAGCTTTGTTTTCCTCCCTTAGAAACTTTAGAAACTGTGCTAAAGGCACTTATATATATGATGTAGATAGAATGATATCCGCCTCCTTTAAAAACCTGATATTGAAAAGCGGAATATTTATTAATCAAAGTTATCCTATACTAGATGAAGAAAAGATAAATCTGCCTAAAACCATAAATACATCAAAAAAATCCCCTCCCGTTTTTTTGGAGAGGATTGAATATAAGATATCTAAGTCAAGATTTAAAATCATGGATGAATATTTCCATGCAGAGCGCTCTCTTTGGGCTTGCAGACAGCTTCTTTGAAATACTTAGTCCATTTATCCGGTGACATTATACTATGGTCGGATATTATAAATATACATTGGATATCTTCTGGAGGGATATCATGAAAAATCAATATCTCTGCATCATATCCTTCTTCCTTATCCCTCCTGACTTTTATATTTTCAATTAGACTTAATGAATCTAACCAATACTCCTCTACTATTTTAGGGCCTTTCCTTTCAATGAAATCCTTTGCTTTTTCAAAACCTTTTATGTTTTGTAAAATAAAAGGTTCGAATAATATATTGGCTTTATTTTCATTGCAAACCCAACATCTATTTATATCCGCTTTTATTTTTAATAATGCGGTATGAGAATGCCAATTGTGAGTTTTTTTAAAATTCATACTTGCAAATATGGCTTTTTTTCTAAAAACCCATGGAGGAATATTAGGAGTTTTGTATTTGTCGAAATAGTCATGGAAATGATAGTATTTTTCAAAATAAGTTGTTTTATCATCAAAACGTATTCCTTCTGCTAAGGTTTTCTCCAGATCTATAATACTCACTACATGATATAGTGCACCAGTCACGGAAAAATCCTCAAATGTCAACAAATCGCCTCCCTATCCAATAATTTACCTTAATATTGATACATTAGTTTTAGCTAATTGGAGAAAATTATTATAGGAGGTGTTTATCCTGATTCTGATAAATTGCACTGAAAATTGTATATATCAAAAAGATGGCATGTGTACCTTGGATCATGTAGGAAAAATTTCTAACACTACATCGACGGGCTGTGAATTTTATGTAGAAAATAGTAAGAAAAATGTTAATATACCGAAAGAGCCCTCCTCCAAGAATCAGTAGTATTATATAATTCAATATGAAAAAAGCAACATGCATATGTATTAGCTGTCGCTTTTTCGTATTTCCTGGGAAATATTCAACATCATGTTATATATGGACCATATAAAAATACCGTAATCAATAAATCATAGAGCATGAATAATAAGAATTCTGGTATTACATGCAAATATTCAATGCTCTTTTTCCATGCTTTTGCCATAAGATATGATATAACACTGATACAAACCATAATCATGTACTTTATAAAGGGGGGCTGCATAAAGTTTGGAATCATATAGTACGACAAGCCAGTGTAATAGGAATTTGCGGTTATTAATTTTATAATCATAAAAAGTCCTATTGCCATTGAGTAATTAAGCTTTGGATTCCTGACAAATTTTTTGATTTCAAAAACCTCTACAAAAACAAGCCATAAAATTGCTGGTATGAATACAAATGCTTTTATAATCGCTATTATAAACCCATTTATAAAAGGCGATATGCTATTTGCCATGGCTATGAAATAGTCCTGTTTCGTCGGTTTTTCCATAATAGCAGCATATTCTTCCCCGATTTCGGTAAAGAAAACATCGTACTTGAATTCTCCAGCTGCTCTTAAGAATACTAAAGCCTCATCTTCTCCATGCTTAACTATATTGATACCTTTTATAAAATCCAGCGTCTTTGTTGAATACAATTGATTGCTGATTATCCCGTCTCTGAAGTAAGCATTAAGAATCCTGAAACCGCTACCTGTTTCATCATGATGGTTTTCTATAAACACAGCCATCAATTCATCTTGCTTCTTATCCGGACATCTGACTTCACTGATATAAACATCGGTTTGGCTTTCCCTTCCCAGAGGTTTAAAGGGTTTAAAGCCCATTTCAGAAACATATGCTTCATTTAACGGCACTGCAGCATATTGAGTTTTCGCTGTCTGACCAGCCTTATTCCAAACGTTATTTTCGTAAAAAATGTACGCATAATCATTATCTAGGCCTATCTCCAAATTCCCTATGCTTTCATTTGAAATTTGGAAATTCTCTACCTTTTGTGCCTTAAGCGACCATTCACCTTTCAAGAAATTCAAATATATGATTTCTTTTTCCATAGGGGAGATTTCCCTTATAGAAACAGTGTGCAATATGCCTGCATCATCTATGGCTGCTGAAACACAAACCGGCTCTTCAAAGGCATATGTCTCTCCAAATTGATGTACTCCTTTATCATCGATCATATAATATCTGAGTCCTGTTTCATCAGCTACTGCTAGATAGATATTATCTTCATGAGACAAAGCTTCAAAATCTTTTACTTTATCTAATATGAGGCTTTTTTCCTCATAAGTATTGCCATTTATACTCTTTGATGCATATAGCTCATAGTTTTCTGTCCAAAATATATATGGCTCCATGCTTTGATATTTTACCAGCTTGTTTAAAGCAGCATCAGGTATTATGATGTCTTCCGTCTCCTTGATTCTTGCTTTATCTTTCTCTAATACTGTCTTGCTAAACCTATCCTCTTTGGCAGTTAATATCACTATGTCTTCTTCATTCATTTCCATACTCACTGTTTTTTTATAGGGACTCTTATCTATATACAGTTCTCTTGCCCACTTGTCAGAAGGTGAAGAGGTTATATGTTTCAGATTTTGACAAGTATGAAAAGAAAATATTATTAGGATAATCACTATTGAATAAAATATAGGCAAATATTTTCTTCTTTTCATATGACTCCCCCTCTGTACTCCTATAAATTTATGTATTAAAGTAGGGAATGGCTTCACCATTCCCTACTCTTAGCCTTAAGTTTCAAAGTTCTGATTGCCAAAATCACTAAAATGACTCCAGAGCCCTACTCTAACATCTTAGTTCATAACTCTTGGCTCATAGTTCAAAAGCTCATAGTTCTCAGTTCAATAGCTCTGAGCTCTAAACATTATGACACGCCACAAAGTGATCTTTATCTATTTCCCTAAACTCAGGCGTTACCTGGGAGCATATGTCAGTAGCATATCTGCATCTTGCTTTAAATCTGCATCCTGGTGGCGGATTTATCGGACTTGGTACATCCCCCTCCAATAAAATCCTTTTCCTAGATCTCTCCACATCTGGATCTGCTATGGGTATTGCTGACATAAGAGCCTGAGTATAAGGATGAATTGGCCTCTTATATAATTCAGCACTGGATGCTAACTCAACTAATGTGCCTAAATACATAACTCCTACTCTATCGGAAATATGTTTTACCATGCTCAAGTCATGAGCGATGAAAAGATAGGTCAGTTTCTTTTCATGCTGCAACTCTATGAGCAAATTGACAACCTGAGCCTGAATGGAAACATCAAGAGCTGATATAGGCTCATCGCAAACTATGAACTGAGGCTCTACAGCCAATGCACGAGCAATACCTATTCTCTGCCTCTGTCCCCCTGAGAATTCATGAGGGAATCTATTGGCATGCTCTCTATTAAGTCCAACAGTATGCAATAGCTCATATATCCTTTCCATTCTCTCTTTTCCTGTGTATAGATTATGAATATCTATTCCTTCCCCTATTATATCTCCTACTGTCATTCTGGGATCCAAAGATGCATAAGGGTCTTGGAATATCATCTGTGCTTTTTTTGTAAATTCTTTAGCTTTGTTTTTATCTAGTTTATGAACATTCATACCATCGAATAATACTTCTCCACCTGTAGCATCATAAAGTCTTATGATGGTTCTTCCAGCTGTAGATTTGCCACAGCCTGATTCTCCAACAAGACCCAGGGTTTCCCCTTCCCTTATAAAAAAGTTCAAACCATCAACAGCTTTCAATACTCCACTTCCGCCTATATAGAAGTATTTCTTTAAATCTTTAACCTCTATCAATTTTTTGGTTTCCATTATTTCACCCCTCTTCCTGTAACAGGCCTTTCAACCTTTGGTGCATAAGGATGGCCTAGCCAACAAGCTGCATAATGCTCTTTGTTGTACTCCATATTTTCAGGAGGCATTTCATAGCAAATCTCCATAGCATATTTACATCTAGCAGCAAAAGCGCATCCTTTTGGCGGGGCAAAAAGATCCGGTGGAGTTCCTGTAATTGGTATTAATTGTTCCTTATTTTCTGCATCAAGTCTTGGTACCGATTTCAAAAGTCCCCAGGTATATGGGTGCTGAGGATTATAGAATATGTCTTCTACAGTGCCACTTTCTACGACTACTCCAGCATACATAACTATAATCCTTTCTGCCATACCTGCTACAACACCAAGATCGTGGGTAATCAATATTATTGAAGTATCAAGCTTAGATTTTAATTCTTTCATCAAGTCTAAAATCTGGGCTTGAATAGTTACATCAAGGGCAGTGGTAGGTTCGTCAGCAATAAGGAGTTTTGGATTACATGCCAAAGCTATGGCTATCATAGCTCTCTGTCTCATACCACCGCTGAATTCGTGAGGATATTGTCCTGCTCTTTTATCAGGATTAGGAATACCAACTAATTTAAGCATTTCCACCGCTTTTTCCATAGCTTCTTTCTTGCTTAAATGTTGATGTTTTCTCAAACCTTCTGCTATCTGTTTGCCAACAACCATTGTAGGATTTAAAGATGTCATAGGATCTTGGAATATCATACTTATTTCTGAGCCTCTTATGGCTTCCATCTCTTTATCTGAATACTTGGTTATATCAACACCGTTAAAAATAATATTACCGCTCTTGATCCTTCCTGGAGGCATAGGTATAAGCTTCATAATGGACTGGGCAGTTACGCTTTTGCCACAGCCGGATTCTCCAACTATTGCTATTGCTTCAGCTTTATTCAAATGAAATGACACTCCCCTTACGGCCTTAACTTCTCCAGCATAAGTGTCAAAAGAAACGTATAGATCTTTGACTTCTAGAATTTTTTCTTTCTCCATATATTACACCTCCTACCTTCTCAATCTTGGATCCAGAGCATCTCTCAATCCATCGCCAAACAGATTTAATGAAAGCATTGTTATGCTTATGAAAAACGCAGGTATAAACAATCTATAAGGATATACCCTTAAAACAGCTGCGCCAGATGATGCTAGCTGTCCCCAGCTTGACATCGGAGGCTTAACACCTAATCCAATAAAGCTGAGAAAAGCCTCTGTAAATATGGCACTGGGTATCCTCATGGTTAAACTAACTATAATAACACCCAAAGTATTGGGTATAAGATGTCTAAATATCAATCTTGAAGAATTAGCTCCCAATGTTTTAGCAGCTAAAACAAATTCTTGTTCTTTTAGCTGTAATATCTGCCCTCTAACCAATCTGGCCATACTAAGCCATCCTGTTATTGCAAATGAAATTATTATGGGTACCACACCAGAGCCAACTATAACCATTATAAGGATTATAAATATCATGCCAGGTATGGCTATCATAACATCGATAAAACGCATTATGAGCATATCTAATTTGCCCCCATAATAACCTGATATACCACCGATTAATACACCAAGCAGCGTATCGAGAAGGGCAGCCATCAAGCCTATAAACAAAGATACGCGAGCTCCTACCCAAACACGAGCCCATAAATCTCTTCCCAAATCGTCAGTTCCAAACCAATGCTCCTTGCTTGGCCATTGGTCCGTATTTGATAAATCGTTATCACTATGCACATAAGGCACCATCATAGGTCCTATAATGGACATAATTGTCATAATAATTATTACAAATAGTCCAACCATTGCAATCTTATTCTTTTTTAATCTTCTCCATGCGTCCTGCCAATAAGTCATACTAGGTCTTACTATAGCCTGACTCTCTCCTTCGTTTATTCCAACATGTCTAAACTTTTCCTTGCTTATTTCCATATAGTCGGCTCCTTTCTTACTTGCCTACTCTGATTCTAGGATCAACAAATCCGTAAGCTATATCAACTAAGAAGTTCATAAATACCAAGAAAGCTCCAAAGAATATAGTCAATCCCAAAACCATAGTATAGTCTAGATTTTGTATGCTCAACACATAATGTCTCCCGAGACCGGGAATAGCAAATATCTGCTCTACCACAAAAGTACCTGTAAGAAGTGCGGCAGCTATAGGACCTAAAACAGTAACAACAGGCAGGATAGCATTTCTTATCTGATGTTTAACAGTAACCTGTATAGGAGACAATCCCTTTGCTTTTGCTGTCTTAATGTAGTCTTGCCCTACCACCTCCAGCATGCTGGTACGCATAAGCCTTGCAATCAAAGCTAATGTCCCTAATCCTAAGGAGAAAGTGGGCATAATAGTATGGGCAAAACTCTTCCACTGAGCAACAGGCAGTATCTTCCAATGTATGCCAAATAGATATTGCACTAATGCACCGACAACAAAGCTAGGTACTGACACACCTATTACAGCAATAATCATGCTGATATAGTCCCACCCTTTATTATGATTAAGAGCTGCTATGATGCCAAGAATAAGTCCAACTGTAATTGAAAAAATTAAAGAACGAATACCTAACTCTGCTGAAGCTGGAAAAGCATCTGCAATTATAGCATTTACTTCTCTGTTTTTATATCGTAGTGAATAACCCATATCTCCTTTTAATAAATTGGTCATATATGTCACATACTGTACTGGTAAGGGCTTGTCCAATCCATAATATTTCATCATGTTAGCTTTTATTTCCGGTGTAATCTTCTCACTGGAAAATGGATCTCCTGGCAATGCTCGTACTAAAAAGAATGTCAAGGTAGCTAAAATCCATACTGTTATAAGCGATACAAAGAATCTTTTTATAATGTATCTTATCAAAATATAGGCACCTCCAAACCTAAATTAAATTATGAATTTTTTATGAAATAATTGTGATGATTTTAAGAAATATTTCTCTCAAATATGGGACAAAGGTATATGTTAACATATACCTTTGTCTTTCATACATTATAACTTATATTTTATATTATTTATTATCTTGTAATATCAGCGTATGTGAAGTCTGGGTCAGCACCTATAAAGTTTCTAACTAATCCTGTCAATCCATCAACATGTATCCATGCTCTTCTTCTAAAGTAAACAGGAACTACTGGACCATTTTCAAGCAAGTATTTTTCTGCCTCAAACATCTTGTCTGCTCTTGCTTTTAAATCAGGACTTGTTCTAATGAAGTTAATCATATCTGTATAGGTCTGATCTTCCCAACCTGAATCATTATTTCCACCGCCGATTACCCATAGATCTAGGTAAGTCAAAGGATCATCGTAGTCAGGACCCCAACCTGCGAATACTATGTCATAATCCAAAGCAGTCATAAGTTCAAGTCTTTGCTTGAATGGTACTTGTTTGATTTCAATATTTATGCCAAGGTTGCGTTTTAACATATCTTGAATAGCTTCTGCTGAAATCCTTGCAGTATCGGAATCATCTGTCAGATATTCAAATGTAGGAATTTGGTCAGCTGTAGCTCCAATTTCCTCTAAAGCTTTATTCAAATACTCTTTTGCTTTATCCACATCTGCATTCTTTGAATAGAACTCATATGGATATTCCTCGGCAAAAGTATCGTTTACGCCAGCCAAAAGCGGCAATACATATCTAGTAGCTGGATCTGAACCATTCTTCAAAACTGCATCAACAAAGCTCTGTCTGTCTATAGCAAAGCCCAGTGCTTTTCTGAAATTAGCATTTCCAGTAAACTTGCCAGTTTCAGGAGTTTTTCCCTTAACATTGAACTGGAAGTAGAATTCTGCACCATCATAGTAGAATTTAGCCTGGCCGTTGTCAATAAATTCCTGTACCCTTGCAGCAGGGAGCATAACAAAGTCAAGGTCTCCAGCTTCATACATACCCATTGCAGTATTGGAATCTGTAACTATTGCAATCTCTACTCTGTCTATTTTTATAGCGTCTTTGTTCCAATACTTATCGTTCTTCTCAAGAACAAGGCCATCTTCATGTCTCCACTCAGTCATGATAAATGGACCATTATAAAGGATCTTATCAGCTTCTGAAGCATAAGCTGTTCCATGAGTTTCGACAAAATCCTGTCTTACTGGGAACAAGGATATAAAGTTTGTCAAGGATAAGAAATAACCTGTTGGGTTTTCTAGCTTAATCTCCAGAGTCTTATCATCTAACGCCTTAACTCCAACCTGTGAAGGATCAGTGATCTTTCCAGTGTTGTAAGCTTCACCGTTCAGTATATAATAACCTTGGTATGCATACTCTGAAGCTGTAGCAGGATCCAGCAACCTCTTGATACCATATTCAAAATCATGTGCTGTTACTGGCTCTCCATCGTTCCATACAGCATCTCTCAGATGGAAAGTGTAAGTAAGACCATCTTCGGAAATCTCCCAAGATTCAGCCATGCCTGGTTGAATATCTCCATCGTATACCCTTACAAGGCCTTCATAAAGATGGTTGCCCAACATAATAGCATAAGTATCTGTAGCTATCTGTTGATCAAGTGCTGGAGGCTCTGCTCCAATGTGAAATCTTAGCACCTTTTCTCCTGCTGCAGGCTCTTCACCTGGAGTCGGTTCCTCTGCAGGAGCCTTTGGTCCGCATGCTGTAAGCACTAAACTAAGCGCAAGCAGCATCACAATAACTAATGTTAGTGATCTTCTCATTAATTCATCCCCCTTATTTTTTCTTAGGTGCATTATTTGCACCGAACTACGAGAATTTTATGTAGATACAGCTTCGCTGTACTACAACCTAGCCAAAAAGATAAGATATTAATTTTATAACATTTATATTACACGAATTTAAAGGTTTTTTCAATAGATTTTATGCCCATAAAATATATATGCCAAAATTCATTCGGATATTATAAATATGTAATCAAGCAAAATCAAGGTTTTAGCATTGTAAGGTTTTTCTGATTTTTTTTGCTGTAATAATTTCATATAAGATACATATGTAATCATATAACCCTTATAACATCAGATTATTGTCTCTAAATTATGCTGCTTTTTATATCTTAAGACAACAAATCTCTAAGCATTTTATTTATAAGCTGAGGGTTTGCTTTGCCCTTAGACGCCTTCATGCATTGACCTACAAGATATCCTAAAGCATTTGTCTTCCCTCTCTTATAATCTTCAACAGTTTTCTGATTTTCATCTACAACCTTTTTTACCAACTCAGCTATAGCATCTTCATCACTTATCTGCTTTAATCCCAATCTATCTACTAATACTTCTGGTTCTTCACCAGTTTTGTACATCTCCTCAAAAACCTGTTTTGCACCAGTGCTGCTTAATACTCCTTCATCTACTAAATCTATCAATCGTCCTAAGGATTGAGGTTTAATATTAAGATCTTTTAATTCAATATCCTCTTCCTTCATTATTCTCAAAACTTCTCCCATAACCCAATTACTTACTGCTTTCGGGTTTTTATGTCCTTTTGCACATTCTTCGAAAAAGTTAGATAATTCCTTTGTGAGAGTCAAAATAGATGCATCATATTCAGGAATGCCAAACTCCTTTACAAATCTTTTTCTCTTATCATCAGGAAGTTCCGGCAAATCTTTTCTTATGCTCTCTATCCATTCTTTATCCAATACGATAGGTACTAAATCCGGTTCAGGAAAATTTCTGTAATCATCGGCCTGTTCTTTAGTTCTCATTGACACGGTAATGCCCTTCGCCTCATCCCATCTTCTGGTTTCCTGAATAATAGTGCCACCTTGAGAGAGGATTCTTCTGTGTCTTTCTTCTTCATATTCTAAAGCTCGTTGCAAAGCCTTCATAGAGTTCATATTTTTTATTTCGGTTTTAATACCAAAACTTTTTTGACCAACAGGTCTTATAGATATATTAGCATCGCATCTCAATGAGCCTTCCTGCATTTTACAATCTGATATTTCAAGATACTCCAATATACCCTTCAATTTTTCTAAATATAATCTGGCTTCCAAAGGACTTCTTAAATCCGGCTCAGATACTATTTCTATCAAAGGCACTCCGCTTCTGTTAAAGTCAACCAATGAATAATCTTCTGATTCTGTGCCATGTAGAAGTTTTCCTGCATCTTCTTCAATATGAATCCTTGTAATTCCAATATGTTTATCTTGACCATCTATTTCTATTTTTATTCTGCCGTCTCTACACAAAGGCAAATCAAACTGGGAAATCTGATAGGCCTTAGGCAAATCAGGATAAAAATAGTTTTTCCTGTCAGTTTTGCTAAACAATGATATATGGCAATTGAGAGCCAAACCTGCTCTAACTGCATATTCTACGACCTTTTTGTTTAGTACTGGTAATGCACCAGGATAACCCATGCAAATAGGGCAGCAATTGGTATTTACTTCTCCACCAAATTCATTTTTGCAACTGCAAAAGGCTTTGGTTTTTGTGCTTAGTTCTGCATGGACTTCCAGTCCTATTATGGTTTCATAATTCATAACTTACACCACCTTACAAAGTAGGTTTATTCTTATAATAATTTGTATTTTTTTCAAAAGCATGAGCTGCTTTTATTATGTCAGCCTCTCCCATAGCCTTGCTCATTATCTGCATGCCTACTGGCAAGCCCTTGGAAAATCCACAAGGTATGGACATAGCAGGTATGCCTGCAATATTTGCAGTTACAGTGCATATATCAGACATATACATTGCCACCAAATCTTCGGATTTTTCCCCAATCTTGGAGGCTATGGTAGGATAAGTAGGAGTAATAAGTATATCATATTTCACAAATGCTTCTTCAAGCTCCTGTTTTATAAGCCTTCTTACCTTCAATGCTCTATTATAATGAGTATCATAACACTTTGAACTTAGTGAATAAGTACCTAGCATTATTCTAAATTTCACTTCGCTCCCAAACCCTTGGCTTCGGCTATTCACATATAACTCTTCCAAATCCTTATACTCTTTAGCTCTATATCCATATCTTACTCCATCGAATCTGGCTAAATTAGATGAAGCCTCTGAAGACGATATTATATAGTATACAGGAACAGCATATTTAGCATAAGGAAGGCTAATCTCTTCTACATGTGCTCCTAATCTTTCCAAAACTTTAACTCCATCCAATATCATTTCTTTAACTTCCCCATCAATGCCTTTATCATAATATTCCTTAGGCAAGCCAATCTTCATACCCTTAATATCCTTGTTCAAAGCTTCCTTGAAATCCCCGAACTCAATAGGTAAAGATGTGGTATCTTTTTCATCATAGCCATATAAATAATTAAGTATAATGGCACAATCTTCTACATCTTTTGCAAAAGTACCTATCTGATCAAAGGAAGAAGCAAAAGCAACAAGACCATACCTGGATATCGCTCCATAAGTTGGCTTGAATCCTATAACTCCACATAATGAAGCTGGTTGTCTCATAGAACCTCCAGTATCTGAGCCTATAGCAAAATATGCTTCATCGGCTGCAACCGCTGCAGCAGAACCTCCACTGGAGCCTCCGGGAACTCGCTCCAAATCCCATGGATTTTTAGTGATTTTGAAAGCAGAAGTCTCCGTTGAACAGCCCATGGCAAATTCATCTAGATTGGTTTTTCCCACAAGGATTGCTCCTGCCTCTTTCAGCTTTTCAAATACATGAGCATCAAAAGGCGGAATATAATTTTCTAACATTTTTGATGCACAGGTAGTCTTTATTCCTTTAGTAGAAATATTATCTTTAACAGCCATAGGAATTCCCGCCAAATCCCCTAGCTTTTCTCCCTTTAGACGTCTCTTGTCAATTGATTCAGCAGCCTCGTAGGCATAATCCTTGGTAAGGGTTAAATAGGCTTCTATCTTGTCTTCCACAGCCTCGATACGCCCATATACACTATCTAATACCTCTTTGGAGCTTATTTCTCCATTTCTCATCATATCTCTTATCTCATGAAGAGTAAGGCTAAATAAATCCAATGTGTTCACCTCTCCCTATTCTATTATCTTGCTTACCTTTATGCAGCCATATAATTTTTCCGGTGCATTTGCCAGTAAGGTCTCTCTATCATAAGATTCCATTGGCTCATCTTCCCTCATCACATTTGACAGGTTATTGATATTAACTAAGGGTTCCACATTTTCTAAGTCCAGTTCATCAAACATTCTTGCATAATTAAGAACCAAATTGAATTTTTTTGTTATCTTTTCTTCATCTTCTTCACTCAATTTGAGTTTGGCAAGAGATGCTATATTTAACAATTCCTTTTTTTCAATCATATTATTCCCGCCTTTCTATCCATTTTTTAAAGGTATTTTCATCTATTACTGTTATGCCAAGTTCATTGGCTTTTTGCAGCTTAGAACCTGCCTCTTCTCCCGCCAACACATAATCTGTCTTCTTGCTGACACTGGATGAAACTTTTCCTCCGAAACTCTCTATTATCTCCTTTGCCTTACCTCTAGTAAAATCAGTTAAGGCGCCTGTAAGCACAAAAGTTTTACCTTTGAAATATTCATTTTGGATAATATTCTTTTTTTCTGTCTCCATATTTACTCCCATTTTTTTTAGTTTATCTATCAGAGCAAGATTTTCTTCCACTTTGAAAAATGCCAGTATACTTTCAGCCATTTTATTTCCGATCTCTTCTACAGATATAAGCTCTTCATAAGTGGCTTCCATTATTCTATCCATGCTTCCGAAAGCCTCTGCCAAAAGTCTGGAAGCCTTTTGTCCTATCATTCTGATTCCTAAGCCAAATATTAGTCTATCAAGATTGTTCTTCTTAGATTTTTCTATGGCATTTAACATATTATCTACAGATTTTTCTCCCATTCGCTCCACTTGTATCAATTCTTCCCTTCTATCCTTAAGAAGATACAAGTCTGCAGCGTCTTTTATAAAGCCTTTATCTAAAAGAACAGTTATAATTTGGGGACCTAGACCTTCAATATTCATAGCATCCCTCGAAACAAAGTGGAATAAAGCCCTTTTTAGCTGTGCAGGACAGGAAGCATTGGTGCATCTTATTGCAACTTCTTCATCTATCCTCATAACTTCAGAACCACATGCAGGACAATGCTTTGGCATTTCAAAAGCCCTTTGTGTCCCATCCCTTTCGGATTTTACAACTTCCACGATCTCTGGAATTACATCCCCGGCTTTTTGAAGAATAACCATATCTCCTATCATAATATCTTTTTCTCTGATATAATCCTCATTATGTAATGTGGCTCTTCCCACAGTAGAACCGGCAATTCTAACAGGCTCTAATATAGCTGTAGGAGTTATGACGCCGGTACGACCTACCTGTAGTATTATATCTTTAAGCCGTGTTTTCTTCTTTTCAGGAGGAAACTTATAAGCTACTGCCCATCTTGGAGCCTTTGTGGTACTGCCTAATAAATCTCTATATCTTAAGTCGTTCACTTTTATGACTAACCCGTCTATTTCATAACTTAGGCTTCCTCTCTCATCAGCCCATCTATTACATTGCTCATATATATCTTGCCATCCTTTGCATATGACCAAGTAAGGGCTGATTTTGAAACCTATTTTTTTAAGATATTCCAACGATTCCACATGGGTTTGAAAACTCTTCCCTGATATAGACTCCACGTTAAACACAAAAATATCTAAAGGTCTTTTGGCGGTTATAGAGGTATCCAATTGTCTTAACGAACCTGCCGCCGCATTTCTTGGGTTAGCAAATAAAGGCTCCCCCATCTCTTCTCTTAACGCATTGAGCCTTTCAAAATCCTTTTTGGAAATGAAAACTTCTCCTCTCACTTCCAAATCCACTGGTTCTTTAAGCCTTAAGGGAATAGATTTAATAGTTCTGAGATTAGCTGTAATATCTTCGCCTCTGATACCATCCCCTCTTGTAGCTCCTCGAACAAATACACCTTTTTCATAATTCAACACAACTGTCAAGCCGTCTATCTTCAGCTCCAGCGCATACTCTACTTCATCAACACCAAGACTACGCTTTATCCTGTTGTCAAAATCCCTTAAATCGCCTTCATCGAATACATTCCCTAAGCTTAACTTTTGAGTACTGTGAATAACTTCATTAAAACCCTTTAAGATCTCCCCTCCAACTTTCTGAGAAGGAGAATCGGATCTTAAATACTGGGGATGGGCTTGCTCTAACTCTATAAGTTCTCTCATAAGAAGATCGTATTCATAATCACTTATCTCAGGGCTATCGAGTACATAATATAAATAATTATGATGATTTATTATTTCGATGAGTTCGTCTATTCTTTTTTTATGATTATTCATATATTTCCTCCTTTCCTTATCAGCCGCTGGTCTTTAGTATTGCTGCGTGCTGCGGGCTACGTGCAATATATTTGGTATTCCTTTTAAGTCTAAACTATGAATCTTGAGCTATGAGTGCAGTCGAAGGCTGCAAGTCATCAATCTCTTATATTCAGTCA
>ERZ773359.4017-NODE-4017-length-16007-cov-7.155341_pt1 | contig 16007 bp, 17 predicted proteins | sample MGYA00374955_ERZ773359 | MGnify/ENA primary metagenome ERZ773359 (study PRJEB29098, sample SAMN04486028) | biogas fermenter metagenome | study: EMG produced TPA metagenomics assembly of the Biogas fermentation microbial communities from Germany - Plant 4 DNA1... | reverse complement strand
CTACAAGTTTCTGAATGGACATAGGCTATAATATAGGCAATGCAATATGGTCAAATATCTTAAAGGAGACAGGTTGGGGTTTTGGGTGAAGTACCAATTGTTTCTTGATGTCATCTGGCTGGATAACCTTATTGTGAATTTCATAGTGCTGTATATAACCTGGAAGCTGTCAGGAAACACCGGTTCCTTGCTGCGCTTATGGTGCTCTGCCGGCATCGGCGCCTTCTATGCGGTGCTGCTCATAATGCCCGGTTTTTCCTTCCTTTCCTGGCTGCCGTTTAAGATACTCCTATCCCTTATAATGCTGCTTGCCGGTTTTCGCCTTGGCTGGAAAGAAGAAGGCTTTTCTGAAGCCGGGCTTAAGTTTTTGAAGATACTGGGGTATTTCTACGGCACCACCTTTGTACTCGGCGGCGCATCCTTCGGCCTTTATTATTTCCTCGGCATAGGCATTCAGGTAACAAACGGCGTGTTTCTGATAAAGGATTTTCCGGTAAAAATAATCTTCATATCCATAGTGCTTTTGATTCTCCTCTACCGCTGGCTCTGGCCCCTATTGCAGCTTCGGATCAACCATAATAAGCTGGTTTACCCGGTGGAGGTCCGCTTCGGAGATGATGTTCTGGTGGTGGATGCCTTTCTGGATACCGGCAATGCCTTAACCGATCCTGCTTCCGGCCGGCCCGTAATCGTGGTTGAGTTTACGTCCATAAAGCCCATCCTGCCAAGTGATATACAAGGCATTTACATATCCGGCAAAGAGCAGCAGGTTGACTATATTATAAAAATCATGGCTAAGTCTGAATGGATCAGCCGCTTTCATATAGTGCCTTACAAAACACTGAGTTCAGGTTCAGTTGGTTCTTCCGAAGACTTCCTTCTGGCATTCCGCCCTGATCAGGTTCGGATCAAAAATGGTGCAGCCTGGAAAGAAGCCAGGCAATCTTTGGTCGGAATCCGCAACCGCCGGCTTTCCTCCGCCGGCGAATACCATGCCCTTATCCAGCCTCACATTATTCCATAACCTTATTCATAACTGGGGGTATAGTACATGTCAATCTTTCAGAAACTGAAGATGCACTATAGGGTACTCAGAATCAAAATTTTAACCAGGCTGAAAATCTGGAGGGCAAAATTTCTTTATTACATAAGCGGAAGCGAAGCCCTTCCGCCGCCCCTTACAAATGAAGAAGAGCTTCAGCTTATTACCAGGCTGGATGAAGGAGACCTTACCGTTAAGAGCACCTTAATTGAGCGGAACCTTCGCCTGGTGGTCTACATAGCAAGAAAATTTGAAAACACCGGCATCGGGGTTGAGGATCTCATCTCAATAGGCACCATAGGCCTTATAAAGGCGGTAAATACCTTTGATCCGTCGAAAAAAATCAAGCTTGCCACCTATGCATCCAGATGCATTGAAAATGAAATTCTCATGTATCTCCGCCGGAATGGAAAAATAAAAGCGGAAGTTTCCTTCGATGAGCCGCTGAACATCGACTGGGACGGCAATGAGCTGCTGCTTTCCGATATACTCGGCACGGAAAATGATCTGGTGACAAAATATATTGAAGATGAGGTGGACAGGGAGCTTCTGCATCTGGCCATGCAGCATCTGACCCAGCGGGAAAGGCGGATAATCGAGCTGAGATTCGGGCTGAAAGGCGGCTCTGAAAAAACCCAGAAAGAAGTTGCAGACTTGCTTGGAATCTCCCAGTCCTATATTTCCCGCCTTGAAAAACGCATAATCAAACGTTTAAAAAAGGAAATCAGCCGAATGGTTTAACGAATAAAACCCTCCTTCCGGGGCAATACTTTTTATAAAAGCTAAACTTAGGAATTGCATGATGAGGGATGGAGGGATTTCCCGTGCATACCAATAAAGTTGAGATTTGCGGCGTCAATACATCACAGCTTCCTGTTCTCACCAATGAAGAGATGCAGGAGCTTTTTAAGCGGATGCATGCCGGAGACGAAAGCGCAAGGGAAGAGTTTATTCAAGGAAACCTGCGCCTTGTGTTAAGCGTTATAAAAAGATTTGCCAACAGGGGAGAGAACATGGACGATCTTTTCCAGGTGGGGTGCATTGGGCTGATTAAAGCCATTGACAATTTTGACACCTCCCATAATGTACGCTTCTCCACCTATGCGGTGCCCATGATCATAGGAGAAATCCGCAGATACCTTCGGGATAATAATTCCATCCGTGTAAGCCGTTCACTCCGCGACATCGCCTATAAGGCCATGCAGGTAAGAGATCAGCTTATACATAAGAACTCAAAAGAACCGACTATTGGAGAAATAGCTGAGGTGCTGGATATCCCCAGGGAAGATGTGGTCTTCGCCCTGGATGCCATACAGGACACTATTTCGCTCTTTGAACCCATATACCATGATGGGGGGGATGCCATTTTTGTAATGGATCAGATAAAGGATGAAAAGAATCAGGACGATGCCTGGCTTGAAGGGCTGGCCATAAAGGAAGCCATGAAAAAATTAAACGACAGAGAAAAACTCATTCTGACCATGCGCTTCTTTGACGGCCGGACCCAGATGGAGGTTGCCGAAGAGATCGGCATCTCCCAGGCCCAGGTATCAAGACTGGAAAAGACTGCATTATCTCATATGAGAAAATATATCTGATATTCTTCACAGTCTTCACCAAGTTCCTCACACCGCAAAAAGCTGTCTCTTAAACGAGACGGCTTTTTGTTTGCATCTTTTCTGTCATCTTTCTTTGGCTTTTATAATAGGATAAAGGGAAGAGATGTTTAAATGAGGTGGTTTCATGCCAAAATCATCGGATTTCAGAACCAAGGAAGTTATAAATGTCCGGGACGGAAGACGGCTGGGCAATATTATTGATATGGAATTTGATTTGTATGAAGGAAGAATTACCGCCATTGTGGTTCCCGGGGCCAGCCGTTTTTTCGGTCTTCTGAGGGAGGAAGATGATATAGTAATACCCTGGACCCAGATAAAGAAAATCGGTGACGATGTAATACTGGTTGATGTGGAGCTTAAAGATTACAGCAGCAGGTAAGAACCCGGAACTTTAGCTGCTAAAAATGTGGACGAGTGCCGGCAAACATAATATAATTATGCTATACAAAGTTTGGAAGGAGCCTTGACAAAAGATGAGGTGCCCGTTTTGCAGTTATATGGACAGCAGGGTTCTGGATTCCCGGCCTACTGAGGAAGGTTATTCCATAAGGCGCAGAAGGGAATGCATTAAATGCGAAAAAAGATTTACAACCTACGAGAAAATCGAATACATGCCCCTTCTGGTGGTCAAAAAAGACGGCCGAAGAGAGGAGTTTGACAGCAATAAAATCCTGTCCGGGATGCTTCGGGCCTGCGAAAAACGGCCCATACCCATCCAGGATTTGGAGGAGATTGTGCGAGATATAGAAAAACAGCTTTACAATTCCCTGGAGAGGGAAGTGACCAGCCAGCAGATAGGTGAAATGGTCATGGAAAGGCTGCGGGATCTGGATGAAGTGGCTTATGTGCGCTTTGCCTCCGTCTACCGCCAGTTCAAGGACATCAACACCTTTATGGAGGAATTAAACAAACTTTTAAAAAATGGTGAATAAATAAGAATATGAGTTAACCGGTTTTTATCAAAATCCCAAAACCGGTTTTTTTATTTTAAAAGCTTTTTTAAATTACTATCCTGCCTGCAATGAATAAAAATTGATATTTCACGAGCATTTGCGGGAACGATTAACATTTTTTATTTTTTTTATTCTTAAGTAAGTTAGTAATATTTTGACAACTCCTCAAAAAGCATACAAGTATATTTGCAAGGGCATGCTAATTCCGAAGAATTTCATTGAAAAAAGAGGTGAAAAACATGCCCATAGGATTAACACTCCTTGCCGCAGCCAGCATCCTGGTCCTGTTCGGAGTAGGGCACCAGGTTCTGGATAGAATGCGGTTAAGCGATAAAACAGCACTGCTTTTCATGGCAGCAATATTTGTGGGAGGCATAATTCCCGATATAGCCATAGGCGACCGGTTCTTTATCAATCTGGGAGGAGCGGTAATTCCCTTCATACTGATTGTATACCTGTTTGTAAAGGCAGGAACGGCCAGGGAAAGAGCCAGGTCCATCTGGGCTTCCCTCATTACCGCTGCCGCAGTTTACTTTGCGGGCAGACTCATGCCGGCAGAGCCCAAAGCCATGCCCTTTGATCCCAACTATGTCTATGGTATTCTGGCCGGTATCACAGCCTATTTATTCGGCCGTTCCCGGAGAGCATCCTTTATTGCGGGTATTATGGGTGTTATTCTGGCTGATCTTGCCGTTGCCGTGGAAAACACCTTCCGAGGGGTTACCGCCCCTGTAAGGCTGGGTTCAGCCGGAGCGGTGGATATTGTGGTTCTCTCCGGCTTTATTGCAGTATTACTGGCGGAAGTGATAGGGGAAATACGGGAAAAGCTGCAGGGCGGCACGGACAAAAAGCATATGCGTTTTGACAATGGAGAGTTTGTTACGGAAGCAGCCGAGGAACATGAAATAAACCTGGAGGATTATCAAAAAGAGGAAGCCGTGGAGCAGGAAGAGGAAAATCAGGCAGAGGAGAATCAGGAAGAAGAAAACCAGGAAGAAGAGGGAAACATGCAGGAACTTCCCAGCCCTTTTGACAGATCAACTTTGGAAGGGGAGGGAGATAATCAATGAAAAAAACAGCTAAAGGATTATTTGCATTTGTACTGATACTTGTTCTTATATCCGGCACTGCCATGGCAGATGATTGGTTTGAGCCTCAGCCGGGATACTATACCTTGCTGGACGAAAATGGGGAAGAGCTGACTGTTATGGCCCGGGAGATCTCAACAGGGGATGAGTATATCAGCACTGATAACAAGCACTATATCGTTACTAAAGTGGATAAGAAAAAAAGACAGGCCTTTACCCGCCTTGAAGGACAGATAACCCTGCCGCCCTTATCCTTAGGCCCGGAACCCGCAGTGGAAGCAGCCCAGGTGGAGGATGGCAGCATTATCATCTACTGCACCCATAATGCTGAATCCTATGTCCCCACGGAAGGCGCAGAGAGCATAAGCTTTAACCAGGGCAACGGCGGCATTAACGATGTGGCCAAGACCTTTGCCCAAAAGCTTGAAGAAAGGGGCATAAGGTCGGTATTCGGAGAAGAAAACCATGAGCCCCATGATGCCGGCGCCTACAGGCGGTCAAGGCAGACTGCGGTCAGACTGATCAGGGAAAACATGCCGGTTCAGGCGGTCTTTGATGTTCACAGGGACGCTGTTCCCAAGAGCCACTACGAAACGGAAGTGGAAGGGCAGCGCATGGCAAAAGTTCGTATTGTACTTGGAAGAAGGAATCAGAACCGTCAGGTCAATGAAGAGTTTGCCAAAAAAATCAAGGCAGTGGCTGACAAACATTTCCCGGGCCTGTTAAAGGATATTTTTATCGGAAAAGGCTCATATAATCAGGAATTATCCCCCAGATCCCTGCTGCTTGAGATTGGCACCGCAGAGAACACCCGGGAGGAGGCCGAAAGATCTGCAGGCTATATGGCCGAGGTAATTTCCCGGGCTTTCTACGGAGGCGGAAAGCAGGATAAGGATAAGGAAGGCGGAAGAGATGAAAGAGAGGAAGGAAAAGCTCGAAAGGACAAAGAAGGCAGGGATGGCAGAGAAGACACTGATGAAGACGGCTGGGATTTCCGGGACGATGAAGCTGATGAGGATGATCCTGTAAAGCCCATAAGCCGTGAGGATGATTCGGAAAACAAGGCAGGCGGCAGAGGTGTCATATGGCTGGTTGTACTGGTGCTTATAGCCGCCGGAGGCTTTCTCTTCATCAGCATGGGAGGCAGAGAGCTGGCTTCCAAATTCAAAGGGAATAAGAAGGAATAGCCGACTGAATATCTTACAGGGAGGTTTTTGGTGAGCATAATATATTACAGCTTCTGGGGAACCTATGCTGCCTATACCATGGCAGCCCTCCGAATCGGGCTTTACTCAGATAAAAACCTTCCTACGGAAGAACAAATAAGTGCCCAGTACCTGCTTTGCCGGCGGTTTGCAGACCAGCCGGGAAATCTTATATATGTAGGCCTGGACAGCCAATACCGTGAGGTGTACAGCCTGGGCTGCAACCGCCATGGAGGCATGATTGTCCGGGCCCTTTGCGGCATGAACAAAATTTTTGGCATAGACTCCCTTCAGATGATTTCAGCTGAAAGCCTGGAGGGAGATCTGCCTTTTTTGATTCAGCGTCTGAGCAGGCTGAACTTTATTCCTGAAAGGATGCTGAAAAAACTTTTTAGGATCTGGCTTGAGAAAAGCTTTAAAAAATGCCTTAAGGCAGGGGAGAAGAAAATATGAAACTATTTTATTGCTGCTACGGAGGTGCTCACACCTCCGTTACTTGTGCATCGATCCACTTAGGATATCTGCCTGATGACCGGGTTCCTGAGGCCAGGGAGTTTTGGGCCGTTCCCTTTTATGATAAGATGGAAAGCAGCATGCTTGGCACACCTGTATATATGGGAAGGGATCTTTTTGGTTGGGACATATATATTATGGGTATGAAAAATAAGAAGCAGCTGGTGATTCCGGCCATAAGAAGCTGCCTTTCTGCCTGCGGCATTGATTTAAACCGTCTGTACTTCGTAAATGCCCTGGCTGCACTTCACCCTGCCACCTCCATAGGCGGCATTGCTTCCCGCAGATTCGGCCTGGTGTCCCTGGGCAGGCCCCTAACCATATGGGGAATCAGAAAAACCTACTTCTCATACGTCTCCCTGGTAAAAGAGGTAAAGCAAAACTTAAAGGCCGAGCTGGATTTATCTTGACTTAAAGGCAGAAATAACTGATAATGGTAGTGTCAGGGGGATTAGTATCTGGTACTAAAAACTGATAATAATTGTCATTGAGGAGGCTCCACTTTGGAGGGACATAGAATTACAGAGGTTGAAGAAGGCTCCATTGCAAAGGAGCTGGAACTTGAAAAAGGCGATATTCTGCTTAGCATAAACGGCAGTGAAATAATAGATGTTTTGGATTATATAGAGTTTATGGAAGCTGAGGAACTTGAGCTTCTTGTGCAAAAAGCCGATGGAGAGGAATGGGAGATAGAAATAGAAAAGGAACCGGGGCAGGACCTGGGTCTTAAGTTTGAGCATGACTTAATGGACAAGGAGCGGGTCTGCAGAAACAAATGCATTTTCTGTTTCGTGGACCAGCTTCCAAAAGGAATGCGGGAAACTTTGTATTATAAAGATGACGATTGGCGGCTTTCCTTCTTATCGGGAAACTATATTACCCTTACCAATCTGTCTGATTGTGATGTTGACCGCATTCTGGAAAAGAAAATCAGCCCCCTTTATGTTTCCGTTCACACCACAAATCCCGATCTTCGGAAACGGATGCTGAATAACAGGTTTGCCGGTGATGTGCTCAAATACCTGTACAAAATGGCAGACGGGGGGGTTAAGCTTCACACCCAGATTGTATTATGCCCTGGCTGGAACGACGGCCCAGAACTTGACCGCACTCTGGCTGACCTGTGGAAGCTTAAGGAATCTGTTCAGTCTGTTGCGGTGGTTCCTGTAGGACTTACATCTCACAGGGAAAAACTGGAAGCCATAAAACCCTTTACCCTTAAGTCGGCAGCTAAGGTTATCGACCAGGTTGAAAGATGGCAGAGGAGCATCCGCTCCCGGCATGATACCAGTTTTGTTTATGCAGCAGATGAGTTCTATATTCTTGCCAACCGAAAACTTCCTGCGCTTGAGGATTATGATGAAATGCATCAGCTGGAAAACGGAGTGGGGCTTGTTGTTCAGTTTCAGCATGAGTTTGAAGATGCGCTATCTTACATTCTCAAAGAAAGAATAGAAATAAAAGCAGAAAACATAAAAAAACACACCATTATAACCGGAAAGTCTGCAGAAAAGGTTTTATCCGAAATGGTAAGCCGCTTAAACCGCGTCTTTGGCTTAAGCAACCAGGTTGTGGCGGTAGAAAACCGTTTGTTCGGCTTAAGCGTTACCGTGGCAGGCCTTTTAAGCGGCAGCGACATATATGAGGGAACCAAAGGCAGGGATCTGGGGGAAGAAATATTAATTCCCCAGGTTATGCTTCGGAAAGGCGAAGACGTCTTCTTAGACGGCTGGACCCTTTCCAGGCTTATAGAGAAAACAGGGCTGCCGGTAGTGCCCGTACCCGTCCGGGGTGATTTATTTTTATACAAACTGCTAAACATACCATTTGGGGAGGTGGAATAATGGCAAAACCAATTGTTGCAATCGTAGGCAGACCAAATGTAGGAAAGTCCACCCTGTTTAACCAGCTTGCAGGAAGAAGAATTTCCATTGTGGAAGATACTCCCGGCGTAACCCGGGACAGAATATATGCGGATGCCCAGTGGCTCAATACCACCTTTACCATGATCGATACAGGGGGTCTGGACCCGGCCAGTCAGGATGAGCTGCTTCAGCAGATGAGGTATCAGGCTGAGATAGCCATTGAAACAGCGGATGTAATCCTTTTTATAACTGACGGCAAGGAAGGGGTTACCCCGACCGACACAGAAGTGGCCAACCTTCTTCGAAAAACAAAAAAACCTGTTGTTCTGGCAGTGAATAAAATTGATACATTTGAGGAAGAATCTAACATCTACGAATTTTATAACCTGGGCATAGGGGAGCCCATGGCTGTTTCAGCTTCCCATAAAAGAGGCTTGGGAGACTTGCTTGATGAGATTCATTCTCACTTCCCGCCGGCGGCTGAAGAAGAGGAAGATGACGATGTTATCCGCATTGCCGTGGTAGGCAAGCCTAATGTGGGAAAATCCTCTATTGTGAATCAGCTCCTGGGGGAAGAAAGGGTCATTGTCAGCGATATTCCCGGCACAACCCGGGATGCCGTTGACACTCCTCTCATAATAGACGGCCGGAAGTACTTAATCATCGATACGGCCGGTATACGGAGGAAAAGCCGCATCAGCGAAAACCTTGAGAGGTACAGCGTTATAAGGGCCTTAGGCGCCATCCGCCGCTGTGATGTTGCCCTGATTGTCATTGATGCCACCCAGCAGGTAACGGAGCAGGATGTCAAAATAGCAGGCCTGGTCCATGAAGAGGGCAAGGGCTCAATTCTGGTAATAAACAAGTGGGATGCCGTCGAAAAGCAGACAAGCACCATGAACAAGTACCGCCGGCGGCTGATGACCGATTTTAGTTTTATGACATATGCACCCAGCGTTTTTGTTTCAGCAAAAACCGGTCAGCGGATTAACCGCATTATTGAACTGGTAAACTATGTGTATAACTCCTGCACCTTCAGAATTTCAACCGGGGTATTGAACGACGTGCTGGCCGATGCCATTGCCGTAAACGAACCCCCCGCAGACAAGGGAAGAAGGCTTAAAATACTTTATGGAACCCAGGTTTCCATAAAACCGCCTGCCTTTGTTCTGTTTGTGAATGATCCTGAGCTTATGCACTACTCCTATGAACGCTACCTGGAAAACCACTTCCGCAAAACCTTTGGTCTTGAGGGCACACCGATTCATATTATTGTACGAGAAAAAAGTTGAGGGGGAACCATCATGGGAAAATATATATTGGCCATAATACTGGGCTATCTTATAGGGAATTTTGCCACATCCTATGTGGCAGGAAAGCTTATAGCAAACATTGACATCAGGAACCACGGCAGCGGCAATGCCGGGGCCACCAACACCTTCAGGGTGCTTGGGCCTGCGGCCGGCACCATAGTGTTTATTGGCGATGTTTTAAAAGGCCTTTTGGCTGCCTTAATAGGCCGCTGGCTTACCGGCACCGTTGCCGGCGGCATGCTGGCTGGCACCTTTGCCGTTGTCGGGCATAACTGGCCGGTTATGTTTAACTTTAAAGGCGGAAAGGGCATAGCCTCTTCCTTCGGCCTTATAATGGCTCTTTTCCCGAAGATCGGCCTGATTCTTTTTGTTGTGGTAGTGACGGTGATCCTCGTATCCAGATATGTTTCTTTAGGCTCCATCACAGCTGCAGTTCTTTTTCCCATCCTGCTTATTATTTTCGGCCAGCCCTTCAGGATTGTGCTTCTAGGCCTTATATTATGCCTGATGGCCCTTTGGCGTCATACGGATAATATATCAAGGCTTCGCATGGGAAAGGAAAACAAGATATCCTTTTTAGGAAAATGAGGCAGATAACTTGTCATATTCAGCCCTCCCCTTCCATATAAATTAAGTATGGATAACGGTTAAACGGAACCTGAAGGGGGAGGAAATAGATATGGAAAAGTTTGATCTTTACCGGGATATAGCCGAACGCACCAACGGAGATATATACATAGGCGTGGTAGGGCCGGTCCGGACGGGAAAATCCACCCTTATTAAGCGTATAATGGATTTGCTTGTACTTCCCAATATGGAAAATGAGTTTGATAAGGAAAGGTCCCGGGATGAGATGCCACAGAGCGGCGCAGGCCGCACCATCATGACCACTCAGCCGAAATTTGTGCCTAACGAGGCCGTTAAGATCACCCTGCGGGAAAACGCTCATTTGAATGTTCGCATGGTAGACTGCGTCGGTTATATGGTAAACGGGGCCATGGGGCATACGGAGGACGGGGCTCCCAGAATGGTGAGAACGCCCTGGTTTGACAGGGACATACCTTTTGAAGAGGCTGCTGAAATCGGCACTCAGAAGGTAATTAAGGACCACTCCACCATAGGCCTGGTGGTTACCACCGACGGGACCATAACTGAGATACCCCGTTCCAGCTATGTGGAAGCCGAGGAAAGGGTTATCCGGGAGCTGAAAGAACTTAACAAACCCTTTATTATGATCCTTAACTCCAAATATCCGGACAGAGAAGAAACCCTTACCTTAAAATCTGCACTGGAGGAAAAATATGATGTGCCGGTTCTGGCACTAGATGTGCTGAACCTTGAAGAAGATGACATGCATAACATACTGAGCAGCGCCCTGTTTGAGTTTCCCATTACCGAGATTAAGGTGGATGTACCCAAATGGGTGCTCAGCTTAGATGAGGATCACTGGCTTATCCGATATATAATGGATTCAGTGATTGCAGCCTCACAGTCTATAGCCCGCATACGGGACGCGGACAGCTTCGGAAAATCCCTGGAAGAATCAGAGCACATGGAGCTTCCCAAAATCGATGAGATGGATTTGGGAACGGGGAATATAAGGGTTCGGATGGAGCCCAAGAGCGGGTTGTTTTATAAGATTCTCGGGGAAGAATGCGGCTATGAAATCGAAGGGGATTATCAGATGATCGGGCTAATGAAAGAATTAGCCCGTGCCAAGCGGGAATATGACCGGGTGGCAGATGCCCTTCGGGACGTAAGGGAAACAGGCTACGGAATGGTTGCTCCAACCATGGAGGAGCTTACCCTTGAAGAGCCGGAAATCATCAAACAAGGCGGCCGCTTTGGTGTGCGCTTGAAGGCAAGTGCCCCTTCCCTACATCTGATTCGCGCAGACATACAAACCGAGGTTTCCCCCATAGTTGGAAGTGAAAGACAAAGCGAGGAACTGATCCGGTATCTCCTTGATGAGTTTGAAAGCGACCCGTCCAAGCTCTGGTCTTCCAATATATTTGGCAAGTCCCTCCACGAACTGGTAACGGAAGGGCTTTCCAACAAGCTGACCCGTATGCCGGAGGATGCCCAGTTCAAGATTCAGGAAACCCTGCAGCGGATTATAAATGAAGGCAGCGGCGGGTTGATATGTATAATTCTATAGTGTCAAGTAAATGATGAAAAATTATACAGAAATTATAAAAAATGCGCCCATTACAGGGCGCATTTTTGTATACTATACACAGTTTATATTTATCCCCTATTATTCGACATTTTTTTATGTTATACTATTCCATAAGCGGTATTTTTGTCAAACCAACCAATATTTTAAATATATTTAACAAGGAATGACAAAAATATGGCATATATATACAATATATGATATAATCTGTTTATAAAATCAAGACAAAGGTACTGCTGTTTCGGCGCAGTTCCTTTGAAATGAGGTCATAGCTATACACCTTTACTACCGCTGACAAAGGGGTAAATGGCAAAGCTATGCCTTATTACAAGTCAATATGTTTTTCACTAGAGTATATTACAGCATATACGCTTTATTCATTTATAGAGGTGTAAAGAAATGCTATATCTAAGGCTTAAAAGATTGATGGACTTTATACTTTCATTAATAGCATTAATTCTTTTCTCCCCTTTGTTTCTTGCCATAGCCGTTGCTATAAAGATAGATTCTAAAGGCCCGGTTATTTTTAAGCAAAAGCGAATAGGAATACATAAGAAACATTTTTACATACTAAAGTTTCGCACCATGTACATATATACACCTAAAGATACTCCTACGCACCTTTTGGAAAACCCGGAGCGATGGATCACCAGGGTAGGAAAATTTTTGCGCAAGACAAGTTTGGACGAGCTGCCGCAGATATGGAATATTTTTCGCGGGGATATGAGCATTATCGGCCCGAGGCCGGCACTCTGGAACCAGTATGACCTGATTGAGGAAAGGGATAAATACCGGGCAAATGACGTTCCGGTTGGCCTCACCGGATGGGCACAGATTAATGGCAGGGATGAGCTTCCCATTGAGGTGAAGGCGAAACTGGACGGAGAATATGCCCAAAACATTGGTTTTAGGATGGACCTTAAATGCTTTTTCATTTCAGTTTTAATTGTTATTAAAGGATACGGTGTTGTTGAAGGCGGAACCGGTGCTATGGCGAAGACTGCATCGTCAAAAAAGGAGCCAAGTATATAATATGAAATATGTTTATTTAACGGTTGATTTAGAAGAATGGTATGATTTAGATTATTTTAAAGGAATGCGCTTAGATAAGAGCATTGAAGTAATACCTGAGATAATAGAGTTCTTAGATTTACTGGATGAATATCAAATAAAATCAACTTTCTTTGTTTTGGCAAATAGATTGGGTAGAAATACTGATATTATAAGGGAGATTAGCAGACGAGGACATGAGATTGCGTGCCATGGATACGATCATGAACTTTTATATAATAAGAATTCAGAAGTCTTTAGAGAAGAAGTTATAAAAGCAAAAGCTCTTATAGAAAATTTAGTTGGAAAAGAAGTTAAAGGGTATCGAGCATCATGTTTTTCTATGGAACGAGATAAACTGGAAATATTAAAATCCATTGGATATAAATACGACAGCAGTTACATAAAGTTTGAACACCATCCTCTTTATAGAAATTTAGATATATCAGGATATAAGAAAAAAGATGATTTAGTTTTTGAACAAAATGGACATTTTGTATATGAGATATCTACACTTAAAATACTAAAATACAGTATTCCAATATCTGGTGGAGGATATTTGAGATTATTTCCGTATTGGCTGCTCAAATTACTAATAAAAAAATACGCAAGTGAAAAAGAGAATTTTCTATTATATTTACATCCTTTTGAGCTGACTTCTAAAAGAATTCACTTACCATCTAATATTAGCAGAAAGACTAAGTTTAGATTTTCAGTAGGCAGAAGGAGAAACTTAAAGAAAATCCAAAAAGTGATTGCGTTACTTAAGAATATGGGAGCAGAATTTAGAACACTTGAATATGATATGAACATGAGGTCAATATCATGAATCATATAATGGTGACCGGGAGTAATGGTATAATTGGCTCACAATTAATAGAAAATTTACTTAGTATGAATTATAAGGTCACAGGTATTTCTGTAGAGCCGTCACCAAATATTGTGCATAAAAATTATAAATATATTTCACTGGATTTAACAAATTACCATGAGCTAAAAAAAGTTTTCAAGAATAATGAATTCACTCATGTTATTCATTTAGCGGCCATTGCTCATTCGATTAAGGGTGTTCATATTTCGTGGAGTCGATATTATAGAGTAAATACACTAGTAAGCAGAAATGTTTTTGAGTTAGCTTCAGAAAGTAACATACCTGTATTTTTTGCAAGCACAGTGGATGTCTATGGAATTCAAGAAGATATAATTGATGAAAAAACTCAACCAAATCCGATTGGTTTTTATGCTAAGTCAAAAGCTTTGGCGGAACAAGCTTTAATAGAGGTCGCTAAGCAGCCATATTTAATAGCTAGGTTCGCTCCGGTTTATACAAATTCAAATAAGAAGGATATTTATAGGCGTTATTACATCAAATATCCTAAGATAGCCTATTTGCTCAGTAAAGGAATGGATTATGAGTTTTTATCATCCGATACTGTAGTCTCAGTGATTACAAAGTGGATAAAGAATTATAAGTCTATGCATGGAATTATATATGTTGTTGACAAAATGAGTCATAACACAAAGAATATGCTGGAAAAGGACCTGAATAATGGAGTTAAACCAATAGTGTTGAGGATACCTAAAACAGTATGCAGATTAATGATATTAGCAGTAAACATAATATTTCATAATATGGACCTCTATAAGTTTTCTGCGTATAAAATACTCAAGCCTATGAGATTTGCCAAATACAAAACATATGATTTCAAGTTATAGCTCGATTTGCTAGGGGTGTAAAGGTGGACTTTTCAAAGATTCATGTACTTATTTTAGAGGGATATGCAAGACAAGCCCTGCCAATGATAAAAGCTTTTCGTAAACTGGGATGTACTGTAACCACACTCAATTCTTCAAAATTAGATGTTGGATATACATCCAGGTATCCCAATTATAGAATAATAGGAACTTGCTCAAGAGATAATTATGAAGGCACTGTGGAGCAGATAAGACAAATGTTAAAAACTAAAAAATATGATTTGGTTGTGCCTTTGGTTGACTTTTCTGCAGAATTACTTTCACGAAACTATATCGAATTTATAAAGTATGCTAAATTAGCTACAAATCCATTTGATACTTATGATTTAGTACGAGATAAGTTGAAAACCATGCAAATATGTATGGAGAATGATATTCCATGCCCTAAAACATTAACTGGGGTCAATAACTTAGAATATTTGAAGAATATTGATATTGAATACCCTATTGTAATTAAACCACGTGTTGGTTGTGGAGCCATAGGATTTAAAGTTATTAAATCGTATGAGGAGCTACAGGATTTAGTTGAAAACAAAAAAATAGATTTGTCATCTTATGTTATGCAAGAATATATTCCGCAGACTGATGTCCAATTTGAATCTGCTATGTTTGTTGATGATAATAATGAAATTAAGAGTGCATTAGTATTTTCTAAAAATAGATGGTTTCCAATTGAAGGAGGTTCAAGTACACTAAACATCACTATTGCTCGTCCGGACATTGTGGAAACTTGTTCTAAGTTATTAAAAATAATTAGATGGCGTGGATGTGCTGATATTGATTTGATCCAGGATCCTAGAGATGGTACTGCAAAAGTTATGGAAGTTAATCCAAGAGTTTCAGGAAGCGTAAAAATTTGTTTTGAAGCTGGTATTGATTTAGCGAGACAAATAATTGAATATGAGTTTGGCGAGGAAGTAACGGAATACAAAGAATACAAGCTAGGACAAAGATTAAGATGTTCACAAACGGATTTGCTATGGTTTATTAAGTCTCCAAACAGATTCAAAGCAAAGCCTTCATGGTTTAGCTGTAAACAAACTAAAGATCACACATTTTCTATTGATGATCCAGTGCCATGGTTTAGTTTTTCCATACAAGCAATAATGAGATATAAAAATGAAATGATGAAAAGGAGAGTATAAAAAATTTCCGAATTAATAATTAATAATTAAGGTCGTAATAAGCCCTTACTAACTGGAGGCTTTTAAGTTAAGGATGGTGTGCTTTATGAAGAAAGTTTCGTTAATTAAGGATATACTGCTATCTTTTTTTTCCCTAACATTTATTAAAGATGTATTATATTCATTTTCATTTTACATTCTTAACAGAGTGCATGGACTAAGAAAGGTAAATAAAGGAAAGTCAGTAAAAATTCGACCGGGAACTTTAATTAGAGATCCAGAACGGGTCTTTATAGGAGATTAT
>ERZ773359.4013-NODE-4013-length-16012-cov-5.722943_pt1 | contig 16012 bp, 16 predicted proteins | sample MGYA00374955_ERZ773359 | MGnify/ENA primary metagenome ERZ773359 (study PRJEB29098, sample SAMN04486028) | biogas fermenter metagenome | study: EMG produced TPA metagenomics assembly of the Biogas fermentation microbial communities from Germany - Plant 4 DNA1... | reverse complement strand
TTGCTATAATAGTTGTTCCTGCAATTTTTTCATTGATTATTTCTTTTAGTATTACTGAAAAGCTTATAGTTTCTCAGACCTATAAAGACGCCTTATAAGTAATTCTGAAATAGTGTCCATCAGTATATCAAACGCAATAAATGAAATAAAAAATGCTACCTTGTATTTATCCAACAACGAGACAACAATGGATTATTTCACTATTTTGAATAAAAGAAAGGAAGAACTGGACGGCAAGGAATTAGTCAGTCTGCTGGAACATCTCAGAAAGTTGAACGGCATATGTGACAGTATATCCTTTACTCGTGGAATAGATACTAAATTTACTCTCTTATCTGTATCCGGCAATATTGCATATACAAATCTTAATGCATCTGATGATCACTTTAAAAAATATCTCGAGAAATATGATTCGCATTTTATCAGGAATATTGACAGCTTATTTCAATTTATTGGAATAGAAGAAGTAAAAGGCAACAAGAATGAATCGAATTATTTTCTGACCTGGGTTAAGACAGTAGACAGCAAGTATCTGCCTGAAACTTCCGGCATAATCATAGTCAATTTACCGGTTGATGAAGTTATAAAACTGATGAAAACAGAAAGTGTTCCTTCTACAAGAGTTCTGCTGGACAAAAATATGAAAATCATCGCTTCAACCGAACCTCAGTGGCTTACTAAATCTTTTAAATCTGTATTTAATGCCGATATCCCGGAAAATGGACAGGTAACACTTGATTATTCTGATAAAAGATATTTGCTGACAAATAAAACAATTGCTGATGAAGAGTTTGCTGTTGTTGATATTAAGCCGTTGACTGATATCTCAGTTCAATTTAAAGATGTCTCCAAAAATCTTTTATTATTTAATTTTGGTATTATTACAATATTCATTCTGGTATCTGTTAGAATAGCGAGAGGTATTTCCATTCCTTTAAAGAGATTATCAATAGCCATGCAGAATACAGATCTCAGAGTAAAAGGGAAAAAGGCTGATAAATCAACAAGGAACGAAGTGGAATTACTTGAGCAAAACTTTGATAAAATGAAACAAAACATTCAGCAGCTTCTGAAAGAGAATCTGGACAAGGAAAAAGAAAAAAGGGAGGCAGAACTAAAAGCACTGTATGCTCAGATAAGTCCCCACTTTCTGTTTAATACCCTGAATTCTGTCAGACGCGCAGTGGAATTGAACAAAAAGGAAAAAGCTTCAGAAATAATTCTTGCTTTGATTAACCTGTTAAAGATTACACTGAAAAGCAAGAACATGATCCCACTCAGCCTGGAAATTGAAAATCTGAAAAACTACATTAAAATACTTCAAATGAGGCATGGAACATCTTTCAGTGTTGAATTCAACATCCCGGAAATACTGTCAGATTATGAGATACCGAAACTATTACTGCAGCCTATTGTGGAAAATTCAATAATTCATGCTTTTGAAGGATTGAACCGTGAAGGTTTAATATCCATAAATGCTGAAATGGAACCTGATAAAGTAATAATTTATATTTATGATAACGGTAAAGGTTTGGTTACAGATCCATTGAAACAGGACCATGACGATAAGAATATCAGATTTTCTTCGATAGGTGTAAAAAACGTAAATCAAAGAATAAAAGCTCATTATGGAGAGGAATACGGTATAAAATATGAAAGCATTCCAGGGGTAAGCACAACGGCTATTATTACTTTACCTGCTTTTATGGAGGGGGAGAGTGAAAAATATGATAAAGACAATTATAGTTGACGATGATATTGAAATGCTCGACTGGCTTGAACAAGTTGTGCCTTGGGAGGAGAATGGTTTCAAGATTACAGGGCGGGCTAAAAATGGTGCCGAGGCCTGTGAACTGTGCAGTAAAAATATGCCGGATCTTGTGATAACCGATATTACTATGCCTGTTTTGGACGGGTTGGAGTTTGTATACAAAATCAAAGAGATAAAACCTGATGTAAGATGCATTATGCTCACATGTCATGAGGATTTTAAATTTGCACAGGAGGCTTTAAAAATAGATGTTGATGATTATATATTAAAATATTCACTCACTTCTGAGAGCATGGTGGAAGTACTTAAAAAAATAAAAACTAAAATAGAAGAAGACAAATCTAAGAAAGAAAGTGAAAGGCTGCTTAAATCAGAGCTTTTAAAAAACAGAATCGTTCTGTTGGAGAAATTCATCACTGATATTATGGAAGGTACCTTAAACAAAAATGACGATATTTTAAAAAGTGCAGAAACCTTGAATGTCGATTTGCCTTTATCCCCCTTCAGAGTGGTATGCAGCTTTATTGATAACTATAATAAAACTATTGAAAGAAGCTCTCTAAGCGGTAATTTGCTTAAATTCAGTATAATGAACGTTGCTGAAGAAGTTATGAATGAAAAAGGAATAATAGTTTGTCTGCCATATATGATGGACAGGATTGTTATGATTGTTTCGCACAATTACATTTCTCTTGTCCAACATAAACTGAAGGAGTTCCACAGGCTTATAAAAAAGTACTTAGATGTTGATATTTCTTCATGTATCAGCAGTGAATATAAAGATTACAGCAAAATAAAGGTTGGTCTCAGGGAAGCTGAAGAATTGAGGGACAGTTATTTTTATTATGGAAGTGGAGCTGTAGTTACAAATAAAGAAACTGATTTTTATAATGTAGAAGAAAGAATGACTGAACTTATAAAGAAATTCCAGTTATCAATTGATGTAAACGAGTCAACAGATAGTGAAAAGATTCTTCAGCAGATTTTATCACAGGCAGAAACTTTAAAATTCAATCCGAAAAAAATAAGGCAAATATTTATGAGAATTGCATTTGAGTTACAGTTGAAAGCAAATTTTGGTGACGATTTGATTTACTCCATGAGTCAGAATATGGATACTTTTGTTTCTCTGAAAAATAATTTACTGAAAGCTTTTCAATTATATGTTCAAAACCTGAACAAGATGAGGATTACCACTTCGCGAAAAGAAATCAATACAGTCCTTGAATATATTGATAAACACCTCGATGAAAATATTACCTGTGAATCCATGGCAAATATGGTCAATATGAATTGCAGTTATTTCAGCAGGCTATTTAAAAAAGAGGTTGGACTGAGTTTTACTGATTATATGATACAGCAAAGAATAAACAAAGCTACTGATTTTCTTACCAAAACAGATATGCCCATTGAAGAAATAACAAAGTATGTAGGGCTTCAACAACCAAGCTATTTTTATAAAATATATAAGAAAGTTACGGGCAAAACCCCCGGTGAAGTCAGAAATAACAGTGAATTTCTGAATCGCCCTGTCATATCAAGACCTTCTTCGAAAAATCTTTTCCATGATTCTTTTTCATGACCGGGATTTATGGGATAAAACAGAACCCCATTGTCTTTTGCTGCTTTCAAATCTCCGAGAGCATCGCCGATTTTCAAAACCTTGTTATTTTCGTATCGGTTCTTTTTGGCATATGCTATATGTTCGGTTTTTGTTCCCATTTCCTGTGAGGCAATAACTTTCATATATCTCGCAAGGTCATGTTCGTTCCATTCCCGGATAAGTGCTTCCCCGGGTGTAGCAGAAACTACAATCATATCGGCGAATTTGCCTGCCTTTTCCAAACTCTCACGAACATAGGGGAAGGGAGGAACTCCACGGACTATTTCTGCCACTGATTTGTTTACTCCTTCTGAAAAGGCTAAAGTTTGTCTTAGTACAGGATCGTCAGTGCGTTCAACAGCTTTTTCCAAGGCGGGATTAGCAAGCTTGGTCTCTGTCTCTACGAAGTTTCTGAGGGGTGTGAGATCGGGCTTTTTGTATCCACGTTCTATTGCTTCAGGTCTTTCTGCAAGTATATCTAAAGCTTTGATAACTGCTATAAAACGGTTACAGCCACGGTTTACTGAATATAAATTTACAAATTCCCAAACTTCCCTGGCGTATTTTGAGACAGCCTGAAGGTTCCAATGGTTTATAAAATTGGGGCAAAAGCATTCCTTGTGCTTGATTTCCATTGCATCAAATGCACATCCGTCTGAATCAATGCAGATTAAAAAATCCTTTTCTTTTTTCATTTCAATTAAAGGTTTTGCGGGATTCATGTATATTTCTCCTTTCATGTAGTTCGATTTGTACCATAATAAGACATTATATTTATTACTTACAAACACTCATTAGGAATCTCAGGTTATTTTTTAGCTTTGTTTCAGTATCTTCTTCATTTGAAAAATCCTCTACTGAAAGATAGCCGTCATAGCCTGTTTCTTTAAGGTTTGATATGAGTTTTGGAATATTGGCATATCCTTTCATTAATGGTGACCATTCGGGTTTCCATATTTCCTGTCCGTTCTCAAGAGTCTCGGTTTTTTTCCATACAGCATTCTTCACGTGAACATATGAAAGGTATTCACCCAAGAGTTCAAAACCTAATTTATAGTTTTCAAACCCTTCGTGTACCATATTACCCGGATCAAAAATAATACCTATACATTCTGGATCAAAGCCTGAAACCAGTCTATATGCAGCGCTTGCACTCGGGATAATGTTACCCATATGAATTTCCAGATTAATTCTTACTCCATACTTTAATGCAAGCTCTTCAAGACATTTTAATTCTGTGACGGTCCGGTCAAAGATTGTACGATAATTTTCAGTTTCATCATACTGAGGCGGGAAAACCCTTACGTTTTTGCAGCCTATGCTGGATGCCACTTTCAGAATTTTCTCTATTTGCTCAGTTTCATGGGGCTTTAGATATGTGGTAAGAGAATAAATTTCGATTTCATGTAAGTCACATAACTTCTTTGCTCTTTTTGCTTCCTCTTCGATATTTTCAATGTTTAAAGTGCTTTTGTTATAGGTCCAGTATCTGTTTTCATAGGTGTAATATTCGGGTTTCTCTTCCGGAGAGGGAGTGGCAACCCTCCATTCCACACCATCATAGCCTAATTGACTTATTAGTTTTACTGTCTCTTCCATATTGAATTCTGGCATACTGACAGAAAAAATTCCAAATTTCAAAATAATCAACCTCCGCATACTTATACATGGTTAAATTATATAGTATAATATTCTCATGTACTTAGCTTTTTCTGATAACTATATGGTTTATTTTGACTATAAAATCTCCGGAGATGTTGTAAATGCTGGACACCTACTATTCTGATGCGGATTTTAAAATTAATTACAGACATGTAAGTTCAGAACTTGATCCTTACTTCAGCAATTTTCATTTACATAACCGATATGAGATATATTTTTTTATTTCCGGGTCTGTAAATTATTTTGTAGAGAAAAAAATGTACCCTTTACAATATGGAGATCTTCTTGTGATAAGAAACAATGAAATACATAAGCCGTCTTTTTTGAATAATACTCCATATGAACGGATTGTTATACATTTTGACCCTTCAATACCTGCAATTTTCAATACTCAAAACTATGATCTTTTAAATTGCTTTAAAAACCGTCCTGCAGGGGAAAGAAACAAGATAAACCTCTCCGAAAAGCAAAAAGAGGAAATATGGAACATATTCAGCAAAATAGAGAAATTAAATGAGGAAACTTCTGAAGATTCAAAGATACTTAAACTCACAGCTTTCGTTGAATTGCTGGTTTTCATCAACCGGGCCTTTAATCAGGACAACACACCTGAAGAACATGTAAATATGCCAAAAAGACTGCTGCCCATTCTTGACTTCATTGAAAATAATCTCGAAGGAGATTTGTCGCTTAAGAGGATTGAAAAAGAGTTTTTCATAAACGGCTCATATTTAAGCAGACTATTTAAAAAGCATACAGGCAGTAATCTGCATGAATATATTATTTATAAGAGGATTTCAAAAGCCAAAACTTTGATTTCCAGAGGATACAGCTGTACCGATGCATGTTTGATGAGCGGATTTAATGATTATTCAAATTTCTCAAAGATTTTTAAAAGGACAGTGGGACTATCGCCTCAGGCATATAAAAAACGGAATATGGCAGAATAACAGATTTAAAATTGTTTACGGAGCTATGTTCCAAACCTGCGTTAAAATTAAATAAAATAAAATATCAGGTAAGTCGTTGACTTATTAACACGGCAGTGCTAACTTTATTTAGGGTATTTTTTTATGCCTTTATTCAAATTACTTTGTGTTTTTAATAAGCCGTAAGCTTTACATTGAGCAAAAACTTTCATTTTTTTGTAAAAAACTCTGCAATATTTTTTTTGCATAGATGAAAAATATATAAAGAAGATTTAGGTTTTGTGCTCAAAATCACATTATCCAAAGGCTTACAGTGTTAGAATAACTCTAAGAGAGAGAGCGGAGAGGAAGGTACTAATGCAGAAGCGTGTTATATATTTCGACCATGCAGCTACAACTTATGTCAAGCCTGAGGTTCTGGACGCAATGCTTCCGTATTTTACCCAGGAATATGGAAATGCTTCATCGGTGTATTCAATAGGAAGGTCTAACAGAAAGGCTATTGAAGATGCCAGAGAGACTGTGGCAAAATGTATTGGCGCTATGCCGAATGAAATATATTTTACCGGTTCCGGCACCGAAGCTGATAACTGGGCTATAAAGGGAGCTGCGCTGGCGCACAGGAATAAAGGTAAACATATTATCACATCAAGTATAGAGCATCCTGCGGTTTTGGCTCCCTGTGAGTTCTTGCAAAAGCAGGGCTATGATATCACATATATTCCCGTTGACCAGGACGGGCTTGTAAATCCCGCCGATGTCGATAAGGCCATTCGTCCTGATACCATACTGGTTACCATTATGATGGCAAATAATGAGATTGGCACAATTCAACCTATTAAGGAAATAGCACAGGTTTGTAAAAAACATGGTGTTCTTTTCCACACAGATGCTGTACAGGCAGCCGGAAACATACCCATAGATGTTAAAGATTTGGGTGTGGATTTATTGTCTGTATCAGGGCATAAGTTCTATGGACCCAAGGGAACAGGCGCATTATATATACGTAAGGGAGTTAAAATCGAAAGCCTTATTCATGGCGGACATCAGGAAAGAAACCGCCGTGCAGGTACTGAAAATGTTCCCGGTATTGTTGGCTTCGCCAAGGCTTTGGAATTAGCCACTCAAAATCTTGATGCCCATTATGAAAAATTATATAAACTCAGGGAACGTGCGCTGGAAGGTATTTTTGAAAAGATTCCCCATGTCCGTCTGAATGGACACAGGGAAAAACGCTTACCCGGGAATTTGAATGTTTCATTCAGTTTTGTGGAAGGTGAATCCATACTCTTGATGCTGGATATGAAAGGGATTAAGGCATCAAGTGGTTCGGCCTGTACTTCCGGTTCTTTGGATCCTTCCCATATTCTTTTAGCAATCGGACTGCCCCATGAGTTGGCTCATGGTTCTTTAAGATTAACTTTTGGAGAATCAAATACTGAGGAAGAGGTAGACTATCTGGTGGATTGTCTGGCTGAAATTATTGATAAACTTCGCAGAATGTCTCCTCTTTACGAGGATTTTATTAAGGGAGAGTGTTGACACATGTATAGCGATAAAGTTATGGATCATTTTATGAATCCGAGAAATGTTGGCGAAATAGAGGATGCTGACGGTGTAGGTCAGGTTGGTAATGCAAAATGCGGAGATATTATGAAAATGTATCTTAAAATTGAAGACGGAGTAATAGTGGATGCAAAATTCAAGACTTTCGGCTGCGGAGCTGCTGTTGCTACAAGCAGCATGGCAACAGAACTGATTAAGGGCAAAACCATAAAAGAAGCTGAACAAATTACCAATAAAGCTGTATTGGAGGCTCTTGACGGTTTACCGCCTGTTAAAGTTCACTGCTCAGTGCTTGCAGAGGAGGCCATTGCAGCGGCGTTGAATGATTACAAGCAAAGAAACGGACTTACCGAGGATGCCAGATACGAAGCCTGCGGCGGATGCTGTGGCGGCTGTGGTTCGTATCGGGATGATGAAACAGAAGATCATTGAATTATAAAGTAAAGCCTGGCGAAAAAAAATATTTAAGAAGCCGGGCTTTTATTTTATTGAAAAGGTGATAATATAGAAGTATGAGAAGTTTTATAGCCATTGAACTGGACGATTATACAAAGAATCTTTTAAACGGTGTCCAGCTTAAACTCAAACAACACGGAATAAAAGGAAATTACAGCCGACCTGAAAATTTCCACCTTACACTTAAATTTTTGGGAGATATTGATTTGCCTGTTTTTAATGAAGTCGTACATATCATAAAAAAAGTGGCTTTTTCTAATCAATTCTTTGTTTTAAAACTCAGTGGACTTGGTATATTTAATAGAGGCAGCAAAATGATAATTTGGTCAGGCCTGGAGAAAAGCAACAGGCTCTTGAAAGTATATTCCGAGCTTCAAACAGAATTGGAAAATCTTCTGCCCAATATTGACAAACGGGAATATATGCCACATATAACTCTTGTTAGAGAAGTAAAATATTCAGGAGAAACAGTTGATTTCATTTCCGGTGTCGCGCTTGACCATCAGTTTGAGGTTGCAGGAATCTCCCTTATGGAAAGTACGAGGATCAATGGAAAACTCACTTATATAAGACGGGCTTTTGAACCTTTTAAGCCGAATTAGACCAATGATTATTTGATAGAATAAACTGTATAAATCTGGGACGAAACAGGAGGAAGTATGCAGGATACCCTTAAAAAGACACTGTCGACTATATTAAAAGTAGTATTGGTAATTGTTGTATTTCTATTATCCTTCAGAATAGTAAAATATATAGTTCCTTTTCTGCTGGCATATTTTTTTGCATCTTTGATAGAGCCCATAGTCAAATTTATAGAGAGAAAACTACGCATTCCAAGAAAAGTAGGAACGGTATTTTCAATACTTTTTGTTTTGGGGACTTTTTTTTCCATTATAGGCTTCCTGATATACCGGCTTATAAAAGAAATTGAAAACGTTTATTACAGTATTAATATAAATGTTGATGGTATCACGAGTTTCTTCAATCGTCTTATAAGTGAAATTAACATAATTTTTATACAGCTTCCCGAAGAAATCACTGAGATTTTGAATCAGGCAGCCAGGAATTTGGCGGTCCAGCTTCAGGATCTATTGAATAAAGTCTTTGATATAGCTCAAATGTCCATTAAGTTCGCATTAAATCTGCCTCAGATTATAATTTTTATTTTGGTGACCATACTTGCGACATATTTTATGTCCAGTGACAAGACTAAAATTCTTAATTTCCTTGATGTTCAAATTCCCTCCAATTGGCTTAAAAAGACAAGAGGTATAACGAGCAATATTTTTACGGCATTGTTCGGATGGATAAGAGCCCAGTTTATCCTTATGATAATAACCTTTTCCGAATTATTGGTGGGACTTCTTGTAATAGGAATAGAAAACCCGCTCCTGATTGCTCTTACAATAGCTGTTGTTGATGTACTTCCTGTTTTGGGTGCCGGTACAGTATTAATTCCCTGGGGAATTGTAAATATTATTTTTGGTAATACAAAGCTGGGGCTTTCCTTACTTTTGCTGTATGTAATCATATTATTTGTCAGACAGCTTATTGAGCCTAAAATAGTAGGTCAGCAAATAGGTGTCCATCCCTTGCTGACCCTCTTTGGAATGTATGTTGGACTTCAGATTTTTGGAGTACTGGGTTTATTTGCAGGTCCTATAATTGTAGTTATAATAAGGTATGTGGTAGTAGGTCTGACAAAAGCAGACAGCTTTAAAAACTGGTTTGAAACTAATTTTCATACCAACAGGAAAGTTGTTCTTTCAACTGATATAAATGAACAGGCTGATGAAAAAAAATCCGAAAACAGGGCAGGTTCCGGCAAATAACCTTATTTCAGTCCATCATAAAGTTTAGTAAGAGCTTTTTTTTCAATTCTTGATACGTATGAACGGGAAATACCAAGCTTTTCAGCAACTTCTCGCTGGGTTTTTCCGCTCTTTCCGTTAAGCCCGTATCTCAATTTGATAATGGTTTGCTCACGGCTTTCCAAAGCTGATTTTATAAGGTTATATAGCTTTTTAATGCTTTGTTTTAAATCTACTTTTTCATCTACTTCTTCATCTTCACATCCAAGGATGTCAATCAAAGCTATTTCATTTCCTTCTTTATCTGTTCCTAAAGGCTCATTAAGTGAGATTTCATTTTGCAATTTTTTTGAAGATCTAAGATGCATCAGAATTTCATTTTCAATGCAGCGGGCAGCATAGGTTGCCAAGCGTATACCTTTTGTAGGATCATAACTTGACACTGCTTTAATCAAACCAATAGTGCCTATAGATATAAGATCATCGGAATCGGTATTACTGGAGGTATATTTTCTGGCGACATGTGCTACCAGCCTCAAATTATGTTCTATCAGAATATTTCGTGCATCTTCATCACCTTGTTTGCATAATTCTACATATTTTTTTTCATCCTGAGGCGATAGTGGCTGTGGGAAAGATTGGGGGCCTGTGATAAAACCGGCCAGAATATACTGAGACAAGATTGTTGTAATCAGTTCCCGGTAAAGTAGTGTCATCTTATACCTCGCTTGCAAACTTGCCATAAAATAATATATGCAGCAGTACAGGAGATTGCTACTGATTATGGACAATAGATGGCAGATAATCATTAAAATTATTCTTGGAGAATGCAAGACCTTGATTTTTATCCTGCAAGAATATATTCTTAGGTTAAGTAATTACTATTCTGAGGTGCTTTAATGGAAGATATTATAAAAAAAATGAAAGAAAAATATTTTACTTTCAGCAAAGGGCAAAAATTGATAGCTGATTATATATTTGAACACTACGACAAAGCTGCATTTATGACGGCTGCAAAATTGGGTGAAGAAGCAGGTGTAAGTGAGTCAACTGTAGTCAGGTTTGCTACAGAGATGGGCTATGACGGATATCCTGCCTTTCAGAAGGTTCTGAGAGAAGTTATAAAAAGTCGACTGACAGCAGTGCAGAGACTTGAAGTATCTTCAAAACGGATAGATTCAGAAAGTGTTCTTAAAAGTGTACTGCAGGCCGATATGAACAAAATCCGCCTGACATTGGAAGAAGCGGATCCTGATATATTTAATAAAATAGTCGAAGAAATCCTAAGTGCAAACAGAATATACATACTTGGGGTCAGAAGCTCTGCACCCCTTGCAAGTTTCCTTGGATTTTACTTCAATCTCATATTTGAAAACGTCAGACTTGTCAACACATCGAGTGTCAGCGAGATGTTTGAGCAGATTGTAAATGCCAGAGAGAAAGATGTTGTAATTGGAATAAGTTTTCCACGATACTCAAAAAGGACATCCAAGGCAATGCAATACGCAAAAAATCAAGGAGCGACAGTTATAGCCATAACTGACAATCATAATTCACCATTGGCGAAATGTGCCGATTACAGTCTTTTTGCAAGAAGCGACATGGCATCTTTTGTAGATTCACTGGTTGCACCACTTTCTATAATTAATGCCCTCATTGTTGCTATAGGATTAAAAAGAAAAGACAGTTTGTATAAAACTCTTTCCCATCTTGAAAAAATATGGGATGAGTATCAGGTTTACGATAAAGGTGAACCATATTCTGATTTAAAACATGATTAAAGTCTGATTTAATGGAGGTACTACAGCAATGGCGGGAAGGGTAGGAGTTATTGGTGCAGGTGCGGCAGGACTTATGGCAGCAGGAAGGGCGGCATCACTAAATAAAGATGTAATAGTGTTTGAAAAGAATAACAGAGCCGGCAAAAAAATACTAATAACTGGGAAAGGCCGGTGCAACATAACCAATAATTGTTCGCTGGATGAATTGATTGCAAACATTCCCGGTAACGGAAAATTTCTATATTCTTCTTTTAACAAATTCAATAATTCAGATGTCATGGATTTTTTCGAAAGAAATAATGTTCCGATTAAAACTGAACGTGGCAGAAGAGTTTTTCCCGCTTCCGACCGTTCAAATGATATTTTGAAGGCACTTGTCAATTATGCTCAGGACAGTGGTGCGAAATTCATGTATAATTCCCCTGTAAGGGATATTTTGTGCGAGAACGGGAAGGTAACCGGTGTTAAGCTTGAGAACAACCATGTCTATGAACTTGATTCGGTTATTCTTTCTACCGGAGGTCTTTCTTATCCTGCGACAGGTTCCACCGGTGACGGATATAGTATGGCCGAGAAATTGGGTCATACCATCATTGATCCCAAACCTTCACTGGTTCCTTTGGAAACCTGTGAAAAATGGGTTCGTGATGTTCAGGGGTTAGCACTTAAAAACGTCGGGCTTACAGTGTATGACAATAAAGGAACCAAAGTTTTTTATGAACAGGGAGAGATGCTGTTTACACATTTTGGTGTATCGGGACCGCTGATTTTAAGTGCAAGCCGGCATATACTGGATTGCGGGTATAAAGGATCTGTTTTGTCTATAGATTTAAAACCTGCTTTGACAGAGGAAAAGCTTGATCTTCGTATTCAAAGGGATTTTGCAAAATATTCAAGAAAACAGTTTTCAAATTCCCTTAACGAGTTGCTGCCCAAAAGTCTCATACCCGCAATAATTGATCTTTCCGGAATTGACAGGGAAAAGCCAGTAAATCAAATAACCAGAAATGAACGGTTAGAACTTGTTTCACTTCTGAAGGGCTTAAAACTGACTGTATCAAAGCCACGCCCAATAGACGAAGCTATTGTTACAGCAGGCGGGATATCTACCAGGGAAATTAATCCTTCCACTATGGAGTCAAAAATTATTAAAGGGCTCTTTTTTGCCGGTGAAATAATAGATGTGGATGCCTATACGGGAGGTTTTAATCTCACTATTGCTTTTTCAACCGGGTTTACTGCGGGAACTCATGCATAAAAAGGACAGTTTATTCAGTATTTTTTTCAACAATAGGGGAAAACTTTCTTTTGTGTATCTATAAATGAGGTGTATAAAGTGGGCGGCCTTTTAAAAGTACTTTCATGTGTGCTTGTAGCTACCCTTATTGTTGTACAGATCCTTTTGGCTACTCCTTACCGCAGTAGACTGACTAATGATGAGTTAAACGGCAGATTACTCAAACCCTATGAGACATTAATTTACAGGGGTACAATAACATTGGGCTGTTTGGGGGAGTATCAGGCAAACAGCGCTGATATTCTGGTAAACGGAGCTAAACATACTACAGTAGGTACTTTCCCTGTAAGCATAAATGTATGCGATGGCGATGTTGTAGAGGTAAAACTGAAGCATGGCTGCAAGCCATTTTATGTTTATTTGCTCTCATATAAAGGCAGTATAAAAACCGATCTTGTCACAAGTACAATTCTGGTCGACCCCGGAATAAACCGGGTATTGAAGGTTCTTGTCTCAAATCAGCAGTAATTTTCGACAACCTGAGCATTCTGTAAATCCCAGTCAGATTACTCATAGCAGGTTCTGATTATTGGAAACAGTATCCAGGAAATACCTGCTTCTTTTTACTGCTATGAAATGCTTGTAATTATTGCCTGTGAAATTAAGAAATGAAGCATGTCTTGTTAAGATTTAAAAATTGAAATATAATCATAAGAAACAGGTCTATGTTTATTAAAGCCTCTGGAGGTATTAGCATGGCTAAGGAAGACAAATATTTAGGAAGTAAGGAAATTGTGAAGGCAGCTATAATGATGGCTCTTACCAATGACAGGGAAGAGGAAAAAGAACTTAAGGAAAATCTTTTAATGAAAGGCATCAAAACAGCTGCTGTAGATTATGGCGGGGAATTTTCGACCTCGGTTATGAAGATTGTTGAGCGGGCAGTAGTGTCTTCCAAGAGGGAAGGACTTATTACAGAGTCGCACAATGAAGAAGGGGCTGTTGCAGGTGCCGCCAGAGAGGCTTTAAATCAGATAATGCCAAAAGCATTTGGTTTAAATGTAGGAGGCAAAATTGGGGTTGCTCGTTACAAGGAACATGTCAGTGTTGCTGTTTTTTTTGGTATAGGACTTCTGCATTTGAACGAAGTAGCTATTGGAACCGGGCATAGAGTTGTTTAATTATTGTTTTCATGGTATAAAAAATATCATGCGAAGTGGCAGAGATTATAACCTGGGAGGAAATTTATGAAATCAGTTCAAATAGCTATCGACGGCCCGTCTGGTGCGGGAAAGAGCACAATGGCAAAATTACTGTCTAAACGTTTGGGTTTTATGTATCTCGATACTGGTGCAATGTACCGTGCCCTTGCTCTGAAAGCTATACGGATGAATATTGACACTAAAGACAGGGAAAAGGTAATTGAGCTTTTACCTTCTCTGGATATAAAAATTTCATATAAAGACGGCAATCAGGTGATATTACTGGATGGGGAGGATGTTTCAGAAAAGATACGCACTGAACAGGTTTCAATGGGAGCATCAGACGTGTCAGCCATTCCTGAGGTGCGGGAGAAACTTGTAAAAATGCAGCAGGAAATTGCAAGTGACAACAATGTGGTAATGGATGGAAGAGATATTGGGACACATGTTCTTCCAAATGCCCAGGTTAAAATATTTCTCACGGCATCAGTGTATGAAAGGGCTAAGAGACGATATAACGAATTAAAAGAAAAGGGGCTTTTGACTAAAACTTATGATGAACTTGTGAAAGAAATAGAAACACGGGACTACAATGACAGTCACAGAAGTGTTTCGCCACTAAGAAGAGCAGATGATGCTGTTTTGCTTGATACAAGCAAACTTTCAATAGAAGAAACTGTAGATGAAATAATAAAAATAATTAAAATGAAGGGTTTTGATAATGTTATATAGTATTGGAAAATTTCTCTTTAGAATATATTTTACTTTGTTTTACAGGGTTAAGGTAGAAGGAACTGAAAATATACCTAAAGATGGTCCACTTCTTATGTATGCAAACCATCCAAGTGCGTGGGATATGATTTTAATAGCCTGCTACATGAAAAGACAGATTCATTTCATGGCAAAGGTTGAGCTGTTTAAAAATCCCATTGTAGCTCTAATTTTGAGAGGCCTTGGCGCTTTTCCCGTCAACAGGGGAACAGGAGATATCGGTTCCATCAGAACGGTTTTTAAGCTGCTTAAGAAAAATAAGGTTGTGGGAGTTTTTCCTGAGGGTACAAGAACGCCCAGGAAAGATCTTAGCAAAGGTAAAGCGGGAGCGGCAATGCTTGCAGTCCGTTCCAAAGCACCGGTACTTCCAGTTGGTGTAGAGTGGAACGGCAGGCTTTTCTCGAAGCTCAGGGTTGTTTTTGGCAAACCTTTTGTTCTGGAAAGCAGTAAGGATGATTTAACTAAAAAAGATCTTAAAGAACAAACTAAAATGATACTGAATAAAATTTATGTTCTTATTGGTCAATAGTACTTTTATTTTAAAGAATAAAGGATATAAAAATGAAGATCATACGTGCAAAAAATGCAGGGTTTTGTTTTGGTGTAGATAAGGCAGTAAATACAGCCTTTAATTTTAATATAGATGCTATAAAAGGTAATCTTTATACCATAGGGGAGCTCATTCACAATCGTCAGGTTATAGAAGCGCTCGACAAAAAGGGAATTAAAGTATTATCTTCTTTTGATGAGCTGAAAGAGGATGATTATGTAATTATTCGGGCTCATGGGATAGGAAAGAAAGTTTATGAAGAACTCAGCCAAAAAGGGGTTAAAATTCTTGATGCGACCTGTCCTTATGTAAAGAGGATACATCGGATAGTGGAGAAAAAGCATGATGAAGGGTATAATATCGTTATTGTAGGTGATCCCAGGCATCCCGAAGTTCTTGGAATTAATGGATGGTGCGATGAAAGTGCTTTGATAATCTCCGATGAAAGTGAGATTAAGAAGCTGGAATATCGTGATAAAAAAATAGCTGTTGTTGCACAGACTACATTTAAAGGTAAAAAATACGATGATATTTGTGAACTTCTTAAGAAAAAGTTTGCAATCGTTATAAAATTTGATACAATATGTAGTGCGACTGTGCAAAGGCAGACTGAGGCAGATGAATTGTCCCGGAAAGTCGATGCCATGATCGTAATAGGGGGAAGGAATAGCTC
>ERZ773359.4010-NODE-4010-length-16023-cov-10.498685_pt1 | contig 16023 bp, 13 predicted proteins | sample MGYA00374955_ERZ773359 | MGnify/ENA primary metagenome ERZ773359 (study PRJEB29098, sample SAMN04486028) | biogas fermenter metagenome | study: EMG produced TPA metagenomics assembly of the Biogas fermentation microbial communities from Germany - Plant 4 DNA1... | reverse complement strand
TGGGTCAATTCCTTTTCGTTGCTCCTGGGTCAATTATACACCGGCGGTGACAATAGCAACTGGATGATGCCCTGGTGGCAAACGTGAGTTTCGCGAGTTCCCAAGATTTTGAAAAGAATGTCCGTGATGCGGATATAATTATAGCGAGTTCGGGTATGTTGCAACCCTATGCGACGGCATTGAAATACTATAAGGTGTGGGCTGTTTCTTATGCTATTTTGCCAATAATACTGGACGTTATAGCGCAGTACTTTATGAGATGGAGAAACATTGATGTAAATCTTTAGATAGGCCTGAAATCAGTTTATCAGTCATAAAGGTGGGTAAGGGTAATAAGGTTAAGCGATTCTTACTTTTACTCACGATTTTTACGATAGGCAAGAATGCATGAATATTATGTAAATAGGGTTTTGGATATATTTGGAGAGTGATACATAATGAATGAGTACACAGAAAACGATATTGTAGTGATGGTAAATAACTTTATTGCTAAGAATTCGCCTGAATTACTGTATAAACAAGGATTTGTAAATTATAGGGGCAAGACAAAAGATACGGGGGAGTATTATACTGAGGTAATTGCGAGGGAACTGATAAAAAAAGATTTCGTTGGACAATTGGGGAAGATTGCCTCTATCAATCGTGACAACTATAATGCAGGGCACAGTCCCAATACTAAATGCGTGAACATCCAATCTAATAGAATAGAGGAAAATATTGCTTTTGCTCTTTATAACGCTTCCAAGATATTTGGTATTACTTTTGGTAGACTAGGTCAAATAATAGATTACCAAGTACCTCTAAAGGCAACTCGTAAAAATGCAGGAGTAGGCAAAATAGATCTTATAAGCAAAACGAAAGATGAAATTTGGCTTATCGAGTTAAAATATTATAAAAGCAAAGACAAGCAGTCCAGCCGAGACACATTGTTGAAGGCAGCTCTGGAAATTGCGACATATTACCAGCAGCTAAATAAGCAGAATTTTATAAATAGCTATGAAGAATTTAGCGGATATCGCCAAGACCAGATAAGGAAAGCAGTATTAATATTCGACGAAGACAATATAAATGAAGAATATTTACAATTAAAAAGCTGTAATATGCCGCTCTTAAAGCATCTACTAAAACGATTGGATGTCAGCATTTTTGTTATTAGCATTACAGGAATATGACGGATGACGCTTATTATCTGGAGAAATAGTTGGGTGAAAAGTTGAGAGATAAAGTATAGGGAGTGCTCAGTATAAGGGGGGCGGGGAATTTGACTCTTCTGGATTGCAGCAATTTAAAAGCCTGCGATGAATATTTTGAAAAAATATTTGCAGGTTCAGAAAATCCAAAAATTTTAGGCTGCGTAGAGCTGAGCGAGAGTGAACTAGAGCATCTCACAAGACTCATATCTTCCGAAGCATGTAAGTATTCGTTTGCACCTTCTGTTTCTTTATCCATAGCGGTTTTTCTGGTTTGGATGGGTATACTGCACTATCAGGATGGCAATTTCTGGCCTCCGGTATTTGAAGCTTTACGAATTTCATCTCACCGACAGAGACACTGTCAGATTGCCCTGGGTGAGACTTTTGAGCGTACTGTCAAGAGATATGGGTTGATTGATTTTGATGGAGGGCTTCGCTATGTGACTCCTATACTTGCCCACGGGTTTGTGCCAAATACGTACCTTGAAGAGTATTTTAACAGCGTGGTTTTCCCTATATACAGAGAGCGGAAAAGCGCTGGACTGAAGATTGGATATGCCGAAACGCAGCATATTGTGGAGGAATGGCGAAAGGAATACGCACGATACCAGAGGCTAAAAGAAAGCATAGTGCAGTTTGAAGCAAAAGAGGAGCAACTGATGCTTGCTCTTGACGTATGCAACAATGCAGAAACATTGAAACGATTAAAAGAACTAAGGCTTCAGTTGAACAATTCGGAAGATATAACCAGGCTTTTACCTCTTTCGGAAAACTGGCTGGAAGAAGCTGAGAGACAGCGGGATTACTACAAGTATCAGCTTGAAAACCTAAATGAGGTTCTGGAAGTAAAGCGACATATCGACTTTGAACTGACTGCTTTGGACAGAGCCATAAGCAATGCCGCCAGCAAGATACTACGCTACTGGGACGATGATGTCCAATCTGCTGTGATGGCGATTTCTGTTGATGTTATTGAAAAGTTGATAGAAGGTTTGACAAAGATGGACAGGTCATTCTTCGGCTTTTGGCGGCGTCCATCAAAACGGAATTTGCTGTGTCGTGTGTATAGCAGGATAGAAAATACAAGGCACCTTCTGTATAAAAGACTTGCACCTCTTCCTCTTAAAACCGAAGTATTGCAAAAACCTGATGTTAGGCTATGCGACGTTCTGCGGGAACTGCAGACCCTGTTTGAACAAAGGCGAAAACTAAAGCGAGTCATGGACAACATCAAGGAACCCGAACAGGAAGTTGCCGCAGCACTTCATGAGACAGCGTTGTCGACAGATCTGACTTCCGATCAAATGCTTTTGGATGGAACCATTTCATTTTACCAAAAGCGCTTACAAGAACTAAATGCCAAGATTGCCGCTTACAAGAAAAGCTTGATCAGGCTGGGAAAGGGCAGATTAGAAGATGGTATGGAAGTTCTGGTTCAACAGAGGAATCTTCGCAAAGAAATAGATGAACTCAAAAGCCGGATATCAGCCAACCATGATGTTGAGGTGCTGTTGCAGCACCTTTCCATGGCCAAGCGTTATGCAGACAAGGACGATATGGTGGACAAGCTTAACAGGATCAGGAGGTACAAAGAGGCTTTTGCGCAAAAATTAAATGAAAAGGTTGAGCCGCTGTATTATCTGAACGAATCCACCCGTTTGTTTTTGTTTCAGGGGGGAGAAGTGGCCGAAAAGTTCCTGTTTAATTCATTACTCCTCATGGAGAAACTGGATGCACAGGATGGTGAGCTTGAACAAGTTGAACTGCCATTCAGAGTTGTGGATGCCATGAGCAAGTGGTGGCAGGACAGGGGTAAATACATGCTGGACGCATGCCGGGATATGAAGAATTGGGAGTCTGAACAAGCTGTAGAAGACGTAGATGAGGTGGGTTCAGGCATTGAGACAGGGGCTTGTGATGTAGCTGCCAGAGAACTTACCATGCGCCATCCGTCAATAGTGCTCGATACATTCGGGTGCTGTATAAAGGTTGAGTTACCGGAGCAAAGAGTTTCTGGACCATACAGAGTGACCTTTAGAATTATAGATGAAGAAGAGGTATTAGGATCAATTGACCTGCTGGTTATAAGAGCAGGAGATGAATATTATACACAGCGCCAGTCGCTGGTGCTTGAAAAGCCCCTGCCTGCATATACGCTGGAGCTCGATTATGGATATGCTGTGCAGAAATGTACCGTAAAAGGCTGTCATCCTAATGAAAATTATCTTATTTTTTCGAAAGATGGTTATCTCCTAGAAGATATAAGGCCTGGCGATGAAGGTGTGTACGTGGTTGCACCACAAGGAGTAGACTTTTCACCCCATCAAGCTGTGATAGAAAGAGGGCAGCTGGTAGGTCACTGGTCAGGCTATGAGTATTTCTATATTGACCTGAGTGATGCTGGCACGATATTGATGCGAATACAGGATAGGGAGTATGTGCTTGAAAGGCCTGTTAAGCAAAAGTCCCATCTTAAAGGCGGCAACGAGTTGTTCGGCGTAAAATCGTCGGGATGGCCGGTATACAGCGGCCAGCTTCCAGTGTTGGTATTTTCAATTAAACGGCACGAAGATTTAGGCTCATACGGCCTGCGCTTGGATTGGGCAGGGGGTACAAAATACGTTAAGCTTGATCAGATGAAGGTTAATAAGGATGGCGATTTGGTATCGGTGCCGCTGTCGCACATTGCCGGTGAAGTGTTCGGCCAATGTAAAGTGGCTTTGTTTTATGGCTATGGCGTAGTATGGTCAGGGCAATTTGCCATTATCAATGGGCTAGATATAGCTTTTGATAAAAGGCTATATTTGCCGGAAGTTGAAATGGTAAGCGATGATTGGAGCGGTTTGCGATATGGCGAACAGGGCAAAGAAAAAGTGAAGCAAGGGTGGCTCAAGATAAAATCGTTGGAGCGGTTTGCCCTTGATGTCGCTTCACCGGCAAGGCTTGTGGAAAGCGATGGGATCGAGCATTTAATAGAATTTGATGCCGCTCAAAGCGATGTTTCTGTTACACTTAAAAGAATTGTAGGGGGAAAAGAATGCAGTGTCCCGCTCCTTATTTCCATTCCTAAGGTGTGCTGGCGTCTTAATGATGAAAGCGAATGGCGATTCGATATAGATGAAATATGGTATGAAGATGCACGGGAACTATATGTTAAGCTGCCCTTCCGCAAAGCGAGTGGTATAAGATTGGCTTTGGTGCAAATACAGCGTGCTAGGTATGGTAAAAGCGGAAAGCCTTCAGTAAAAGTGTTACAATTCATATCCCCTTCTGTCAGGCGGGGAATTGCGGTTTTTAACCTTAGAAAGTTCAATGATTCTTTAAGGGAGAGCCAACAACCGCTGCTGGATTTAATGTTATATTTTGAAGATCCGGATATACAGCCCTGCATGCTGGCACGGATCCGTGTGCGATGGGAAATAGAACTGCTGGAGATCAAGCAGATGCGTGAAGGCAAAACGCGTAGGGTGGTAATCAAATGGCGAGACTTGGGGAAAAGCAGTGACAGGGTAATCCGTCTTTGGCCGGTCGACATACCTGGCATAAACATGTTGGAATACCAAATCCCCGACAGTATTTCGGAAAAAGAGATTGTGGAAACGGTAGAACGGCTGCCAGCGGGCATATATACGCTTCAATTTGCTGTCAATGACCCATGGGCCGACGAAAAGCCAGAATATCCCGGTATCGATGCGGAAAACTGTCAAAATGTTGTAATAGGCGATGCTGAGGAAGCTTTACAGGAGGTTCTTAGCTGTGGTTTGGAAATAGTGGGTTTTGAATATGAAGGCAAGACTTTTTCAACCGGGAATATATACTGGATATGTGATATAGAGCCTTATCCCGAATTGGAAGGGGAAAATGGTTTTATGGGGAATGTTTATATGCTGGATGCTCAGGGCAACCGGGTGGCCATGGACTACAACCCTGTAAGCTTTTATTTAGACTGGGAAATTGACCGCTTTAGCAGACTACCGTTCTTAATCGATAGAGATAGGGACGGCGCTCAGTACTGCCGCAGATGCGATGAGTTATTCTGGGATATAGCCCACATTGAGTGCGGCAGTCAGGTAATAGTGCCGGATTATATACTCATCAAGGTAAGGAGGAATAAGGATGGGGCTGGATCCTCTGAAAGCTACTGAGGCAGTTGTAAAGAGATATTTGAATTATCTAGAAACTACATTTTCATTCAGAGATGGGGCTTTACAGAGGCAATTGGCGGATGGACTTAAGGTGCCGGGGAAATTTTTTAAAGGGCCTATTCTGGAGGCCACACCGCCTTTTGAAACGGGCTCATCGATCAAGGAGCTGATATATAAGGGGGTTTTGTCCCCTGAATTTGAAAACTTGAATACCCCCGAGTTACCTATTGAACGGGCGCTATACTTACATCAGCAAGAGGCTATATGCAAGCTGGTGCAGGGTGGACGCAATCTCATTGTAGCGACGGGTACCGGCAGCGGCAAAACCGAAACATTCCTTGTGCCCATATTAAACCACCTGTTTCGTCAAAAAGAACAAGGTAAATTAGGGCCCGGTGTCAGAGCGCTTTTGCTATATCCTATGAACGCCCTGGCCAATGACCAGCTAAAAAGGCTTCGCAGGCTGCTTAAAAATTACCCGGAAATAACGTTTGGCAGTTATACCGGGGAAACAGAGCATTATGAAAGGGATGCGGTTGACCGGTTCAGGCAGATGAACCCTGGTGAAGAGATTTTACCCAATGAGCTTTTGTCACGTGAGAGGATGAAAGAAACCCCTCCTCATATCTTAATTACCAACTATGCGATGCTTGAGTTTTTGCTTTTGCGCCCTGATGATAATGTTTTCTTCGATGGGAAGTATGCCAATGACTGGAAGTTTATTGTAATAGACGAGGTACATATATATTCGGGGGCTAAAGGCATCGAAATGGCCATGCTATTGCGACGATTAAAAGATCGGGTTACGGGAGGACGTATAGGCGTACTGCAGTGTATCGGAACCAGTGCAACGCTGGTAGGGGATGATGAAAAGGGCTTCAAGCAGGTTGTTGATTTTGCTGAAAAGCTGTTTGGAGAGAAATTTGAATGGATTCCTACAGATAAGGACAGGCAGGACGTGATAACAAGCACCAGAAAGTCCCTTATCGTAGAGCACACAATCTGGGGAAAACCCGACAGCCAGCTGTATCTACGGTGGAGGGATATCATTGAGAACGGACGGAAAAATGAAATTGCTGATTTGGTACGGGAGGGCAGCCTTTATGGAGTGCCTCAAGAAATTTTAACCTGGGCTAAAGAGATGAGTGGCAATAACTGGGAGGCTTTTTTGTATAGAGTACTGTGCGGTGATGGCCGCGTGATAGAGCTGCAAAAAATGTTAGAGGAGCAGCCCTGTTTTATATCCGAAGCGGCTCATAAGCTTTTTCCGGATGAGGCTAACGCTTTGGAATACCTTGTAGCATTGGTATATTTGTGTAACAGTGCCAGGATGGGGACGAGCTATCAACCTCTAATTCCAGCCAGATACCATCTGTTTGTTAAGGCACTGGAGGGAGGCTATATTTCACTTTTCCCACAAAAACGGCTGTTTCTGGAAAGGCGTGAATGGGTGCAGGATACCGATGATGGTATGCAGAGTAATAGCAAAGATTATAAAAGATTTGGGCAGGACGATGAGGAAAAATATGTCGTTTTTGAAGTTGCTGTCTGTACGCGGTGCAATGCACTGTATTTGGTAGGTGAGGTTCAAAACGACCAGGGAAGGAATTTTCTAAGGCAGCCAGGTGAGAGGTTTTTTGAGGATAGCAATAACTTGCAATATTTTTTGTATCCCGATAATGAGGAACTGGTACTTGAAGATGATGAAGATGAACTTGTATTGGCAGGCCTGGATACCGGTAGGGATGTGGAAGAGGAATATCTGCTGTGTGGCAGGTGTGGAGCCATCAAACTGGCAAATGAGGTAGGCGAGCTTTGTAATTGTGGCAGTGAATATGGCCTCAAAGTGATAAGGGTGGCTTCAAAGGAGGGTAATGTACATAAATGCCCTGCATGTGGAAGCGTCAGCTCTAGTGGTTCGTTGGTCAGAAGGTTTACGTTGGGAGCCGAGGCCGTGACTAGCGTTTTAGCCACAGCACTTTATCAGCAGCTGCCCGAACGGGTTGAAAAAATGTACAATAACGATAAAGAGGACGATGAATGGGGCGATACAGGTGCTATAACGCCACTTAAAAGTACCAGACAGCTTCTTATATTTTCCGATAGCAGGCAGGATGCGGCCTTTTTCTCCACGTATTTGCAGGCATCATATGATCAGATACTGCAACGCCGCCTTATTGTCCAGACCCTCCAGGAGAACAGGGAAAGGGTGATAGCCAATGGCTGGAGCGTGGAAGATCTTGTGGAATTTTTGAAGAAGCTACAGAGAGAGCTGGGGTTATTTGATGATTTAAGCCTTGAGAAGCTGGAGAAGCAGGCATGGCAGTGGGTACTCACGGAATTCATGTGCTTTGACCGCAATACTGGCCTGGAAGGCCTGGGACTTTTGGGCTTTAAACCTCCGCTACCCGATAATTGGAAGCCGCCGCAGGCATTATTGAAATGGGGGTTAACCGAAAGCGAAGCAGCTGGGCTTATTATGGTTCTGCTTGACAGCTTCCGAAAAAACGGCGCTATTCGTTTTCCTGATGCAGTTGACCCTTACGATTCGTTTTTTGCCCCCAGGAATAGGGAATATTATTTCAAAAACGGCGATGCGGTCCCAGGCCGTATATATAGCTGGGCTCCTATAAGACAGGGGATGAGCAACTCCAGGCTTGATTACCTGCTACGAGTGGCTGAAGCTGTGGGTAAGGATTTTGGCAGAGAACAAGCGGAGGAATTTCTTAATAATATCTGGAATTATATATTGATAGGGAATAAGAACTATTCGTTGAAAGGCTTGTTTTCCATCCACAGCGACAGACATGGACACGGGGAAGTATATCGTTTAAAACCCGAGGGGTGGAAGCTTGTCCCATCTGTCATTGACGACTCAATTGTTTGGTATCGTTGTAGCAAATGCAGGCGTTTGACTTTGCACAATATAAGGGGAGTATGTCCTACATACCGCTGTGATGGTAGATTGGTCCCATGTAATCCTGCAGTAGAGATGGCTGGCAACCATTATCGCAATTTGTATTTGGATATACTGCCTATGGTGATGCGTACCAGTGAACACACCGCTCAGCTTACCACTGAGAAGGCCAGCGAGGTACAAAAGAAGTTTTATAACGGAGAAATAAATGTTTTGAGCTGTTCCACTACTTTTGAGCTAGGAGTTGATGTGGGAGAGCTGGAAGCTGTATTTATGCGTAATGTTCCGCCGTCTACTGCCAATTATGTGCAACGCGCTGGAAGAGCTGGAAGGAGGGCCAGTTCAGCTGCTTTTGTACTCACCTTTGCTCAGCGCAAATCCCATGATTTTTCGCACTTTTCAGAGCCCATGCGAATGGTCAATGGTCGCATAAAACCGCCCCACATTGAGCTTAAGAATGAGAAAATAATAAAGCGGCACATGTATGCGGTTGCCTTGTCCATGTTCTGGAGGCAATACACCTACTATTTTGGAAATGTAAGGGATTTTTTCCGCCAATTTGGTGAGCCTGCAACCACAATGCTGAAAAAGTTTTTGGACGGAAGGCCAGCTCAGCTAGAAGACAGCTTAAAACGGATAGTTCCTGAAGATATGTGGGAACAGGTAGGCCTTTGCGATTGGAGCTGGACAGCGGGGTTGTTTGATGAAGAGCAGGGACTACTGCATAGAGCCCAGATACAGCTGTTATCAGATTTGCAGGAGCTGGAGAAGATAGAGTGGGAACACAGCCAGAAAAGGCATTATACACAGGCAAATAGCATAAGGAGGGTTATAAATACTCTGGAAAAGCGGGATATAATCAACTTTTTGTCACAGCGAAATATTATCCCTAAGTATGGTTTTCCCGTTGATGTAGTGGAGCTGCAGATATATCACCACGGCGATGAGGCCAAGGGATTGGAACTGGACAGGGATTTAAAGGTTGCGCTGTCAGAGTATGCGCCCGAGAGCCAGGTGGTAGCTGGGGGAAAACTTTGGACCAGCATGTATATAAAGAAATTGCCTGATCGGGATCCCATAAAATACAGCTATGGCATATGTGACTATTGCGGTTATTACAGAAGCAGTATTGCGGAGAAAAATGAGGACATGGATATATGTATTTGTGGCAACAAGATAAGAAAACGCGGAACTTTTATTACGCCCGAGTTTGGATTTATTTCAGGGCCTCCTGCAAAACCAACCATGTCTAAACCAGAAAAAACTTATACTACGCGGAAATACTTTGCAGAGGAGGGTAAAATAGAGTATCACGATGAAAGGATTATCGGGAAATATGTTGTGACCATAAGAGCCGGTAATGGCAGGCTTGCGGTTATAAACAACGCGGGTATGAGGGGCTTCAGAATTTGTCAACTTTGTGGCTTTGCAGAAATTAACGATGGAAGACCGCCTGAAAAAAAGCATAAGACACCATTTGGGAAAGACTGCAGAGGCCAGTTTGAACGTTATGCCCTTGGCTACGAATTTACGACTGATATCTTATATATCGGATTCTTAAATTATCGCGATGACCGTGAAGGTTTTTGGGAATCGCTGCTTTACGGTATTTTGGAAGGAGCCAGCAGTGCTCTTGACATAGAACGCTCGGATATAGATGGTACTCTGTATCCATATTCCGGTGATCCACATGCTCCTGCTCTGGTGTTGTTTGATGATGTACCGGGTGGTGCCGGGCATGTAAAGCGCATTGCACAGGAGGACAATTTCCTGGAGGTGCTTAAACATACTCTGACCATAGCTTCAAGGTGTCAGTGTGGAGGTCAAGAAGGAGACTCTAGCTGTTATGGTTGCTTGCGCGACTATTCCAACCAATACTGTCACAACAGGTTAAAGCGCAGGTATGTGATGGAGTTTTTAGCAGACATTTTATAAAATATTCTCTTCAAAGTTTTTGATGGCTGAGATGATCAAGGCTTTTTGATACTTCTATTTGTTATATCGATGATGAAATTTTGTTTAATGCAATAAAGAGGTAGCCATAGCGAACCTCATCATGTTGCTCCTTGGGAGAGCTCTTTTAATATTGTAATGGATAAATACTTTTTTGTTGGTACGATTCATTAATGTCCTACGTATTTTTGTAAAAATTGCTGGGGAGAGGGATGATTATGCTATATGTGATAGTTGTTCTAGCGATCATCAGCTTTATAGTACAATTGCCTCCTGTAAAAGGGTGTTTTGGTGAGCTTACTGTGAGGATCCTGCTTAAATTTTTGAACAAAGAGCAGTACAGGGTTATAAATGATGTGTTAATCCCTGCTCATAATGGTAAAACAGCTCAGATTGACCACGTTGTTGTATCGATATACGGTATATTTGTTATAGAGACTAAGAACTACAGCGGATGGATATTTGGCGATGAAAACAGCCAATACTGGACTCAGGTTATATATAAGACCAAAAATCGATTTTACAACCCGATTCTTCAAAACAGGGGGCATATAAAAGCTTTGCAAGGTTTGCTACAGGATTACTCGCATATTAGATATATACCGATTGTCGTTTTTACATCAAAAGCCGATTTTAAAAAGCTTAATGTAAAATCCCATGTTATCTATAGTTTGCAACTTCTTAAAACCATAAAAAAATATAAGGACAAGAATATTGAGCTGGATGACCTTGAAAGGATATGTAAAATCATCTCAACCGCTAACAACACCGATAGAACTGCGCGTAAGGAACATGTAGCCAGAGTTAAGGAATTGAAATCCGTAACAAAAATGAGGGATAAATGAAAATGGCGCTGAAAAACACATGATATTTAGGGGGAAAGGTGGTCTCTATGGAAGGAGGTAAATTTTCGAAAGAAGCAATTACTGATGGACATCCCAAATGGAATGAATGTATACGGAGGAAAAATAATCTTTATGATAGGCCCGATGATGTGCGCAGCCCTTTTGCAAGGGATTATAACAGGATATTGCACTGTACGGCTTATAGGAGATTGAAACACAAAACCCAGGTGTTTTTTGCAACGGGAAATGATCATATCTGTACTAGGATAGAGCACGTGAATCACGTGGCGTCGGTGAGCTATACCATATCCAATTATTTAGGGTTAAATACCGAATTGACAAATGCCATAGCAGTAGGTCACGACCTTGGACACGCCCCATTTGGTCATACTGGAGAAGAAATCCTTAAAAGAATTGCTGAACAGGAACTTCAGGATAGTTTTTGGCATGAGAAAAACAGCTTGTGTTTTGTCGATAAGTATGAGACGTTACCGGGACCGGATGGCCGGGAATGGAACCTAAACCTTACGTACGCCGTGAGGGATGGCATAATACTGCACTGCGGTGAAGTAGATGACATGGTACTAAAACCGCGCAATTATGTGATAAAATTGGAGGACATAACAGAGGTTAACCAGCATATGCCTTTTACCTGGGAAGGTTGCCTGGTTAAAGTTGCCGACAAGATCGCATATTGGGGTAGGGACATCGAAGATGCATTGAGCCTTCGTATTTTAGATGATAATCAGAAAAAAGAATTAATAGACCTGGTCGAGGATAGCATCAAGGAAAAGATATCAGAATTTAACAATACCTTTATCATGCACAAGTTTATCATCGATATCTGCAATACAAGCGATCCAAATGATGGCATACGGCTTTCTCCAAATTATTTTGAACTTATGAAACGGCTAAGGGATTTCAGCACAAAACATATATATAAGCATAAACGATTGGAAATATATAAGCAATATGCCAAGTTGATCATTGAGTCAATATATAGCGTGCTAAAAGAAGCGTATAGAGGTGAAGACACCATCAATGAGCTCAATCTCCGGTATAGTGAAATATATCCTCTGCTTACCAAATACTTTGTGGAATGGCTTAAAAAGTATTCAAAAAACATTCGTGGATATGAAAGGGAAGGCAAATATAAAAATGATATAATATACGATATGAAAAATTATATGAACTATTTACAAGCGATAATAGACTTTATTTCAGGTATGACCGACAGTTTTGCCGTTAAAGTATTCAATGAATTGACATCATTTTAACTTTTTCATGGAAGGTTGCGATTAGAAACTACTATTATATATAGGGCCAAGGGCAAGATGTGTTTTTGCTTATAGCACTGGCACTACCTTTCAATCTGTGGTAAATACTCAAAATCTGTCGAATAAAGGTGTAGGGATGTTTGGGTATGTACAACCTTTGAAGCCGGAGTTGAAAGTTAAGGAGTTTGCCCTCTATCGGGGTTACTACTGCGGCGTATGCAAAGTGATGGGCAAGCTATACGGCCTGGCAAGCCGGTTTACCGTTACCTATGATGCGGCTTTTTTAGCGCTTATCAACTCAGCCCTGTTTAAAGATGAAGAAAATATGGCTTTGGAGAGATGTGTGGTAAACCCTTTAAAACCGAAGCCTGTTGTGAGCGAGGATCCGACTGTCAAATATGCCGCTGCGGTAAACCTCATCATGGCATATTATAAATTAAAGGATGGCTGGCAGGATGAGAAGAGCATTCTTTCGCTTCTAGTATCCTGGATTTTGAGCCCTTCTGCCGGGCGTATAATGTCAGCGCATCCTGAGATGTGCCAAGCAGTGGTTGAGCAACTTAGTAGGTTGGCTACTTTGGAAGCGGGGAAAGCTACGTCAATCGATGAGGCAGCTCATCCATTTGCAAAGCTCGTTTCTACCGTGCTTCCCGCCCCACATGTGCAGGGAAAGCAGCGAAGGGTTATGGAATGGCTGGGATATAACCTGGGCAAATGGGTTTATATAGTGGATGCTTATTGTGACATAGAGAGCGATATTGCATCTGGCAGCTACAATGTACTTGCTGCAAAATATGGGAAAGATGTCTCTCATTTATTTTCTAGTAGTGTCACCACTACCCATATCAATGGGCAACAGCGTGAGAAGATGGATACCTCTACTTTATTGTTTGACTATGATACTGGCTATATCTGTAAGCGTAAGCTTGACGTACAAGAGGATTCTGTTTTATCGTTGGATGGTCGTGTTGCTTTCCACCAAGATGAAGGGAATGAGTTTGGACGCTGGCGTGAAGAGAAGTTGCATTCTTGGCTGAAAGAGGAAATATATGGGGAATACATAACGAAAGGCGGAAATGTGGGGCAAGCCAATGATGCTACCTTTGCAAATGAGGGAAAAATGAGGAGGCTTGATGGGCAGGGGGTAGCCGGAGAGCTTGTGTGTCGAGGCCTAGATAATGGCAGGAATAATATTTTTGCGTGGCAGGATAAGGGAGAAAGGCTTTACCAGAAAGGTGATGGGAAAAGTCTTGCAACATATATCAGGGAGAAGAGCAGGGGCGAGGTTGAGTTTATATTAAATGCTTGCCTGGCGGAAATAGGCAAGGCGTATGAGCTCCTTGATATAAAAAAGAACGGCCGATTGCTGGAAAACATAATATATTTGGGATTGCCATACAAAACGCAAATGGTATTGAATGAAAGGGGCGAAGGAAATGGATCCATACAAGGTTTTGGGCGTAAGGCCTGGTGCAACACGGGAGGAAATAAAGGAGGCTTATAGAAAGCTGGTCAGAAAATATCATCCTGACAGGTTTGCCGGCACTGACCTTGAGGAGGTAGCAAAAGAAAAGATGCAAGAGGTGAATGAAGCATATGAGATTTTGATGGGTGATAAAGCCGGTAACGGGTCATATTCGGACGACAGCAGGTCATATGGATATAGTAGCGGTAGCACAAATGTTTTTCAGCGGGTGCGCGAAAGGATAAACGCAGGGGACTATACTCAGGCCGAGGCCCTGCTTGACGGTATACACGATAGAAGCGCTGAATGGCATTATTTAAAAGGCCTTATATTGTGGAGAAAAGGCTGGTATTCAGAAGCATCATCGCACTTGCAGACGGCTGTCAATATGGAGCCGTCAAATATTGAATACAGGGAAGCTCTGAAAATGTTCAACGATTCCTTAAATAGATACAGGCAGCAACCGTATAACTATGGAACATCGAGGGATGACTCGGATTGTTGCAGGCTATGCACTGCATTGTACTGTGCCGACTGCCTATGTGAATGCATGGGCGGTGATTTGATTTCCTGTTGCTAAAAGCAGGTGGTGATCGAAGGTGATATTTGTAAACCGTTCAATGTCTGTTCAAAAAAAAGTAGCTTTGGGCGGTATACTGGCCGGCTTTATCATGGTGTCTCTGATGGCTGCATACCTTATACCTGTTAACAGGCTGTTTTTCCTTGCGGTCAGCTCTCTTTTTGTATCAGTTATGATTATAAATGTGGATTTGGCTTATGCCGTTTTGCTCTATATAGCAACAGCTGTGCTGACATTTTTCATGAGTCCGTCAAGGAGTATTGCTCTGGCCTATATTGTTTTTTTTGGGGTATATGGTATCATAAAATTTTTGTGCGAGCAGATAACAAATGCTGTTATAAGCTGGGCCTTGAAGTTTGCTGCATTCAACATAAGCTTTTCAATTATGTATTTGTTGGTCACAATTGTTGTAGGTGAAAGCATTTCATCTAGGCTCCCTCTGCCGCTGCTGTGGGTGGGCACCCAATTCCTGTTTTTGGTATATGATATTGCCTATACCATGTTCATAGGCTTTTATCACAGGAGGATGGAGAGGGTTTTGAGAGGGTGGTTCAGATAGTATATCCAATTTATAAATATAAATAGAAATAGTTAAAGATTTTTCATGTATCGTTTCAGTTCTTCATAAAAATTTTCACGGGTGCCGGCAAGTATCACCACAATTGTTGAATCAGGCTCTTCGATGATTGTATAGGCCAGCTCATAGTTTGTTTTATTGTAATAGATATCATAACAGAAGATGCCGGAAAGGTCGCCCGTTTTAGGTTCACCTATATAAGGATTCTTGAGGATTTCATCGACGGCTTTTTGAAAAGCTATTTTAAGCGGCTTTTCTTTCAGCTTTTTTAAAAAACGTGCGGCGGGAGGCAGAATAATAAGCTTATACATTATTCGTTCCCCTCACCGAAAACGTCTTCGTATGTGAAAAATCTGGCTTTACCGGCAGCAGCAAGTTGAGCTTCATTAAGCAAGCGTTCAATAGCAGGGCGGACTTTGCGCCGCATTTCCTTGAACTTTTCGAGAAGTTCAGACCCGGAAAGGCCTTGAGATATTAAATCAGCAAGGATTTGTTCATCGAACTCGCCGGTGCTCTCACGCACAGGGCGGATAACAATGGCATCGTTCTGGAGATAGCACTCAACTTCCTTTTCAATGCCGAGACGGTTATAAAATTCTATAGGAATAGTAATCTGTCGTTTCTTTGATACGGAAATACGTTTTTTCAACATGGAATTAACACCTCCCAATTGGTTTGGTTGTAACATAATTATTCCTCCTTCTCAGTATATGTTGAGTAATAATATAATATACAAATTTTCTTTGATTTAATCATAGCAAAGAAACAAAGAAAAATCAAGATAGTAAGATATCAGGGAGTGCATTATTAATGTCTAAACTTAAAATCCTAACAATATTCGGTACCAGACCTGAAGCCATCAAAATGGCACCGCTTATAAAAAAGCTTGAGGCGGAGCCTCGCTCTTGACAAATAAAGAGGTATATGATTCAATGTCCAGAGCAGTGAATCCATATGGCGATGGTAAAGCTTTTGAAAGGATAGTTAAGGCCATATTGCATAGGTTTGGCCTTGGCGATGTCAATAGCGGATTTAAATTGACCCATTTTTAACAGATAAAATTTGACCCAC
>ERZ773359.4003-NODE-4003-length-16059-cov-6.918770_pt1 | contig 16059 bp, 11 predicted proteins | sample MGYA00374955_ERZ773359 | MGnify/ENA primary metagenome ERZ773359 (study PRJEB29098, sample SAMN04486028) | biogas fermenter metagenome | study: EMG produced TPA metagenomics assembly of the Biogas fermentation microbial communities from Germany - Plant 4 DNA1... | reverse complement strand
TACGCCGGAAGGCATTGCCAAAACCACCACGGAAAGTAGACCCTTTGTAAGGCGGCAAAACCATTGGTTCTTGTACTGTCATGGTAAAAAGAAAACGGGCTGCTGTTAAATTAAGCACATAAGACTCTCCTTTATAAACTGTTATCTAGCAAAGCCGTATCATATCCTGATTTTTATAAAAACTGGTCATTAATCTGTAAATTTTTTCTAAATTCCGGAGAAACCCTTGACATATGGAATTCGATTATAGCAACCCCAGTAATGGATCATATCTGGCCTCTGTGAGCCAGACTTTTCGTTTCTCATCCCACCGGCATTGTTGGGCAAAAAATCGACGTCGGTTAATGGAAACCAGCAAACTATGGGCTTCAATAAGAGACTGCCCGGCCAGACGGTCATACTCTTCCAAAAGTGAAGAAGATAAAACATCCATCCCATCAAACATCCGTTCAAAATCTCTTTCCAGGTCTTTGTCTTCATTAAAAGGACGTAAAGTATCAAGACAATAGCGGCGAAAATTCCTCCGGGATTCTTCTACCTTGGCCAACCATTCCACTTTCAGCCCGTCTTGCTCATAGATCCAATCCAACCAGTCAATAACCGCATCTTCTGCGATAATTTCTCCGCCATTGCGTATGAGTATCTCGAGTGTATTCTTCACCAACCGGCGGTCATAGATATCATAATCTCCGCTCTGGCGGGTAAGAATGTAAACTGGGACAATTCCCTTTTTCCCACGCCGGTTAACCCGGCCGAATCTCTGGAGCAAAGCTTCTAGAGGTGCGGGTTCAGTAATAATGGTCTCAAAATCCAGGTTGAGACTCACCTCCACCACTTGTGTAGCGATGGCAATACATGGACGGCCCCGGTTTTTGAATCCCACTCTGTCTTCCAATTCTTTCTCCCGGGCAAGACGGTCCCGGACGTTCAAACGCCCGTGCAGTAAAACAAGGTCTTTTTTATTATATTTCTTTTGTAGTTCGGTATAGGTTTCTTGGGCAGCCTTGATACTGTTGACAGCAACCAAAACAGATTTGCCCCTAGAAAAGAAATCATGGATAATCTCCAGTGTTTTGCCTGATTTTAAGTCACCGTCGAGGATATTTATCCGGTGACGTACCTCTTTTTTATATAATTCTCTGTCCGGTAAGACCAGTGGAGCTCCAAGACTATTTTGCCATAGTTCCCGCAACCAGGAAGGCATGGTGGCGGTCATGACCATTACCCGGCATCCCAGGTTTTTAATTAGTTCTTTATGTAGTTCTAAAATCATACCCAACCGGTCCGGTTCATAGGCATGCACTTCATCCAGAATAATTGTTGCTCCCAGCAAAACAGTGTAAAGGATTTCATAACCCGGCAGTTTAAATGCCGCCTTCAGTAATTGATATGGTGAAGCTACCCATACTGGCTGCCGGTAAAGACGGCCCAATTCATTCAAATGTTTTGCGGTTTTTTCTGCTTCCGCTGTTTTTTCCCCTGTTTCCGTCAGTTCCCTGTAGAGAGCCTGTAAAGCGCGGCTGTGTAATAGGGCGACTTCCACACCTAAGATTTCTGTCAGCCTTTTTTTCATCGCATTCATGCTAGCTTGAAAAGGAAGAAGATAAACTAAGATCCCTTTTCCTTTTCTCTGTCGTGTTTGTTGAAACGCCCATAAAAATCCAGCTTCGGTCTTGCCGCTGCCCGTGGGCGCTGCCAAGATCACATTACCGTTTATGTTAGCACATTTTTCTTGATGCGTATGCCAATTTGCCCCTTCAGGCAGGGCTTTTTCTCTTAATTCACCCGGATCCGGTAAAGTAAGGAAGCCCACCTCATATCCGGCGGAGCCTAAATGATCAGAAAACTGGAGGGCTCCTCTCATTATAATCCCCAAACGACTCTCTTCTGAATCTGCCGGTTTTTTATTTACTGTTTTATATGTTAAAAAATACTCCTTTAACCCTTCGTAAATCGCCTCCCCTGAAAAACTCCAGTCAAGAGGCGGGGAAGGAGGGTATAAAGGAATGTTTATTTCGTTGAACCGCCGTTGCCACTCGCGCCATTCCTCATCCATCCATTCATTAAGGGCTGTGATCCGCTCCACCGGAATAGAAGCGGCCAGGTCATTGTAGAAGTCTATTTCATCCAGGGCAAGACTGTAATACCTGGCGGAAAAGAGCTTCCTTGGCTTTAAATGGTGCGAAGCTACTGCTGTCAATATCCACCGGTAATCCAGGGTACCCGGTGAAGCTATCCTTGAAACAAAGGGGATAGAGAGAAGTTCATGACGGTGCGGCCAGCGAGGCCGAAGACGGCGAAGAAGCTGCTGAAAAGGCTCCGCCGCTTTCCCGAAATCATGTAAAAAACAAGCCCAAAATAGATTTGACCAAATCCTTTCCTCCGCGTACTCCCGGTGCCGTGCTGCTAAACCCCATAGTGCAGTAATGACCTTACGGGTATGTATCAGGATGCTCTCGCCTGGTTTTCCGTTCCGGCCGCTTTTTGCCCAAACTTCAGAAAGGACTTCGTAATAACCCATCCGCTTCTCCCCATCAATCAACAAAAGTATGCCAGTAGACTACCCGGTGTCTGTCGTTGATCTCGGAACTATCCGGATCTAGCCAGAGTTTTTCCCCCGGAGCCCGGGAGATATGTCTAGGGCCGGGTTCCCCTTCTCCCCAGGTCAAACGGTAGGGCGAGTAAAGATAGTCCCCCCATTTCACGTGCCTACGGTTTTTGGGATCAATAAAACGAGGCAAGCGGTAAACAGTGCCGGCTGTAGTATGAAAACGGCATTCCCAGGAGAGTAGCCCACCGTCGGAGTACCCTTCCTCACCTTCAACCAGAGTGACCTTGTCGACTCTGCGATATGCCGCCAAATCTTGGGAGCGTCCTAAAGTCACCACATATTTTGGTTCCCGCAGAGCGGAAAGAAGCAGGTCCGGATCTTCACTGTAAAGATATAAAATCATTTTGACTTGAAACAACATCTCCCGCAGGCTAGGTTGAAGAAATCCTCTAAACATCTCCGGGTAACCCCAGTCTTTATTCTTCTTTTTCGAAGGAACCAACATATAAAGGTATTCCAGGTCATTGACCTTTCCTTTAACCTGAAAGGAATAGGCGATTTTTATCTTGTTTGGCGGGATATAGTCCCCAACTGCACTACAAATATGTCCATAAATCGTGGCCGGGGGCGGAACCGGGTAAGTCAGCTGCCGCCCAATCATGATGAATGGGTAGCGAAAGGAAGATACCATGCTCTCCAGCTCTACTCGTACGGCTTCCATGCCCTCACCCCAACCATTTGTTCTCCGCCATATCCTTTATAATCTTCTCTATCACCTCTCGTGGATGACCCACCACAAAACTGTACTGTTCGTCTTTTTCCAGATTGGCAATAATCTCACCGGCTTTTTCCCGTTGCGTTGTGGCAAACCCATGGGTCCAACCGATGTACACCGGAGAAAGGAATTGATCCCGCCAAACCCGTAAAGTTTCTTTCCATGCCTCTTCATCAACAACTGGTTCTCCCCGATCCGCGCCAATCCAGTAGTAGAGGGGATTATTCCCTCCCCTAAAAACGGCGGCTATAAAAACGACCGGTGTCACGTCAGTATAATGCAAAGTCTGTTTGGCGCCCCCGCAAAGAACTCCCAACCCTCTCAGCAAAGAGGAGATCCTTTTCAACCTTTCGTCTACCGGAAGACGGTAAGCCTTTTCCTCTTCCAGATGTTCTAACCCTGCTTTTTCTGCCTTTTCTTTTCTTATCCTGTCCAGATTCTTATATCCTGTTTTTAATTTATAGGTGAAAGTCCCGGCAGCATTCAGATCTAAGGAGAATATGCCTTTCAGGGTTGTCCGGTAAAACTGATGTTCATGCGGAACCGGGTCCCCCTCATGACGACTCATCACGCCAAAGTCCTCAGTAATGGAAACCGGCCCTAACGAAACAAAAGTACTAACCCGGAAAGGAGAAATCCTGGTAATATCTTCGTCTGTCTCGGTCATTTCCGTTGTTCCTATTCTCTCCTCACGGTCTTCCTTTTGTTCCTTCTTTTTTCCCTGCGCCCTCATATAACCAAATAGGTCATCATCCCACCAGTCAATGGGGTTTGCGTCCGTATAAGCAATCTTCTTTTCCCGGAAAATTGGCGCTGCTTTCCATTCCAACTCTGAAGAGTTTTCCAGTGTAGTCCGTAACCAATAGCGGAAAGCCTGAGCTGACACATAAGGGTAAAATCCTTCCTTTGTCCTTATGGCTTTGACGGCAATAATATTATCTGTTCGCCCGGTTTCTGCAGCCCCCGCGTTGTTAAGCGCGGATGCCGGAGCATTCAGTAATAATAACCCGTTTAAAAAAGCCATCATAATTCCTCCTCTTCCTCTAATTCTTCTAATTCTTCACTTTCTAAAAGCTCCTTCTGGTGTTTCTGCAACCATTTGTTTTGGTAAAGGGTTTCAATCACCCTGATAATAACAAGATCCCAAGCCAATCGCCAGTCGATTTTGGGAGCTTCCTCACCCTCTTCAAAAACGGTAATAAAATCATCAAAGGAAATTACCGGCGGTTTTCCTCTCAAAACTTGAGACCGGCTCATTTTAATAAGCAACATCCTGATTTCCCAATACCGGCGGGCACGGTATACCTTTTCAAACATAGTTTTATCATCGGTCTCCATTATGTAATTGGCAACTGTCTCCCCCAGCAGGCGTAGTGCATTGACCCGCTGTTCTTCCATTCCCGTCACCTCCTTCAAAAAGAGCTCTACCAGCCCCCAACTGAGCAAATCGGCCTCCAGCAGGGAGTTATAATTTCGTCTCGGATCCTCTTTGTAGCCGCTTCTGCCAAGAGCCCGGCGGAGAAAATACGTCCGGATAAAATACGGGCTTTCTTCCGGTAGCAAAAAGAGAGATTCATAGAAATAGTTCTTTTGGTTCATCGAATTTTTGCTTAAACTCTGACCTCGTTTCTTTAATTCCCTCCATAAAGAAGGGTATTTTCTCTGAGCCCGGCGCGCAAAATAGACCACAGACATGGGCAGGTAATATATATCTGCCATTGGGCCCTGGCCACTATTGGAGAGGTGGTAAATACGTACATCCAATTCTTGTAGATCGCTTCTTTCAGTCAGTGCTTTTATGTTCTCTTTTTTAAGATCAATATCAAAGACCACCTCTGCCACTCTGGTCAATGGGTTTCCCAGCTTGTCCGGTCCGTCTCCAGTTTTGGCCATCTGCAGACGGGGCAAAAAACCCTGCATCCATTCCCTAATAAAGTCTTGCACCAGTTCCTGATTGTTACAACCAATAAAGAGCATCCTCCCAGAGATATACTGAGCCCCTACCGCCAATGCCATTACGGCAAACAGACAAAAACCGCAAATAGGGTAGCCGGAATCGCCGTGCGGATAGAAATTAACCACTCCTTCTCCTGTCAACATCGGGATAAGATGGCGGTATCCGCGTATAATGGACGGACGGTCGCAATAAATACAGGCTTCTCGTGCTGTTTCTGGCCTATAACTGTAAGCATGGGAAACTTCACGGACAAAACTGGCTTTCTTCTCCGGCGCCTTTACCCATGCAGGATTGATGGCGCCAAAATTCATAGTATAGTAAACCGATATCTGTCCGGTGAGTCCCTTTGCAAGCAACGTTTCTTCTAAAATTTCCGCAAATTGATCCAGATCCGCATAAACAAGTTCTTCAGGAGAGCTTTTATTACTGTTCACAACTATCGTCTGCAGTCCGTAATCAATCATATCATTCCCGGTTAACCGTAAACCCGGCGATTCATCGGGTTTATACTCAATCTGCCGGCACCCGGGGAACCAGTGGCTTGTTCCCAATCAACTCACCTCCTTTCCCAGTTACTTGCCAGCATGGTCCACTTCAAGATAAGACCAAAACAAAAAGTGCAGTTACCTACCTGCTTTAACTCGACTTATTACCTACTTCAAACTTAAGCCGGGTAACAGTTTGTGTTTGTCGAGCAATGACAAAACTTTTTTCTTCAGGCTTAACTTCTCATACTATCCAAAATATTCTTCATAAGATTATATTTACCTTTTAATTGAACATAATATCCAAAAAAGCAACCCCTACCATACGGTTGCTTGAACATCATTTGGAACATGGATTTCAGCAAAAATGAAATTGCCTTACACGCATAAAACTTGTCGCTTCAGCTAGAAGATGATTACCTGAGCTATTCCCCTATAAATCGGGTCAATGTTACACTCTCCCGATGCACGGCTACAGCGTCCGGAATATTTTTTCAGTCCCCTATACGTCGGGTCAGTGGTTGTAACGGCCGACGGCCGCGAGGAACCCAGTTTCAAATACCCTTTCAGTCCCCTATACGTCGGGTCAGTGGTTGTAACGCTGCTCATATGTGGCAACTTCCATCTGCCAGGCCCTTTCAGTCCCCTATACGTCGGGTCAGTGGTTGTAACTTTGTAAGGTGGCAGGTGCATTCGCGTACTATTGGGATAAGAGAGTTCTTAGATTTAGCATATAAGGCTTTCTGTTGATAACTATATTTTAGCAAAGGCCTATCTTTTACTGACTTTATAAAAACTAGCCATTAAACTGTGGATTTTCTCCAAATCCCGTATGAACCAACTCTAAATGTACCGTTTGTTTTCACTCTGGATCCGGGTTTCCAATAGAGGCCGGAGTACGTGATTTTCCGGCCTGGACCGTCTGTTGACCATCTCCTGCTCACTAAGGGCTCAATTTCACCCTGGGCCTTTATTTCCTCAACCGGGAAATGAGCCAAAAGAAAACTATCTCCTTCTTGGACATATATAAGCGGTTCATTGTTGTTTAAATCGAGCTTCCATTTACGCCATAAAACGTTATTATCTAAAAATTTATCACTGTGTAACCGCAAACGACCAAAACCATACCGCCGTTCTCCCCCCACGGAAATTTCCTGTAGCACTTCTCGCAAGCAAATATCCCCATCATTCCAGCCAATCGTTTTCCCATTGAAAACAGATTTTTTTCGTAAAAATAAATGTCCACAAAAAACTACCGGTCTCTTCTGCTGACAGTGATAAGGGGTAATATATTCTACCTCATGCAGGGTACCCTCTGCCGCGGTATTCGTTTTCCCTACGATTGCCGTCCCCGCCAATGATGATATGAATCCAGCTTCAAAACTATCTTTTGTAATTGAATCTGCTGACGTATTACCGCCAAAAAGGTATCCGTCATCCGCAAAAACGGGGTATAATGGTTTATCAGGAAAAACAGAGGGATAAAAATATCCAAATCTGATATTCTCACGCACAAACTCACCGGTGCGATGGTAAGCAACACTTTGGAAATAAGGCATTATGTAATTAACTGTAGCCCCCCAAAAATTTAACCCCGGAATATAGTATCTTGTTTGTTGAATATTACCGGTCACCCGGTACCCAATATGCACCGGTGACAATACCCTATAGGTAAGTTCAATACACTGCCAGGTCAATGCTGATCACCGGCCTTCTCTTTAGCTTTCAAATGATAGCGTGTATAAATCAAAATTTTCTCCAAGAGACTTTTTGCCAACATCATGTTTGATAAATTCCCTGTCAGATCTCTGACTGCCTGCAAATCATCATCTATTTCTTTCGTAATCAAAGATATTGGTGAATTCCGTAGAAAATTGTGGCAATGTTTCTGAACTATTTTCCCAAAAAAGTCTTCTTTTAATTGGTAAAGAAAGAAAGCGTAAAGACCATCTTCTTGTAAAACTCCTAACGATTTGGTTATGTGTGTTTCCGGTTTCCCGTCTTTTTTGTTTTTCCATAACTCATCCGCCATTTTCCAACCGGCGTCGGCACAACACCGGTCCATATTTACCAACTGCAGGCTCATTTAACCTTCACCTCGCTCAGGATTTATAAGGCGCATACGTCCCATTCCTCTGGTAATCATACCGCCAATGCCAAGCCACTCAAGGTACTCCGCTGCTTCCAATATAGCCTCCTTCAGTTTTTCCTTGCTAAAAGCCGGTTTTTTGTTGTTTGGCGGCACTTCAAATAGTTGAGGGTTCATAATAGTCATTTTAAAATGCAACAAAGCGGTGCGTGGAATAGCTTCGTAGGTAAAAAGCCCTTTATCTTGTGCTGCCCCGGTATTTGGATCAATCGATACCGAAGTGCGTACTTCTAAATTATCGTTGACAATATGGGAAAAAAGCCAGTCCGAGACTAAAACCACACGCGAGGCCATTTTAGAAGGAATATACCTTTTGATCTCGTTAGGGAGAGTGAAGTTCCCCGTGACCTCCAGCAACAACCAGCCCAGACTTATTTTCCTCAAAACGTCTTTGGATAATTCCGAAACAACTTTCACTTTATCGTCTGCTATCTCAATATCACCAAGATCAAATCCCGCGTTTTCCATAGCGCCGGGCGATGTTACCCAAACCGGGCCTGCTGTTGAGTACACCGGGGCAAATAGTAGACAGGCATCGCTAAGTTGAACCAGCCCCTGGAAACTATTCTTTTCGCGGGCATAGCCAAAACTCATACAAACCGGGCAATCATAACTGCCACAATGCCTTTTCCCCTGTCCGGCGCAGTCGGGGTATTTGCCTGTCCGCATTGCCATGAAAGCCCGCAATACACCGCTAAGACTAGTTCCTGGAATTTTTGGTAGAGAAGTCCCTGGTTCTCTAACAATCGTATTATCTACTCTCCCCAGCCGGTAACCTCCGGTCCCTATATGAACAGGGTCTAAAGCCAAAAGCCCGTAACTCTCTTGTAAAAACGGATATTCCATAGCTAAGCCTCCCTTAATTTCCTTTTTTCTATTCTATAAAACAGCTCTACCCAATCAAAAAACAAACCCGACAAAACGACTTTTTCTAAAAAAGCTCTTTCCTCAGCTGCGAGGTCCATTTCTTTTTGTAAAACCGCAGCCACTAATTTTTGATAAGACTCCCGATTTTTATAGCTCTCCGGTGTTTTATACCATTCCGTCAGTTTAGTGCTGAGTAAGGTGAAAATATTCTGCAATCTAGTGTCGGTCAGGTCACTTTGCTCTTTTTGTCTGAATATTATGAACTCTAACTCCTTCAACAGCTTAAGGTGGTAAATATTATACGGACGAGGCCCGTTGGCGCCCAAAAGTGTGTGCGTCACTCTTTTTTTATTATTCTTATCCAGGTATAAATCAAAACGACGCCCTGCAGTATCCAGAAATTCAAAATCAAAAGCTCCTAATAAAACATCAACCACTTCGTTTTTCTTTAATTTTTTAACCTCTTTAGCAATATACCTTTTCTTGTTCCATAATTCGATTTCATCTTTTTCTTGACCGATTGTTCCGGAAAACCCCACCGGCAGCCTAGCGTAATAACTATCTTCAGATTTATCGCCCAATAACTGGTCAATTTTCAATTCAACACTTTTTTCTGGAACTTCCTTTATGTTAAGACAAAGTAACTCCTTATCATCGAACTCATGTATTACTTCTCCGCTTAATAGCGTATTTGCTTGTGTATTTAGATACCGGTTCATTTTAAAAACCCCTTGTAGCAAAAGGGAAAGCGGGGTTTTAGCACGGGCATAAAGAAGGCCGACACTCAATGGCAATTTCCCCAGAGCCTTAGGGAATCTTTTTTCAAAAAGCTCAATTAGGATTGTTGTCAATTTCCTGGCGTTCCGGGCAGGGACACATAAAATCAAGTGGTTCATTTTCTGTAATATTTTGGCATAAGGATAGTATCTATCAAGTTTACTTTCAACAATTCTTATCTTTAGTTCTGACCGGTTCCGGGTATCTTCTTGCAAGGTTATTGTCTTTATTCCCTGCCATGAATTGGGTGCTTGCAGACGGGTAACAGTTTCATTACTACGAGAACCTATATATACTTCTGCATCTTCCGGGGCCCTCAGGAGTGTATAAAACCGGTTCTTTTTAATGTCGTCTGTGGGTTCCAAAGTGAAGCTAAACCGTTGTTCAAGGCCCAATTCTTCTTGGATTATTTTCTCAAACTCCTCAAAAAAATCATGTATGCTCCTCCAAATCCTGCGCATCCGTTCGTATGAAGGGGTCTTGGATAGTTTTTTATCACGATAACTATCATAGCGATGGAGCTGAAGCATCCCTTTTTCATCAAACCAACGCTCCAGGGGGACTTCTATGCTTAGTACTGCCACCCTTCCTGTATCCGGATCACTTATCTCATCGATCCAAACTGTTCCGTTTTGGTCTTTGCCCCGTTCTCTATGTCCTTCTTGCCGCAGATCCCGGCAATTTTCACATAATCGTTCACTCCGTGTCTCGCCTTTTCGGGTTACAGCCGGCAACATCCCACAGAGGGGGCATGTTTCAGCTGCATTTTGCTTATCCCAAATCTGCCGGAGGTCTTGAATATACCATAGTTCTTCCTGTTTGCTTTCTTTCTGTGCTTCCCGATGAACAGCAGGAAAATCCTTATGAATCAGTTTGGTCTTTTTAAAACCAAACTTATAAAGTAAAAACAGCCTGTTTTCCAACAAGGTCTTCTTCAAAAAACCCCCGACTTTTTTCTTCAATTCAGCCTGGAACTCTTCTTCTGTAAACTGAACAGGCAACAGGAAACAGGAGAACCCGGGTTCTGTATAGATTTCGTTACCCAAAACACATTCCAACTCTATAAATCTCTTTAATTCCTCTTGTACCCGGTCCAATCGACGTAAACGGCCAAGAAGGTCGGCAATCTTTTCAACCCTGTCGAATTCCTTTTCGTAGAAAATCTTTATATAAAACAAGGTGAAATGGTCTGTACAGTCTGCACTTGCCCTTATATCTTTGGGTTTCTTTTTCTTATTTGGTTTAGTGCATAAGGGAAGACCTAGCATCTGCTGAACCCACAGTGCTTTAAAAAAAGCAGCCGCCCCAAAAACATGATCCCATAAGCCAACATCATTGGCGGGTCTTGTGGTTTCTGCAATCGCCTGCCCCTCTGTGAACTTACGATAAACCGCATCATAAATTTCTTCCCTGAGTGATACGGTATCACGGGTTTCTTTCCACTTCTTATCAGCCGTCTCAAGTATCTTATATAATTCATCTCGGTTTTGATCTATTTTTTTAAGATCAATCTCTTTTTCCACCCCAAATGGATCAGCCCCATAAGGAGGTAATTTTTTCTGCCGGTTCTTTTTTGGCTCTGGCCCATACCGGTCATCGGTTGCACTTAATATATCAGCAACAATAATTGATCTTACCATCGCACTAAGCTCATCAAAGCATTTTTCCACAGTTTCTCCCTTATCATTTTCCTCGTACCCATGGTGCTTCCGAACCAAATGAAGACCAATACCATCTTTTCCATCCAAAACCTGATTCAAAAAGCTATACTCCTTATCATCTAAAGCCTTCCCGTGATCATAATCATTACCCTTTATATGCTTTTCAATAAATAACGAATTCAACTTACCGACATCATGGAGCAATGCGGCAATTTCAGCTAGGAGGATTTTCTCTTTTTGCCTGGATTTTCTTATTTTCCCCAGCATAATACTTACTCTTTTACTATATATCTGTTTTACCAACCAACAACGTTCCAGTCGTTTTTGAACTTCTTCCAACAACTTCACTCTTTCACCACCCTTCTACCAGTTCCTTTGCTTGGTCAGGCAATTGTGATAATTGACAAAATACAACTTCTTTCTGTAAGGGTTTATTGTTATCGTCAGGTCTTTTCAGGACAACAATCCCGTCTCTTATATCATTTTTAGCCGCGCCATAACCGCTGGTTTTCTTGGCCGAAAAGCCGTAATTCAGCAACATCTCCCTAAGCCCTTTGGCAACAAGAAAAAGATCTTCTTTCACTTCCATTTTTAAGTCCTTTGTCTCTCGTCCGTCAATATAGAGACAGGGAATGTATATTAAAGTGAAATTGCTTTCTCCACTATCAACAGGAACAACCTCGAAAAAGATTGGCGCCCGTTCCTTTCGCCCTGCTTTAGTCACCCGGTCATGTGGGTTGATTACTTCACGGCCAAGTCTCTTAAAAAAACTTGGGTAGATAACCAGTCTGCCGGAGTGTAAAGATCCCGCCTCCTCCTGCTTTGAACTGCCGAAGAGCCGGACCATGGCCGGATCATTGTCAGCCAGTTCAACACGTAAGGCTGCCCGAAGATTGCCTTTCCATGAAGAGGGTGATATCATGGGCAGTTTAAAAACCTTCTCTTTGCGTAAAGAATTTTCTTCGTTTGGATAAAAAACCTTATCATCGTGGGACAGATAAGGTTTGGCCAACTTAAATTTGAAATGGATCATAAAAGAATACAAAGGTAAAGCGCTGATGTCGGGTGTTTTTTCAATATCAAAACTTGAGAATAAACTATAATTTCTTTCAAATACTTTAGAAGGGATGCATTGTATTGTTTTTTTGCTTAAACTTCTTTCTTTATCTTTATCTCTTTTTTGTATTGCCGAAGCATATTCGCCCATGATCTGCGTCCACTCGTCGCATTTTAGGGATTTATCCGGAAAACCGGCAAAGAAATCATAGATCACAACTTCACCTCCCCACCCTTTATAATCTGCTTAATATTAAAGCCCTTTAAAATCTTAATTACTTCATCAAGCTCTTCTTCGTTTCGAGTGTATCCCCATATTCTTCCCTTTCCATGTTTGAAGGAGAATATTTTTTTGCTTTTTCCCGGAGCGACCTGGAGAAATTGTTGTAATTCAGGAAACTCCGATAGCTTGCCAAAAAACTCATCAATCTTCTCTTTGTCCAGATATCCGCCCTCACCAAAAAAGAAGAACCTCAAATTGGGGTGTTCGGGATGATTTTTACTGTTATTTTTAAAGCGCTTGATATATTTTTTAACCTCATCGATTCCACAGATAATATCAGGCCCGGTTACTTTTATTAAGCCAAAATCTTCTCCCGGTGGTTTTATTGCATTCTTACCACCGATTGAGCCGTGTTCAGCCGCAATAGATAAACTTTTCCACAATAGCCATAATTCTTTTTTCCTCTCTTCTTTTTCACCCCGGAGCCAAACAAATTCCATAATAAACTCTCTATTTAGCGAGGGCTCAATCTTTTTTAATGAACCGTCATTTTCCAATAAGCGTAAGCGGAATTTTCTGCTCCATCCCGTACATCCAAATAACTCGCAAACCGGGCATATCTGTTGGTTTCGCGGTATAATCCGGTTTCTTTCATCTCTTTTGTCCGGCTGGTATTGACAGCCATTATCAGTGGGATCACAAGCGAAACCACCCAACCCCCGGACCAACGCTTCACACCACCATCGTAATGACCCCAAAAGCCCGGTTTCCCGGAGATAATCGTTTTTTCTTTTTTCGTTTCCCGTCCACACTTTTGCCAACATCTTTATATGTACTTGAAATTTGTTATCCGAGTATTCCTGTTTAATCTCCACATCGTTCCTCCTTTCGCCCTAGATTCACCGGTTTACAAACACCGGTTATTATGATTCAGTAACCAAAATTCGAACCCGACTTTTTCTTCTCTCACCCCACCGGCAATTGTTGAGCGAAAAACCGGCGCTAGCTAATGGGAACCAGCAGACTATAGGTTTCAATTAAGAGACTTCCCCTGTAACAAAAGACAAAAACAAGACTTACATTTGCCTACCTGGAAATTAATCCGCCTTAGGAACTATCATAAACCCTATCCGAATAGCAACCCGTATTTATTGAGTATTGACAAAACTTTCTTTAGGTTTAACTTTTTCATATTACCCAGATTATTCTTCACAAGACTACATTTACCTTTTAACTAAACATAATATTCTTCTAAAAAACAACCCTTTTCATAGGGTTATTCAAAAATTATTTTGAAACACGGTTTCTAACACAGCAAACTTGTCTTACACGTTTATAAAACCTGTTGTTTCAGTTAAGCGTTCCTTGCCTGGACTAGACCCCTATAAGTCAAGTATTGATTTCAACAAAAAGCACGCTATTGGGAGATGCGGGCAGATACATCTTTCAGTTCCTACACGTCGGGTCAGTGGTTGTAACAGAACGGCTGGCTGAAGGTCGTTCCTTGGGAATCTGACTTTCAGTCCCCTATACGTCGGGTCAGTGGTTGTAACCGACATTAAAAGCGCAATGATTGAATCATTGGATGCCCTTTCAGTCCCCTACACGTCGGGTGTCAGTGGTTGTAACCTCTACGAAATTAGCGAACGTTACCAAAATCTTGCTCTTTCAGTCCCCTATAAGTCGGGTCAGTGGTTGTAACGAAAACCGCCAGCTTAAGAAGAAGCTACAGAAGGTTACTTTCAGTCCCCTATAAGTCGGGTCAGTGGTTGTAACAAAGACCGAGGACGGTATCATCGTCTATAAGTCTTTCTTTCAGTCCCCTATAAGTCGGGTCAGTGGTTGTAACCTTTTGCTTTGCCATATCGATTATCTCATTGAGGCCTTTCAGTCCCCTATAAGTCGGGTCAGTGGTTGTAACGGTGGCACGGGTGAGAATCCGTCACCCGCAAATCCCCTTTCAGTCCCCTATAAGTCGGGTCAGTGGTTGTAACAGGGCATGGTCGAGGACTCAAAATTAATCTCTGACCCTTTCAGTCCCCTATAAGTCGGGTCAGTGGTTGTAACGGCCGGCGTGCTGGGCCAGTACATGAGGCGGTGCGGTCTTTCAGTCCCCTATAAGTCGGGTCAGTGGTTGTAACTTTACAACGGCGTGGAGGTCAACAAAAACGGCGCCGTCTTTCAGTCCCCTATAAGTCGGGTCAGTGGTTGTAACCAAGGCCGGAAGAAAGGAGATGGAAAAATAATGCTTATCTTTCAGTCCCCTATAAGTCGGGTCAGTGGTTGTAACGATTCAGCAGAAGTTTTACCGAGCACTGCATTATAATCTTTCAGTCCCCTATAAGTCGGGTCAGTGGTTGTAACAGCCATCACGCAGATAACCGCTTTGGGCGGGGTTACTTTCAGTCCCCTATAAGTCGGGTCAGTGGTTGTAACGCTATGCAAAAACCGCTTTGGAAGGCGGAAGTTTTCTTTCAGTCCCCTATAAGTCGGGTCAGTGGTTGTAACTTGCAAAAAAGGCGACTGGTGCTCTATCTCCACTGACTTTCAGTCCCCTATACGTCGGGTCAGTAGTTGTAACACGTAGGGCTAACGATTACGAATCCGGATATTAAGACCTTTCAGTCCCCTATACGTCGGGTCAGTAGTTGTAACACGAAAAGGACGGCAACAAACACCGGATCGCGGAGGTTGCTTTCAGTCCCCTATACGTCGGGTCAGTAGTTGTAACACGTAGGGCTAACGATTACGAATCCGGATATTAAGACCTTTCAGTCCCCTATACGTCGGGTCAGTAGTTGTAACGTTTTATATGAGATGACGCCTGGCGAAGCAGTGAGACTTTCAGTCCCCTATACGTCGGGTCAGTAGTTGTAACACGATCGCCGAAGGCCGCAGCCGACACGCTACCAACCTTTCAGTCCCCTATACGTCGGGTCAGTAGTTGTAACCGTAATTTTTGATATGCTTTATTTACTGCTTTAGCTTACTATTTGTTGATTCCCATTGTCATGGTACTTGGTACTTTTTCGCAAATGATTTTCTCTCGAAAAACCTGGGGTATTTGCGAAAAGCCGTTTCCAGCAATCATCCAAAATTACATTTCTACGTTTATCCTGTTGTTCCTTCCCTTTATACCTTCTCTTTGTCAAACCTGCCAATTACCGGAATACCTTTGCTGTTCCATTCGCTGTGCGTAATTAATCTACAAAAACCGCCGGATTAACCCGCTATTTCTCTTTTGTTTCCCGTCGGAACTCGATATAAAATAAATCACTGTATAAACGGAGAGCAAAACCACAGGAATGAGTATGAATAAAAATGCATAGCGCCCAAAGAAGACCCCAATAAGGGCGACCGCCCCGACAATTTTAAATAGCTTGCCGGCAAGTTTATGTATTTTTTATCCCACACTGCTTCACTACTCAACGTCCAAGGTGTCCTTATCCCGATAAATCAGCTTCTTTTGGCTTTTTCACAGAGGACGCCAATATAGAAATGGAAGTTAGTGTAAAATTACTGTAGGCTTTTGCAGGAAATAACTTATGAAAAAAAGAA
>ERZ773359.3998-NODE-3998-length-16086-cov-8.008795_pt1 | contig 16086 bp, 12 predicted proteins | sample MGYA00374955_ERZ773359 | MGnify/ENA primary metagenome ERZ773359 (study PRJEB29098, sample SAMN04486028) | biogas fermenter metagenome | study: EMG produced TPA metagenomics assembly of the Biogas fermentation microbial communities from Germany - Plant 4 DNA1... | reverse complement strand
TGCTTAAAGCTACGGCTTTTCTGCATTCCATAAGCCAAGTTTTCTTAGCCAAATCGATGAAGTCATCCGCTTATCAATAGCTCATTACCTTTGATAGGCAATAAGTTAATGAATTATCACGACACATTAATCAATTTCGCTGCATATAGGATCTATAGGTATTGTATAAAGGCCATTTCCCGGCCTTTTTCTTACCCACACATATAGTTCAATTATATAGTAGGTATCAGCTAAATGTAAACCTTCATTATGGATAATATACTGGATAGAGTTCCATAAGCTGTAATGAAAAAGCAGTAGACTCCTGATCCAAATAGCCTACTGCTTTAGTTATCCATGTTACAATAAGACCTGTTAATTTAATCTTTCCTCAATTAACCTGGCCAGACCGACGGCATACTCTTCGATCTCCGCCTGATCCTTGCCCTCTATCATAACCCTGATCAGGGGTTCCGTTCCGGAAGGCCGGATGAGCACCCTGCCCCTGCCTTTAAACCTGTCCTCTATGGTCCTTATCTCCTTCTGAATCTCCGGATCCTTGTCGAACTCCCCTTTACGGGACTCATTTACTCTGGCATTTATCAATACCTGGGGATATTTCTCCATGGCGGAGGCCAATTGGGAGAGGGATTTTCTTTCCCGCTTCAAAATTGACAACAACTGAAGGGCCGTTAAGATACCATCCCCTGTAGTGTTGTAATCCAGGAAGATAATATGGCCGGACTGCTCTCCGCCCAGGTTGTATCCTTCCTCCAACATCTTCTCAAGTACGAATCTATCCCCGACATTGGTCTTTACAACCTTGCATCCCGCCTTTTTAAAGGCCTCATCAAAGCCCATATTGCTCATAACGGTGCCCACCACCGTATCCTTTTTGAGCAGGCCCCTCTTCTTCATATCCAGGCCGCAGATCACCAGTAACTGGTCACCATCTACCAGCTCCCCATTCTCATCTACCGCAATTAACCTGTCTGCATCTCCGTCAAAAGCCAGTCCCAAATCGGCACCGGTCTCTATTACATGATCCTGAAGCTTATCGGGATAGGTGGAACCGCATAGGTTGTTGATATTGATCCCATCGGGATCGTTGTATATGGTGTGGACCTCGGCTCCGAGTTCTGAGAAGATCTGCGGTGCGATCCTGTAGGATGAACCATTGGCGCAGTCCACCACCAGCTTCAGACCCTCTAAAGTGGTATCTATGGTTCCTTTTAAGAAACTCTCGTAATGTCTTGAGGCATTTTTTACCCTGACTATACGTCCGACGTTTATACCCGTTGGATAGGTAATGCTCTCTCCGCCATCCAATATTATGCTTTCGATCTTTTCTTCCAGTTCATCGGACAGCTTATATCCCTGATTGTTAAATATCTTTATTCCATTGTATTCCATAGAATTATGGGAGGCAGATATCACAATCCCTGCATCCGCCTTATAGTGTCTGGCAAGATAGGCCACAGCGGGAGTAGGCATTACCCCTACTACCCTGGCCTCTGAGCCTACGGAACATATACCGGCTATCAAAGCCGCCTCCAGCATATCTCCCGATAGCCTGGTATCCCTTCCAACCAATATTCTGGGCTTATATTGGGCCAGAGATAATACCCTGGCACTTGCCTGACCCAGTTTATAGACCAGTTCACAGTTTAGCTTCTCGTTTGCTAAACCCCTGACCCCGTCAGTTCCAAATAATCTTCCCATGATGTCACCTTCTTATTTATTAAGGCGTTCCAAAATGATACACTCTTGCAAGGTGCAGCCCTCAATGCCATAATTCATTTATGAAACGCCGATTATTCCTGTATATCTGTTTCGATTCCTAGCCGAAATTCTCCATAATATATCTTTGGGCTGAGAGTGTAGCTATGGCCCCATCGGAAGCCGCAGTTACCAGCTGCCATACCGGCTTATAACGCACATCGCCTGCGACGAATACTCCCGGTACGCTTGTATTCATTGATTCATCCCCAATAATAAAACCATCGGGGGTCATATCCAACTTGCCCTTTGCCAACTCACTGTTGGGCTTAATTCCAATGGCAACAAAGAATCCGTCAAGGTCCAGCCGGGTGGTCTGACCGGTCTTTACGTTCCTGACCTCGATTCCTTCCACCTGCTCTTCCCCTAATATGGATTCCACTACTGTATCCCAAAGGACCTCAATCTTTTCATGCTTTAGGACCCTGTCCTGGAGGATCTTAAGCCCCCTGAACTGATCCCTCCGATGGATCAGATAGACCTTGGAAGCATATTGGGCAAGGAAATAGGCATCTTCCAAGGCAGTATCCCCTCCCCCTACGACAGCCGTAACCCTATCCTTATAGAAGGTACCATCGCAGGTGGCACAGTAGGAAACACCCCTGCCCCTGAATAGATCTTCCTTGTTCAGGCCCAGTTCCTTGGGACTGGCCCCTGTGGCTAAGATGATAGTCCTGGTTTCGTAGACCTGTCCATCGGTGACTACTTTTTTAACGTCCCCATCTACTATAATCTCATTGACATCGTCGTAGAGAATTTCCAGTCCAAATTTCCGGGCGTGCTCCTCAAGTTTCATGGAGAAATCCGGACCACTGATGGGTTCCACAAACCCCGGATAATTTTCTATGCTGTATGTGGTAGCGGCCTGGCCTCCCGGAAACATCCTTTCGAATAATATGGTATCCATACCGGCCCGTTTGGCATACATGCCCGCCGTCAATCCTGCAATACCACCGCCTATTATGATAATATCCTTCATTTTATCCTACTCCTTTCGGCCTTCTTATTCTGCTCTTTTGGCCATGAAGAATAGATATGAATACATAGTATACATATTATTTACACCTTATCCAACCGAATTTTTGGATAATATCCATATTATACCCTAAATAATTATTTTTGTGAATAAAAAGGTTGTCACCTCCTGTAATGGGAGGTGACAACTCAATCAGTCCGTATCTATTTGATCTATTCACCAGAGTCTTTCGAAAAGCCCTGCCTTACTTCTTAATTTCTACTACAGGTTTTGTATTCCCATAAGTTAATTCCGGGAATTTTATGGGAGCAGCCCATTTAACCGCATTGGTTATTACCTTTTGTATCTCCGGTTGATGGTAGATTGGGAAGGTCTCATGGCCGGGTCGGAAGTAGAATACCTTGCCCTTGCCTCTATAGTAACAGCATCCGCTCCTGAAAACCTCTCCGCCTTCAAACCAGCTGATAAACACCAGATCATCAGGTTTTGGAATGCAAAAATGCTCGCCGTAGGTTTCTTCGCTGGGTATGATTATTTTCTCATCCAGACCGTCTACGATGGGATGGCTGGGATCGACCACCCAAAGGATCTCCTTGTCCCCGTCTTCGCGCCACCTTAACAATCCGGTATCAGTACCGCAGACTTTACTGAAGATTTTGGAGGCGTGGCCGGAATGCAGGACTATCAACCCCATCCCGTCCATGACTCTTTTATAAACCCTGTCTACGATCTCATCTTCTACCTGGTTATGGGCCATATGTCCCCACCAAATCAGAACATCGGTATCATTCAAGACCTCTTCAGTCAGGCCGTGCTCAGGCATCCTCAGAGTAGCGGTTTTTACATCCATGCCTGCTTCCTTTAGAAAATTACCTATGCAATTGTGGATACCTTCCGGATATATTTCACCAATCTCCGGTACTTCCACCTCATGCAGGTATTCGTTCCATACCGTTACCTTTATCTTACCCATTCAAAACACTCCTTTGTATTTTATAATGTTACCCATTCGCCCTTTTCAACAGATTCAAGAATACTGTCCAGCACATGTTGATTTCTCTGACCGTCAAATATTGTTGCAGCTAAGTCGTCACCCTTATCCTTGAGTATGTCGGCAAAGGATTGCATTTGGTCTGCCTTGAATTTATCCGGTATAGGCAGCTTGGTAAATACCCGGGCTTCACGGTTTACCTCACCCATACAGACTTCAATTTCATTGGTATTGGGAGTTGCGTCCAGGTGGTATACCATGGCTCCCTTGCTTCCGTATACCTCCATCCTCTGATAATTGCCCCTTCCATATGCAAAGCGGGTAATCTGGAAGTTTACGGATGTATTCCCGTCCATTTCGGCCATGTAGTTGCAGAAGTCATCAACATCCACCTTGCCTGTTTCGTCGCTTCCGGGTATCTTCCTCTCATGTACAAAGGTACCTGCATGACCTATTACCTTTTTATACTCCTTACCTGTTACAAAACGAACCAGGTCTATTCCATGGGAACCAAGATCGCCCAAGGCACCGGAGCCTGTTCTCTCCTTTATGTAACGCCATACAAGGGGAACATTGGCATCAGGAAGACCCCATGCCTGGAAATACTGCATACTTACATGATAAATATCGCCGATAAGTCCCCTGTCGATTATATCCTTCATATACCTGACAGCGGGTATAAAGCGGTAGGAGAAGCATACCATGCTCTTTAAGCCCTTTTCCCTGGTTATCTCAGCCAATTTGTCAGCCTCTTCCCTGGTCATGGTTATTGGCTTTTCCAGGGCATAGGGTTTACCTGCCATAGCCGCAGCATAGGCAATTTCAAAATGGCTGTCGTTGGGTGTGGATATATCCACAGCTTCAACATCCGGACAATTAATAAGGTCCTGATAGTTGGTAAAGCAGTGGGAATCGGGTATGTTATACTTTTCCTGCGCCTCTTTTAATGCTTTGGGATCAATGTCGCACAGGGCTACCAGCTTTAAATCCGGACTTCTTTCTATTCCGGGCAGATGTACACCCTTGGATATATTACCCAGGCCAACTGATCCGATACCAATACGCCTACTCTTTTGTTCCATGGACATAATAAATCACCCTTCCGCACAAAAATTTTATTAACAAGGTGTCTTTGTAACTAATCCTATCCCAAATCTCCATAAATAGCAACGGGTATGACCATATAAGCGAGTTGGATTACAGCTCCACATCACTACCCTGTCGTATAAACAGTGGGATTGTGTCTATAGGTGCAACAGCAGTTACGCATTGACCACCCTCATACACCTTACCGGTAGCTACTTCCCGCCAATGCTCGCCTTTTGGCAGGTAAACCACCTTTTCTGTAACACCAGGCTCATATACGGGTGATACAAGAATATCATCACCAAACATATAGGTGTCCTCATAATCGTATCCCGTTGTATCTTCAGGATAAGCAAAGAACAGTGGGCGTATTACGGGGGTACCCTTTTCATGAGCCTGTCTCATGGTGCGCTTAATGTATGGGAATAGCTTCTTGCGCATTAGAATATACTTCCTGCAGATCTCATAATTGTCCTCACCATAACTCCAAATCTCGTTATCAGCTCCTGAACCAAACTGTGGATCACCATTTTCAGCCTTATAACGCATACCTTCGCAGGGCCAGTGGGGTAGTCTTTCACCATGTAAGCGGAAAACAGGTAAAAAAGCACCTAGCTGGAACCAGCGAATAAACAACTCATGAAAATCGGGATCGTCAGTATAACCACCAATAAAGCCGCCAATGTCGCAGGTCCACCATGGGATACCGGAAACGGAGGCGGATAGACCGGCACAAATTTGCTCACGCAGTGTTCGCCAGGAAGAATAAACATCACCGGACCATAGCAGGGTGCCAAAACGTTGACTTCCGGCCCAGGCACACCTTACCAGATTAAGGACCTTATCCATACCGGCAGCGGTCATACCATCATAAAAAGCCTTGGAATAAAAGAAGGGGTATATATTGGCTACCTGAGCCCCTGAACCAATATGATAACGTACGTTTTCCATATCGTTGGAAGCTGTTTCAGGTTCTGCCTGATCCAACCAGAATAAATCGATACCCTTGTCGAAATAATTCTTCTTTACTGCCCGCCAGACTACCTCATTCGCTCCCGGATGTGTCGCATCGTAATAGGTAGTATATCCCATAAAGGTGCTGTACAGATTACCATGGTCTGCCTGTATCAGGCCGCCCATCTCAGCAAGTTCCGCATGATTCTCACTCTCTACGTCAACCGTAGGCCAGATTGAGACCATCAGCCTGGTTCCCATATCGTTAAGTTCCCTGATCATGGCATCAGGATCGGGCCAATGCTTTAGGTCGAACTTCCAATCCCCTTGCTTGGGCCAATGGAAAAAATCAACTACAATGACGTCAAGGGGAACGCCACGGCGTTTATATTCGCGGGCAACCGTCATCAGTTCCTCCTGGGTGCGATAACGGAGTTTGCTCTGCCAAAAACCCATCACATCGTCACGCATCATAGGGACACGACCCGTTACACCGGTATAGTTCTCCATAATATCCGCTGGAGTATCCCCGGCAGTGATCCAGTAATCCATCTGTTTAGTGGAATTTGCGACCCATTCTGTACGGTTCAAACCCAGGGTTACACGACCCAGGGCTGGATTATTCCATAAAAATCCATAACCCCTGGTTGAGATCATGAAAGGAATAGAGGCCTGTGAATTACGCTGAGACAGTTCCAGGGTGAGACCCTTGCGGTTGAGATATTTCTCCTGGTATTGTCCCAAACCATAGAGCCTTTCATCGCTATAAGCTTCAAAATATGCTGTTACCTTCCAATCGCCACCTATAATCGGTTTAAACTCCCGGGCCTTATAATTGACAGGTACACAATACTGAGTTAAATCAATTCGGTTACGCCAGTACTCGCGTGTCAGTTCCTTACCATTTTGATTATAATAGGCGATATAGCCGTGCCCATCGATAATAGCAGTGATTTTACCATTTCGGATGGAGACAGTATTGTTTTCTTTATCATGATTTAGTTCAACATCCCCATCTCCCCTCCTGGCCTCTGGCATTAGTGCCCAGTTTTCATCCAAAAATGATTCCGAGTATGTAACACGTATACGTAAGCTGTCCTTACCCCAAGGTTCAATGCGTATTTTCTCACGTCCTCGTTGATAGTACAAATAATCATTGCTGATATCTACTATAGACATATAAGCCCTCCTTAACAGTAAATAAGATAAATTAATCTACGCAGGTAAACCCCTTAAGCCCTTTTAATTAGTTTTATCCTCCTTTACCCGTTATTGCTAGCCAAGGGCTGTCCCCGCATTTTGTCTATTTTATTCCGGCTTTGGTTCCTGTAATCCCTTAGTTCTACCATGCCGTATTTTTTAGCTGTTTCCCGTGCACTAATACCTGCTACAGTCGCTCGCAGACCAAACCACTCCTCACGTTCCATATGGAAATCCTGCACTATACTCCCTTCATAATCCTTAAGCAGTCTGTCCCGTTTCTCCAGGTTATAGTTTTCATGGTAAATCCCGCGATCCAGATCCAAGGTTATTCTGCTTATATTGATCCCCGGGCTTTTTTCGTTTAGTAACTCCCTTCCGTTAATATCATAGACTATGCAATCACCGGCCAGGGTTGAGGATACAATATAATAGTTGTGATTAAGGGCATGGGCTAAGAGGGAAGTACCTGCCGAATAAGCGCTTACCCATATAACCAGCTCTGCCCCCTGATCAGCCAGCCGCTTCCAGACCTCGGGAAAGTTGACATCAAAGCATATGACCATCCCTATACGGCCAAAATCCGTATCGATCACGGGAACCTCCGTGCCTACCTCTACAGGTGGATCCAGTTTAAACTCCTCATGGTAGGGATAGACTTTATCGTAAATGCATATTGGGTTTCCGCTGCGGTCCAGAAGTATTGCGGAATTATAGCGTTTGCCATCCACATCCCTGAATATGGGACACACTATATAGGTATTATGCTTTTTCGCCAGGCGGGACATTGTCCTTATGGTTTCACCATGGATTGTTTCAAGTTGAGGACCCCTCCAGGTCTCAGGCAGGGCAATGATATCGGTCCCCTTTGCGCCCTCTGAATCCACTATCCCAGCGATTTCTTCCAGGCTTCTGTCATTAAAGCTTATACTTGTTATCCTTACCGGCCTACCGATTTTACTAACGTCCACTTGACACCCTCCCATATTCCCTATTTTACTACAGAATCTACGGTAGCCCTTATCAATAAGGCTACCGCTAATTGGCCAATTCCTTGGATATCGTGTTTGATCTGCCATATACAGATGAGGTAAGGGAACCTGACCATCATCTTAGATCCGCTTTTCTACCAGCATTTCAGCAAGTGCCATGGTTTTTACAGCTTCATCAAGGTTTGCCTCGGGGGTTTGGCGGGTTTGGATGCTATTTATAAATACGCAGACCTCATCAAAGAAACCGTAATATTTGTGGTAGTCATCGCTCCCTGCCAGGGTCTTACCATCATAGTGAATTACTTCCACATCTCCTTCGCCGGCAGAAGCAGCGGAATGAGATTGCCTGCCCCTATGGAAAATAATCTTTGCGTCACATTCAAATCCCCCAAAGCCCAGATTGATATAGGCACTGGCGGTATGGCCGTGAATCTCGAAGGCGTGAACCCGTCCCCCCGTTTGGTAGTTGGATTTTATAATCCCCGTAACACCATTATCAAATTCTATGATTGAATTCCAGCTATTGGGAACCGGGCTGTTATATTGGTTGACCAAGGTTGCGGCATTCTTGGGCTGGCCACCGGCAATAGCCCTCACTAAATCGATGGCGTGTATTGTATCACATATGAATGAACTTGCACATCCGTCATAAAACCTGGCGGAGGTGTTTTTAAAGAAGCATCCTTCTACCTGGGTTATGGTTGTTTCATCTTTTATTACCCTTAAAACCTCTCTTACGAGGGGGATGTACCTCCTATTAAAGCCCACCTGGACTATAGATCCAGTTTCCCGGGCCTTATCAGCAAGGGTTTGTGCCTGAAAGGACGTTATCCCTAAAGGTTTTTCTACAAAAATATCCAATCCATAGTTTAGACAGTCATATGTTATACGGAAGGTTTGATCCGGGGGTACCAGTATAAAAACTGCATCAAAGTCTATATCCGATACCATCTTGTGATAATTGGTATACCAGTTGGGTATATTGAACTTCTGGGCTATACTCTCTGCCCTGGCTTCAATTATATCACATACAGCCTCAATCCTTACATTATTCATTTCAAGCAAACACGGTATATGTACGTTATTGGCGATTCCGCCTGCCCCTATAATACCTACAGACAATTCTCTATCCTTACCCATTGCTACCTCCATTCCATGTCCCTGGCTTATTCCCTACCATTCGGCAACAACGCCGTCCTCATCCCTCCAAACGGGATTCTTCCATTGATGTCCGACTTCCGCCATCCGCCTGACATGTTCTTCGTTTATTGTAATTCCCAGGCCGGGTTCGGTTGGTTTAAGAACATATCCATTGTCATACTTAAATACGGTGGAATCCTCCAGATAATCCAGGAGATCCGAACCCTGATTATAGTGGATGCCCAGGCTTTGCTCCTGTATAAAGGCATTGGGGGTACAAAAGTCAATCTGCAGGCAGGTAGCCAGTGCAATGGGACCTAAGGGACAATGAAGTGCAACGGCTATATCATAGGCCTCTGCCATAGCGGCAATCTTTCTGGTTTCAAGGATTCCCCCCGCATGACTTGGATCGGGCTGGATAATATCTACGCCACCACGGGTAAGAATGGTTTTAAATCCCCACCTGGTATAATTCCTCTCCCCCGTAGCGATTGGGGTGGTGGTATGCCTCTGAAGCTCTACAAAAGCTTCCTCGTTTTCCGTCAGTACGGGTTCTTCAATAAACATGAGCTTGAAGGGCTCCAATTCCTTCATAAGGACCTTTGCCATTCCCTTATGAATCCGCCCATGAAAATCAACGGCAATATCCATTTTGTATCCCAGTTTATCCCGTATGGCCTGTACCCTCTCCACCGCCTCGGTAACCTTTGAGAATGAGTCTATCCAACCCATCTCACCTGTGGCATTCATCTTTATTGCGGTAAAGCCCTGATCGAATTTTTCCTGGGCGGCTTCTGCTACATTGGAAGGACGATCCCCACCAATCCAGGAATAGACCCTGATCTTATCACGGACTGCCCCTCCCAGGAGCTCATAGACGGGTACATTTAAGGCCTTCCCCTTTATGTCCCAAAGGGCCTGCTCTATTCCGGATATGGCGCTGGAGAGTATTGGCCCTCCCCGATAAAAGGCACCCCTATACAAGACCTGCCATATATCCTCTATATCGCCGGCATTTCTGCCGATCAGATAATCCTCCATCTCTTTGACAGCTGCAGCAACGCTGTCAGCCTTACCCTCAACCACCGGTTCTCCCCATCCTACCAACCCGGATTCGGTGGTAATCTTAAGAAAAAGCCAGCGCGGCGGTACCTTAAACAGTTCCATCTCCTTTATCTTCATCCTATTTCCCCCTCCCTTTCTAACTCGCCTACACAAAATAAGTCCTAAATATTATTCCAACAAGCAAATATCGGCTGGTAATTTTAGAATATCTTTGACAACCATTACCTGCCACTACAATATTCTATCACCGTATTCTGGTATTTTCCAGACTCTCGTAATAGTCTGGATTGTCACCCAGTATTTCAAGGACAGGCTCACTTAAGCTGTCTATTTCAGCAACTATCTCCGGACTTAGATCCACTTCGATTGCCCCTATATTTGTCATCAGTTCCTCTTTATTTCTGGATCCAACAAGGGCACATGCGATACCCGGTTTGGCCAGAATCCAGGCAATTGATAGCTGGGCAATATGTATACCAAAATCGTCGGCAATGTCTCTAAGGCTATCGATGGCTTTAAAGATCTCGTCCTCTGCCCCTGAACCACCATGCCTTGAGGTTCCTCGTCCCCGTTCATGCCTGAAATGCCTGGAATGGGCCTGATGGGGTGGGACATCGTCTGCTGCTTTATATATCCCGGCCAAGAGCCCTTGCTGAAGAGCCATTGAACTGATAACGGATATATTTTTCTCTATGCAAAAAGGCAGGATTTCCTTTTCTATAGCCCTGGATAATATATTGTAAGGCATTTCATTAATTGCGATTTCAACTCCAGTGGCCAATGCCTCTTCCATCTGCATGACCCCAAAGTTGCTTATCCCGATTTCCCGTATCTTACCCTGTTTTTTTAGTTTCTCTAAGGATTCAAAGGCCTCCTCTACCGTGGGCGGCTGGGCAATCTTTTGGGGATCACTTGAAAAATGCTTGATTGATATGGGGTCCAGGGGCCAGTGTAACATATAGACATCAATATAATCGGTCCCCAATCTTCGGAGGCTGGCCTCACAATGCCGCTCCAATGTATTGGCATATGCGTTGGATGGGCTGACCTTGGAGCATATAATCGCCCTGCTTCTTTTTCCCTTCAGTGCCTTCCCCAGGGATTCCTCGCTGGCTCCGGCGTTATACATCTCTGCGGTATCAAAGAGGTTGATACCAAGATCCAATGCCATGCTGACTATATAGTCTACATCCCTTTGACTTTGCTCGCCCCAGTACTCACCGCCGCCATAGGACCAGCAACCCATTCCAATGGGGCTTACATGTATGTCCGTCTTTCCTAACCTTCTTCTTTGCATCGATCCTCATCCCCTTTTATATCTCTGATTCTGTTGATCACTTGCCCCCCAATAATGCCTGGGCCAGGATGATTTCGGCAACCTCCATGGTCTTTACGGCATCGGAAAAATTACATGAAGGCTGGGTACCGACTTTACAGCACTCTATAAATTCATTGCACAGATTTGCTACACCCGTATACACATGGAACTTATCGCTTCCAGCGACTTTGGCGGTATCAAATTCTATGCCTTTGGTATCCCCATCCGCGTATAGATATCCCCTGGTCTCATGCTCAGCCTCCGCACAGATGCCAGGCGCATGAATTTCCACAGAAAATATTCTGCGGCCGCTGGACCAGCTATTGATTAAATAACCGGTGGAACCGTTATCAAAATGCAGGGTTGCGGATATAAAATTGATATTCGGAACCTGTACCCGCTTCACATGGCTGTCTACCTTGACCACTTCCCCGCCGCATATCCAGCGCAAGGTGTCTATGGCATGCACCGTATCATCCATCATATGGTCCCGGGCACCCAGATTAGGGGTGAGTGCACACTTGTAAAACCTACAAACCGCATGGGTTATAGGCCCGCGTTTTAAACATTCATCCCGGAGTTTCATAACCATGGGTGTCATCCTTCTTTGGAAGGCCACCTGGGTAATACAACCGTTTTTATTGGCTACATGTGCAAGGGACCTGGCCTGATGTATGGTAAGAGCAAGAGGTTTTTCTATAAAAAGATTCAGCCCTCTCTCCAAACACCACATCCATATATCGTAGAACAGATGGGGTTGACCGATTGCAAACACGGCATCCGGTTTAACATCCTCTATCATTCTCTGATAATCATAGACCGATTCACCGTATCTTCTTTCAACACCATACTTATCAGCAGTTTTGTTTAACCGTTCCTTGTCAATATCGCAAATAGCCGCAATTTCAACATTGTCCATGTCTGCCAGGGATGGATAGATGACGCTGTTGGCCCGGTCGCCGGCACCGATCATGACCACCTTGAACTTTTGGTTCGCCTGCATAGTTCTCCTCCTTCACAGTAAAATATTTAATTATACCTGGTTGATATATCCGATACAATCAACCTCTTGTGTTATCACCTCTTGTATTGTTCGGCTGCGCATTATTCGCTGGCAAGACTGGTTCTTAAATATCTACTTATTCGAACAATGATTTTACATAGCCTATATCCTGGGCTATATACTCGTTCACCCTATCTTCATCGGTATATTCCGCCGGCAGGCAAATAACCCCCTCATAGCCCCTGTCCTTTAGGTATTTGGCAGCCCGATGCCATGGGCTCAGGCCGTACCTGCCCAAGGTAAAATGTCTATCCCAATCAGCTACGGGCGCTTCGGGACCGTTGATCTGTTTGTAGAAGGCGTTTTTCAGATTCACCATGCACAGATGGGACCAGACGATGTCAAGGCCTATCTCCGGCTCCTCCCCGGCCAAACCGCTATGGGCTGCATCCCATATGGCACCAATATGCTTGGGATCGAAATCCTCGATCAGGTGTAACAAGCCCATTGCACTTTGGACATAAAAGCCGAAATGATGTTGTATACCAACCTTAACACCATATCTTTCGCATAGGGGAATTATTCCCTCCAGTTCCCTCTTAACCTTTGCCTCCGTAGCCATATAGCCTATGGCTGGGTCGATAGTTACCATAATCCGAATGATGGGCACCCCGGCCTTTGCACATCCGGCAAATACCCTCTCATCCGTACTGCTGGCAACGCTGGTAACCTCAAGCCCAAAATCCTTAAGCCTGTTTACCAATTCCGGCAAACCCTTTTCCGCATTTTCAGGTTCAACCTGATACCCCTCTCTAAGGGGGAATTCGATCCCATCAAAACCCAACCCCTTTATGAAGCTCCCCAGTTCCTCAATGGTTTGGGTTCTCCAGGGTTTGGTAAATACTGAATAGGTAATCTTTTTGCCCACTGCCATCGCTCCTTTTTTTATTTTATTTAATATACTTTATTAAGATTGTCATCCGAAAAAATGCCGGATTATAGAGGTGTTTTAATATATTCTTTTTATGTACATATCCATATTACATCTCATTGATAGCCTTTAAGAATCTGTTAAATTTCCAATACAATTCCAAAATATCGTTTATTCTTGAATTTTGGAGTGATATAATAAACAAAACTCAATCCCAGGGACTTATTCAGATATACCATCCAAAGTTTGTAACGAAATATATACATATCCTGACATGATGACAAGGGACGTGTTTATGATACTTTTTATGGAAGGTTGGTATCACCATGATGAAATACCTTAAAGCACAATCCCTCTTATTGTACTTCTTTGCTTCCGTATTGTTTTATGAGATTATTTTAAAGATCACCACCATGCAACCTTTTCACAGGTTTGACTTATTCTATATGGCTATGTTCGGTCTGTCCTTTTCCATTATTTTTTACTTGCTTTCCAGCCTGTTTAACGGCAAGGACAAGTTTACCCTGGCATTTATCCTCCTGCTTCTGCTGAGTGTAATCTTCTCTTCCCAAATGGTATACTACAAGTTCTTCAAGACCTTCTATACCCTGTATTCTCTGGGTCAGGGGGGACAGGTCATGGAGTTTTGGAAGGATATCCTTTATGTCTTGTCCAGGAACTGGCTGTGGGTTTTCCTGTTCTTCCTTCCCCCAATAACAATTTTAATCCTTAAAAATAGAGTAGTCTTTTGCAGGCGGCCCGGACTCGGCTCTTTTCTGGTTCTTCTGTTTCTGCTGATCCTCGTCAATGTTTTGGCCATTGGGGACATCTATTTAGGGGACAGGCAGGTAAATTCACATTATGAACTATACTATAATCCGGGTAACCCCTTGTTGACTGCACAAAAGCTGGGCCTTCTGACCAGCATGCGCCTGGATGCCCAAAGGTTAATCCTTATGAATAACCCTTTAGGCAACATCAATAATGATAAGGTTGAGGAAGCGTATAAGCCTGTTGAGCCCGAAAATGATATCAAAGAGCCCATAGAGCCTGCAGAGCCTGATGATATTGACAAAGAGCCTGCGGAGGATCAGCCGGAACCCATCTATGAACCCAATATTTTGGATATAGATTTCGTCCAACTTATAGCCTCTGAGACGGATGATGATATCAGGGACATGCATAAGTACTTTTCAGAGGTCCCGCCCACAAACAAAAATGAGTATACTGGAAAATACAAGGGTTACAACCTCATCCTCATTACAGCCGAGAGTTTTTCACCCTATGCGGTGCATAAGGATGTAACCCCCACCCTGTATAAAATGGTGCATGAGGGCTACAATTTCACTAACTTCTACACTCCCATATGGGAGGTAAGTACCCTGGATGGCGAATATGTCGCCTGTACCAGCCTTCTACCCAAACGAGGGGTCTGGAGCCTATATTTCTCAGGTCGTATATCCATGCCCTTTACCATGGGGAACCAGTTAAGGGTCTTGGGTTACAATACCAGGGCTTACCACAACCACACCTATGATTACTATAGGCGGGACGTCTCCCACCCAAACATGGGGTATGATTACAAGGGTATAGGTAACGGACTTGAAATGTCCAAGGCCTGGCCCAGGTCAGACCTGGAGATGATGGAAAAAACCATTCCGGAATACTTAAACGATGAACTCTTCCATACCTATTATATGACCGTAAGCGGTCATATGCAGTATAATTTCATGGGCAACCATATGGCCATAAAGAATAAGGAGCTTGTCAAGGATCTGCCCTATACCGAGGCCGGAAGGGCATATATGGCCACCCAGATTGAATTCGACAGGGCAATGGAATACCTGTTGAATCAGCTGGAGGAGGCCGGGATCGCAGAAAGAACTCTCATAGCCATAAGCTCCGACCATTACCCCTATGGCCTTGAAAAAAATGAACTGGACGATCTGGCCGGCCATACCCTTGAAAAGAATTTCGAGCTCTATAAGAATACTTTTATACTCTATACCAAGGGCATGGAGCCTGTAACCATAGATAAACCCTGTTCCAGTTTGGATATCATACCCACCCTCTCCAACCTGCTTGGCCTGGAATACGATTCCAGACTCCTGATGGGCCGGGACATCTTTTCCGATTCGGAGCCCCTGGTCATATTCCTAAACAGGAGCTTTATAACGGATAAAGGACGATACGATGCCGAAGAAAAGGTATTCTATCCCAGCCAGGACCAACAGGTCGGTCAAGAGTACATCGATGACATCCTGGATATAGTGGAGAAAAAGTTCTATTATTCTGCCAAGGTACTGGACACTGATTATTATAAATATGTACTAAACAATTAACCTGTTGTGCCAGCCAACCTTATGACGGTAATAGCTATTAAACTCCTACTACCATCTCAAGAGTAACTGCACAGCTTTGGAATTCAGGTCTAACTATTCTCATGGGAGGATGGTCTATTTCGGCAGCTTTCAAATTACACCAAGAAGCTGCTTTTTCTAACTGAAACATGGTTGAAACATTGGTTCTAAGAGTAATGGACTATTGATAAGCGGATGACTTCATCGATTTGGTTAAGAAAACTTGGCTTATGGAATGCAGAAAAGCCGTAGCTTAAGGCAGGACGCCGGATTGGAAGCGATAGGCTTTTCAAATGGAATAAGCCTTAGTTT
>ERZ773359.3996-NODE-3996-length-16089-cov-7.138892_pt1 | contig 16089 bp, 14 predicted proteins | sample MGYA00374955_ERZ773359 | MGnify/ENA primary metagenome ERZ773359 (study PRJEB29098, sample SAMN04486028) | biogas fermenter metagenome | study: EMG produced TPA metagenomics assembly of the Biogas fermentation microbial communities from Germany - Plant 4 DNA1... | reverse complement strand
TCCCCAGTAACCTCATACTTGTGGTATTGAGTTGAATCTTCTATAAACGGCAAAGCTCTTTGATCATAATCATATGGTATTCCATCAACTATTGGTGATGTATACCTTCCATTTGGAGGGCCATATCTATCAATGACTTCTCCAACTCTAGGGGTATATTCATATTTAATAGCGTTTCCGGCATTGTCAAGGACATATCCCCCCTTTGGTGCCTTTGCCCAATTAATTAAATCTGATTGGCTAAGTCCTATTAGATTCCCAATAAACTCTAATTCGCTCGTTGTTAATTCTAAAAAATGTTTGCCCCCACCCTCCGGAATGTTCTTTTTTATTTCTTCTAAATCCTGTATTAGTGACTTCTCCCGTTCATATCCGGGTATATTTTCCGGGTTCCCTATATCTTCCTGGTATGTATCTTCTTCTTGATATGTATTATCAATCTCTCTTTTTTCTTCATTTAGTCTGCTGAAATATTCGCCTACATCATTGATTGTTTCTACAAGTTTTTCAAATAACGATGATATGAACTCCCATCCTTTTTTAAATATGTCTAATACAGAAAGCATCATCACACTTTGCATTATTGTTTGAGCTTGCTTTTCCGCATTATATCTATATTCCGATGCGGCGTTCTCCGCTTCTTTTGCTAAAGTGTCCAGTAATCCTGTTACTTCTGCCGCCAGGTTTCGCGCTTCGTTAATCTGTTGATTTATCTCCCGTGTAACTTCCCGAACATAGCTTTCATTATACGCAGCATTAACTTCGCCTATGAGATTTGCAACAAACCAATAAAGGTATGTTTCCATCTCTTCTGTTTCCCTGCTGAATCTCCTTAGCTCTTGCGCCATTTCTTCTATTTTCCCAGGATCTATATATATTGACATAGATTATTTCCCTGATTATTTAATAAAATCTTTCTGAGTTTTGATCTATGCTTCCGTATCGAAATATGGAATTGCACAGCATCTCTTTGGACAAATTAACCCCTATATTAATCGATTGAAATCACGATTCTTGGTTCAAAATTTCTCGAGACTTATTCAAACAATTTTTCATTTTCTAATTCTTCTATTATTTTCTCTCTTTGTGTTTTTTCATTTAATATAAATTTACGTTTAATATTAATTTTTTCTTGAATTTCATTTAAATCATTAATATCTTTAATAATACCTTTATTATACAATATCCCAGTAACTGCAGCACTACGAACAGTTTTATTGTTACTATTGATATATATTTCTTCAAGTAACTTTAGCGCATCATCATCAGGCGGCAAATACGATAGTTTCGCAACAGCACTAACATTATCTTCGTCTGCTCTGATATTATCTCTAATAACATTTAAATATTCACGTTCTTTCGTCTCTCTATATAACACATCAGCAATATTCAAACTATTTCCACTTGGAATATTACATTCTTTAAGCATTTTTTTAAGTGCATCAATTCCACTATAATTTTTTAATTTAGGCAAAAATATAGCCAAATCAGTATCCTTATTTCTATGGAAAGTTTCCCATATTATTTTTTCTACTTCATCTCGCTCCCAATCATAGATTTCTTCCATTATGTTAGGATAATACCCATCCAGTTTTTGGGAACCAGTGGCATTAATCTGGCTTATTAACATATTATAAGCTAGACTGTGTTCCATTAAATAAATACCTCCTCGATTCTGGTAACTAGTCCATCCTCGATCCTTTCTCAACAAATTCAAAATCAGGCTTTAAAATTATAAATTTGCAAACCGTATATACAGGACAAGGTAACAATCTCCTTGTTCCTCCCTTATTAATTACTCCTTTTTTATTTCTTCAATTTGTTGGAGCAAAGCTCTCAATTCTTCTTCATCAAACAACTTTTGGTTTTCTGGTACTTTTATCAATAGTTCAGGAAAACGTCTTATAAAATCTTTCTTTTTTTCAATCTGCTCGTCATTCTTTAAAGGCCAATTTCCTGTCTCTGCATAAACCATTACTTCATAAGCATCACGATCTGACTTTAGCGCTTTTTCCATATTTTCTCTTGAAATTTCGTAAAAAACAGCTTTGCCATATGGTCCTTGTGGCCATGTGATTAGGATTTTATCATCATTTTCAATAATTGCAAAACCATTTCCCCGGTGTATTTTCTCCATAAATAATTTCCTCCACTCAAATTTAATTGTTTGGATAAACATCCGATATAGCATATTCTCCTGCTTGAATTTGATCAATCACAGCTTCTGGAATACCACCACTTGTGTACCCTCCTGGAATCCAGTATTTAGGCCATGCACCTGCTTCATTTCCCGATGGTACCCTAATGTTTTTTGGATTCTTTATATCAATAATAATTGGATTTTCTCCTAAATATCCTGGATCCAATCCTAAAAGATTCTCCAAAATTCGTGGATTACCATCAGATGCTTCTACAGCCTTATTAACAATACTCTTTGGAATTACAAACGTACCTGTTACAGGGTCTCCTATATTACTCCCATACAATTGTATAGCTTTTTCAAAAGATTCTCTGCTTTGTATTTTTACCACCCCATCATCAAATAAGGACAAATGCGTTATTATTTCTTCAACACTCATATACGTACTAGGATCAGGTTTCTGTCCTTTCGGTAAACTAATTATCCACTCTCTTATTTCTTCTGGGATATCAGCATGAGGCAGATTGTCCATTTCCTTAAGAAAAGTCTCTACAGAATACTTCTTCAAAGAATTACTCATTCCATCAACAGCGTCTTCTATAGCCTTTGCTCTTCTTGAAAACTCGTGTTCATCAATCATCCCGGTTTTTGGAACTTCTATATTATCTACAGAATCTATTGTCTTTGCTCCTGATCTTGCTGCGTCTTCCAGGAATTCCGGTAATAATTCTATTGCCAGCGACAGGGCGGCTCCTGCGGTATCTCCTCTCAACATGCTTACTCCCGCATCTGCAATACCTGTTGTCAGATCTACGGTTTTGGCTATTCCTGCTCCACCGGGTGTCATTGCCATTGGTGCTGCTAATGTGCTGATTATTGCCAGGCATATGCTTAAATCCCTCAACTCATCATCCATGGTCCGATACTCCCGCATTATCTCCCATATCGGACCCATTATATTAACATATTCCTCCAGGGTTATTTCCCTGCCTAATGAATTCTCTACCCCTGAAAAGTCGATGCCTGCCTCCCGCAGTTGTTCAGGCAAAAACTCTCTATATCTTGATATTAACACATCAGGATTATCTTTTTCTAAACCATATAAGTAATTTACATTTTGACCATATAATACTCCATCAGTTGACTTGTTATATTCCTCCCAATATGCACCCGTCTGTGCCTTTTTCTGCAGCTCTTTTAATCTGCCTTGAACTTCTGTGGTCAGATTATATACCTTTTCTTTATATTCTTCCTTCTCCTTTATCCCTTTTCTTATTTCTTTCTGTATACTCTCTATAAATTCTTGGTCTATTAATGCTGATCCGCCTTTGGGATTATCCAGTCCGTGACTGACTCGCCACGCTTCTATGCGCATCAACGCATAATGTGGATCCATTAAATCTGATTGGCTAAGTCCTATTAGATTCCCAATAAACTCTAATTCGCTCGTTGTTAATTCTAAAAAATGTTTGCCCCCACCCTCCGGAATGTTCTTTTTTATTTCTTCTAAATCCTGTATTAGTGACTTCTCCCGTTCATATCCGGGTATATTTTCCGGGTTCCCTATATCTTCCTGGTATGTATCTTCTTCTTGATATGTATTATCAATCTCTCTTTTTTCTTCATTTAGTCTGCTGAAATATTCGCCTACATCATTGATTGTTTCTACAAGTTTTTCAAATAACGATGATATGAACTCCCATCCTTTTTTAAATATGTCTAATACAGAAAGCATCATCACACTTTGCATTATTGTTTGAGCTTGCTTTTCCGCATTATATCTATATTCCGATGCGGCGTTCTCCGCTTCTTTTGCTAAAGTGTCCAGTAATCCTGTTACTTCTGCCGCCAGGTTTCGCGCTTCGTTAATCTGTTGATTTATCTCCCGTGTAACTTCCCGAACATAGCTTTCATTATACGCAGCATTAACTTCGCCTATGAGATTTGCAACAAACCAATAAAGGTATGTTTCCATCTCTTCTGTTTCCCTGCTGAATCTCCTTAGCTCTTGCGCCATTTCTTCTATTTTCCCAGGATCTATATATATTGACATAGGTTACTTCTCCTGCTTGTCTATATATAACATTCTAATGAGTTTATTTCATTTGGATTTGTTTACCTCATATTTCTCTAAACTTTGGGAAACATGTTATAGCGCTCTCATACCGTTGGAATTTAATACACTGGCCTTCTTAGCAGCTCTTTCTCTTTCATCAATTGCTTTACGAATTTTACTGGATAATCGGTTAAGACTTGACTCAATACTGTTATATTTTTTTACTATTGATTTCGATTTATTTAAGGCCTCATTATATTTTTTCTAAACGAATTGCCGTCATCACTTTTCCAAATAGTCTTGGAATTTTTCAAAATATCGTTTTGTTTTGTTATCTTTTTATTATATGAATTAATCTCTTCATCAACTTTCTTTGCAGCATTAGAGGCTCTTGTATACACAGAATACTCTCCTTCCATGACATAATGAAGATATAATGAAAGAGAAGGCAGGTTTAGTTTGCCTGCCTGTATATAGTATTGTAATAACAGCAATATAATAAGGTATTAACATGATATAAAATATAAAACTTACATACTTTTTGCGATTTTGTTGGTATGGTCTTGCTTTGATTGTGATATATTCCCAATAAGTTTGTCGTAAAAACTCACAAACTCATTAAAAACTTTTTCAATTTGCGTATTTGTTTCCATGAACTTCTTAACAAATGCTTGCTGATCCGGGCCGGTCCACCAGGAGCTTGTCTGATCGATGTTTTTAGTTTTAAAATTCTTTAACGTGTTTTTAATATCTTGCGCTACGTTTTTCACTTGTCCCTGAAGGTTTTTCGCTTTATCGTAATCATATTTAATTAATTTAGATGCTTCAATATTAAGCTCATATTTATTAGTTATAGAATACCGTTTATCACTATCAGCATTCTCAGAAGCATAAGTATTCAATATAAAGCTAAAGCAAAATGCGAAAATTGCAATTACAAAATACCTGGCTTTCATTTCCTTACCTCCGGTTTTGAAGTATAGAAGGCCAAATCATTTACAATTGCGGCTTTAGTAAAATATGCCACATCAACATTTGCGCCAGGTAAAAAACCTATATATTTAAAATCAGTTACATTTTCGTCTAAGATCTTCTTTTGAGTTTCTTCCATAATAAGATTGAATAAAGCTCTGCCCTGTGATGGCCCGTATACCTCGGTAATTAATCTCAATAATATTTTTTCATATTTCTCCTGCGTCCACTTAAACTTACTCCTGTCCATTCCAAAAACAAATCCTTGTTTTTCTGGATAATCTTCGTCACGAAGCGCTCCTATACGCCATCTATAGAATGAATTACGCTTTGCTTCTCCCGGTGCATACTTTTTTGCGGTGTTGTTTATTACCGGTTTTTCATAAAAATTAATACTAATATCGGATTGGTCAACAACGCTTTTTGGTTTATCAAATATAATATAGTGCAAAAAGACATAACCAATGTAACCTGTGTCTTCTGAATATGTTTCATGATAACCGAAACTTATTTTGTGGCCATTTTCCCGGGCATAATACGCCATAATTTTTGCACAGTTATAGATTAAATCGTGAACACCCGGATTGTATTGATCGGATAATGCTGTCGGTGTTTTAATAAAAGTACTCGTAAAATAAAATTTTTTATCCTCTATTTTAACCAAATTCCCTGCATTTTCCTTTATATACTGCTCGAACTCAGCATCTGACCATAATTCTAGGACGTCTTTCCCATCATCCTCTTCGGCCTCTTTTTTTACTTTTGCACGTTTATCCGGGTTCAGCATCATATTGACAACAACCGCTGCCGACGCTCTTGAGAGGTTCCCTTTTGGATTGAATTTTCCATCGCTTCCGCCAACCAAAATACCTAATTGATATGCCTGGCAAACGTAATCTCTGAATTCCGGGCCGATCTCATTGAAATCCGGTATCATATTTTTAATATCATTGATATTGTAATATTTGTTTTTTTCGCCGGTTATATCCGGAAGTGCCCTGATTATTATCCTTGCCATTTCTTCACGGGTAATCGCCCGCCTGAAATTTGTAAATTCAGATGCTTCTACATAACCAAGATCCAGGCCTTTTTGTATGTATACATTAGCCCAATATTCTCCTGCACGGGGTATGACCTCTTCTCCTGCAGCATGTATCACTATTTTTATAAACTGTTCAACAGTAAGGTTTTCAAGAGGATTAAAAATTCCATTATATCCCACCATTATTTCTCTGGGATGATTGGCTACATACTGTACATGTTCATAGTACCAAGAATCCTTCGGGACATCCTTGAATTCCAATGTGATTGCATTTGAAATGATATTTTTAGACGGAAATACTCCAAAAGAAACAACTAATACCAATAAGAATGCAATAACTTTTTTCATTCCCGGATCCTCCATAGTTTTTAATAAAAAAACATCCAGTGCTAATGGGCATCAACACAAGATGTCTGTTAACATGGTATAATATGCATTAAAAATTGTCAACTAATATAATCGAATTTTGTTATTATTTGTTATTACCCGTCAAATTACTGTCGATTCTAATATTCATCTATTTCGGATTGAACAACCTCAGCTTTTAATTTCTTGCACACATATGCTATAATGTTTTAGATAAAAATATGAGACTGGCTTTTTATTTAAATAATCTGGAGGAATATAGATGAAACTTGGTATTGTTGGGCTTCCCAACGTAGGCAAAAGCACACTTTTCAATGCGATAACAAAAGCTGGAGCTGAAAGCGCTAACTACCCGTTCTGTACAATAGATCCCAACGTGGGAATAGTAGCTGTTCCTGATGAAAGACTCGATGTTCTGGCAAAAATGTATAACCCCAAAAAAGTTACTCCGACTACAATAGAATTTTTGGATATTGCAGGCTTGGTGAGAGGCGCCAGCAAAGGTGAAGGTTTAGGAAATAAATTTTTATCACATATCCGTGAAGTGGATGCGATAGTCCATGTTGTAAGATGTTTTGACGATAACGATATAGTCCATGTTGAAGGCTCGGTAGATCCTGCAAGAGATATTGAAACAATAAATCTCGAGTTGATATTCTCTGATATTGATGCTATTGAAAAGCGAATTGAAAGAACCCGTAAACAGATGAAATCAGGAGATAAAAAGTATCAGGTCGAATTAAATCTGCTGGAAAGAATAAAGGAGACCCTGGAAAGCGGGAAGTCCGTAAGGTCAATGGATTTTGAGACTGATGAGGCCGAATACGTCGATCAGCTGTTTTTATTAACATCAAAGCCTGTCCTGTACTGTGCCAATGTCTCTGAGGACGGGATCTCAACTATCGACCAAAATCCCTATGTCGCAAAAGTAAGGGAAATAGCTGACGCGGAAAATTCTGAGGTTATAACCATCTGCGCTAAAATTGAGGAAGAAATCGCCCAGCTTGATGACGATGAAAAACAAATGTTTTTGGAAGAGCTGGGATTAAAGGAATCCGGTCTTGATAAGCTTATCAAGGCAAGCTATAAACTTCTTGGTCTTATTAGTTTCCTGACTGCTGGCGAAACCGAGGTACGTGCCTGGACAATAGTTAAAGGAACAAAAGCCCCTCAGGCTGCCGGCAAAATTCATTCAGACTTTGAGAGAGGTTTTATCAGGGCTGAAATCGTAGCATATGACGACCTTATCCGCTGCGGATCCATTGCCGCTGCAAAAGAACAGGGCTTAGTCCGTTCTGAGGGTAAGGATTATGTTATGAAAGACGGAGACGTAACCCTGTTCAGGTTTAATGTATAATCCGGCAACATGAAATTTTCACTTGGTAAGGCAAAGGATCTTCCTGAAATTTCTCGGAAGATCCTTTTTATGCATGACTTTATTTAAGAATGGCTTTATACCAGCGATGACAGCACGGCTGCTTTTGACACGATACCTTTAAGACGATTGTCCTCATCAACAACGGCTATGGGATACTTTGCCGATGCTGCAACAGATAACAAATCGGAAACAAGGGTATCCTCATTTGTTGTTAAAATATCCCTTATAACCGCATCCTGAATGCTTATTTCACCAGTTCTTACCCTCATGGCATCATCAATAGTCAGTATCCCTATAAGCTCCAGGTTCTCTCCCACTACGTACGCACTGGAGACACTATGGTCGCGCATTTGCTTAAGGGCATTGTTTGCGCCGTCCTTAATTCTTATCATGCATGAAGGTGTTTGCATAATGTGTTTTACAGAGTATATCTGTCCTTTGTCCACACTGTTTATAAAACTCTCGACATACTCATTTGCAGGATTGGCAGCCATATTTTCAGGAGTATCCATCTGTATTATTTTTCCATCCTTCATTATAGCTACCATATCACCTAGTTTAAACGCTTCGTTAATATCGTGAGTAATGAATACTACGGTTTTATTCAGTTTCTTTTGTAAAGACAAAAGTTCAAATTGCATATCGCTTCTTACGAGGGGATCAAGTGCTGAAAACGGTTCATCCATTAAAAGTATTTCCGGATCATTGGCAAGGGCTCTGGCAATTCCCACACGCTGACGCATTCCGCCGCTTAATTGCGAGATACTTTTATTTTCCCATCCCTCTAATCCAACCAGTTTTATTATTTCTCGTGCCCGGTTCTCTCTCTCTTCTTTTTTTGTTCCTCTAACCTCAAGCCCATAGGCTACATTTTCTAATACATCCCTATGGGACATAAGCCCGAAACTTTGAAACACCATCGAAACTTTATATCTTCTATATTCTAATAGTTCTTTTTTATCAAAACTTAGAATACTCTTTCCTTCAAAGAGAATATCGCCCGATGTCGGTTTTTGAAGCAAATTCAAACAACGTACCACAGTAGATTTACCAGACCCGGACAAGCCTATAAGAACAAATATTTTTCCTCTCTCAACCTGGAATGATACATCATTGACAGCTACTGTAACACCTAGTTTTTTAGCTACTTCCCTCTTATCGCTTCCGTTTTTTATCATCTCAAAAGCAGGAACCTTGTTTTTCCCAAACAGCTTGGAGAGGTTTTTTACTTCCAATACTACATTTTTATTATTCATCAATAAAGGCCTCTCCTTTCTTTATGATTCCCTGTGTTAACCTGTCCATGACTATAGCCATTATTACGATCGCTATACCCGCTGTGAAGCCTCTGCCGGCCTGGAGTCTGTTTATACTAATCAAAACTTCCTGGCCGAGCCCTGTAACACCTATCATCGAACCTGTTACTACCATAGATATAGCCATCATTATGGTTTGATTAACACCGGTCATTATGGTTGGCATTGCCTGAGGAATTTTCACCTTGATCAAAGATTGCCATTTGGTAGAGCCAAATGCTGTCGCAGCTTCAATAACCTCTCTGTCAACCTGGCGTATACCATGGCTTGTTAACCTGATCAACGGCGGAACAGCGTAAATTGTTGTTGCTAAAACTGCCGGTACATTACCGAGCCCTAATAGCATAGCCGCAGGTATGAGGTACACAAAACTGGGCATCGTTTGCATTGTATCAAGTATTGGCCTCACAATGGAATCAAGTCTGTCACTGGAAGATACCAGTACTCCTGTAGGGAATCCTATGATAATTGAAATAATTACCGATGCAATGATTATGGCAAGGGTAGTATTCATCAGATCCCAAAGTCCCATGGCTCCTATCGAGAATACCAACAAAGAATATAATATTGCTCTTCCGATTTTTTTACTCATTCTCCATGTAAGAACAAAGATTATTGTAATCAGCAGCCACCATGGAATCCTTTCAACTACATATCCTATACTGTTTAAAAAGACCCTCAACCCATTTGTTATGGAACTAAAGAATGCATCCCACTCTGTTATAAGATAGTCTATAAATCGATCAATGGGATCGCTGATATTAAGCTTGATACCTGACGGAAAATCAATTAACCAATCCGGCATAGATCCACCTCTATTACTGACTAAGCTTGTTTCTAACAAGCTCAGCTTTATCTTCTGGCAACCACTGGTCTATGAGTTCATCATGCTCCTTTAAAAACCATTTCGCGGCCTCTTCCATTGATGCGTCATTATCTTCAATATATGCGAGAGCTTCGGCAGTAAGAGCACTGCTTGTTCGGTACTTTCTTAAGAATTCAACAAAATCAGGTGCCTTTTCATAGAATTCATTGCTTACACAAATCGTAATATTCATTGAAGGACATTCAGTCTGACCTAAGGGATATAATTCCGGATCATATGGAGCATCCTCCAGAAGAACCAGGTCTAATTTACCTGTCAGCCATGTAGGATCCCAGTGATATGCCACAATAGGCTCACCTTTATTGTATGCGGCTGAAATTGCCGCAACAGAAGCAGCTTCAGATCCGGGATCAAAATAATTGTAGTTCTCATCTAATCCATAAAACTTATATTTATTACGCATTACGTTATCAATTTCCCATCCTGATATTGCACCGTATATACGGCCTTTGGCATTATCATCAGGGTCTTTAAAAACATGACTGTATTTTTTCAAATCTTCTACAGTTCTTAAGTCCGGAGCCATTGGCTCAATGCCTCTTTCCGGGTCTCCTTCAATTACGTATCTGGGAACGTAAAGGCCTTGCTTGTTATCATCAAAATTAACACCAAGTTCCCTGAACTTACCAGCTCTTACGTCATCGTAGTAGGTGGGAAGATTATCGACCCACACTTCCATATAAACATCCACATCACCTGAAATCAGCCCATTATAAGTTATAGGCGTGGTCCCCGGGATATCTTCGCCGGCAATGTTATAAGCAGCACCGCCGATATATGACGCAACGGCATTATGAAAACGTATACTATCCCATCCTGCATCGGCGAATACAGCTTTAATCTGTTTAGCATCACCCGAATCAGTGCCTCCACAAGCACTGAATAACAGCGCTATACTTAAACAGGCTATAAATAATAATGTTTTATTCTTCATTTCTTTCCTCCCAGAAAAATGATTTATTAATATATAACAATTCATAAAATCAGCTTATGTATTTGAAAATAGACTTCGCTGCACTGCAATCCGCCATATCTATTCTATTTTATAAGTTGGCGGTTTGTCAAGAAAAACACTTTGCTAAATAAAGACAAGAAAGGTGTAGATATAACATACCTACACCTTTCCTATACAAGAAAAAATAAAATATTAATGATTCTTAGGGATTTACAAACATTGTGACAGCATTTACTGCCGACTGGTCTCCAATAAAAATTATTCTGTCGTTTTCAGCCAGAACAGCATATGGACCGGGAGATAAAATCAGTTCTTTATTTCGTCGAATAGCTATAATGGTAGCGCCTGTCGCATGCCAGAAATTTAATTCACTGATACTTTTACCAATAACCGGTGAACCTTCGCCAACTTCGACTTCAAAATTTTTAAGAGGTTCAGTATTGGACCATTTCACTGATTTTCTTGTTATCATATTGGAGATACTGATTATCTCCTTACTAAGTCTGTTTTGCTCTTCAACAAGATCCTTAAGTTTCTGATGAAGGGATTGCGTACTCTCCCTGCCTTTAAAACGATTGATATATTCCTGGGCATTTTTTCTGGACAGAACAATAGCTCCGCTGCTTTGCTTTACTTCCACGACATTCATATCTGAAAGCAGTTTAAGCGATCTTCTGATCGTTTCCGGAGATACCCCATACTCGGAGGACATAATTGATCTGCCATAGATCTTACTATTCTCCTTAAATTCTCCCCGGGCAATCCTTGATGCAATATCAAGCGCAATTCTTAAATAAACCGGTGTCGCAACCTTTTCGCTCAATCAAAACTCACCCACAAAATTATTGTCAGCACTTTTATTGTACATAATGATGGGCTAAACAGTCAATGAATTCAAAGAGTACTTGAGCTCTCGAACCCTTTGTATCACAACTCCTTCTATATCACATGAAAGAATTGCTGATACACAAAAACAATATTAACGGCCAATTTTATATCGTTTATTTTTTACGCGGCTCTTTATTCTGAATTTTTTTATTCTTAAACTAAGCAAAACAGATTTTAGCCGCACCTTTTTAGGATCTTCCTGCTGTTTATATGGGCTGTTCAATTCCTTTACTATAAACCTGGCTATATTCGGGGCAGCATCCGGCAGTGTTTTAACATATTCATTATTATCGATATTTTGTTTATACTGCTCTAAAATGTTTGTATTTAAAACTTCATTTATGATTGCGTTAAATTCATTTTTATTCCTGGCAAACCAACCCATTTTATTATTAACACAAAAATCGATATTTCCTTTTTCATGAAGAGCGGCGCAATGGGTGAATATCGTCGGCACTTTCTTAACAAGCACTTCAAAGGTCGTAGAGGCTCCGCCCTTTGCTATGGCTAAATCAGATACCTCCAGAAGTTCATGCATATTGTCTACAAATCCTAAAACCGCTAAGGGAGTTTCGGAATCAACACTGGATTTCAGATTGCTTAATTCTTCGGACAATTCTTTGTTTTTTCCGCAGACAGCAATAATGTTGAAAGGAAAATTACTGGTATACAATTCCTTTATATACTCAGAGGTGTCCCCTATGCCCTGACCTCCCGATGTTGCTAAAAGGGTCTTTCGGGAAGGATCAAGACCAAGCTCGTCAAGTATTTCTTCCCTTGTCCTTGTTATTTTTGAAAAGAATTTCTTATTAAGAGGGAACGGCAATACTATTACTTTGTCTCTTGGTTCTCCCTGCTTGATTAAATAATCTTTTGCTTCCTCCGTAGAAACAATAACAGCCTCAATCCTTGGGTTTACCCAAAGATTATGGCCCCTGACAGGATCAGTCATATAGCTGAAAACCTTATAAGGCAAATTGTATCTGTCTCTTGCGAACAAAGCTACTGTACTGCAAAAAAAATGTGTTGAAAACACAATATCAGGCTTGTAATTTAAAATATACTTTATTCCTTTATGGACGAACTGTTGAAAAAACAGCCTCATTACAGTATTTGAGCGGGTAAGATAGTTAAAAGAATCCAGAAGTATATTCAAATTTGTTGTAATCTCCGGTCTGGCTAAAGCCCAGTCCCAAAAACCTTTAATAATTTTATCGTCCCATTTGGCACCGGCTTCTCTAGCAAAATCAATTACATCAATCTGATACCTGCCGGGATACAGTTCTTCTATTGCATCCTTGATAGCAAGGGCGGGCATTTTATGCCCACCTCCTGCTTCAACCATAGGTATTAAAATCTTTTTCAAAAAATCAGCTCCAAAATGCTATTCTCTGTTTTCGTTAAAGATGATATTGACAGTTTTCATAGGCGATACTGTCGAAATCGCATGCTTATATACCAATTGCTGCTTTCCCTCACTGTCCAGGACCACGGTAAAATTATCAAACCCTTTGACCATACCTCTTAACTGAAAACCATTCGTAAGATAAACTGTAACTGGTACGTGTTCTTTTCTTACCTGATTAAGAAAAACATCCTGGAGATTAATATTTTTATTCATCTCTTTCTCCTCCTGCCTAAATACAAATGATATGAACTGAACTCATCGTCTCGCCCTAATTTTACTAAATTAATATTCATTATTCAAGTTATCCGCCAAAAATTTTAAAATTGCCCAAGTATTAGCATTACTGTTTTCTATCCATACCAGTCCTTCTGTCTTGTTAAACCATGTTATTTGGCGCTTTGCAAGGTGCCGGGTGTTTGTTTTCATCCTTTCTGTTGCCTCGCTTAAACTGCACCTGCCCTCAATCGCAGCGATTATTTCTTTATATCCTATCCCCTGCAATGACACAAGTTCAGGAGAATACCCCCGGCTAAGCAGCCCTTTCACCTCATCATAAAGCCCCTTTTCCATCATTTTATCCACTCTCTGGTCAATTCGCCGATACAGTTCTTTGCGTTCAACCTGCAATCCGTATACCAGGAACTTATATGGCGGAGGATTATTCCTTGAAACTTCCTTGTGTTCTGAAATCGGTATCCCTGTAGTTTCATAGACCTCCAATGCCCTGATTACTCTCTTGACATTATTGGGATGTATTATTTCCGCGCTTTTGGGATCCACTTTCTTAAGGTACTCATATAAAACCAGCGGCCCCTGTTCTTCAGACAGTTTTTTCAGTTTTTCGCGGTACTCCCAATTTGAGATGGTTTCCGAAAAAGTTATATTATATACCAGCGAATTGATATATAGACCTGTTCCCCCAGCAACTATCGGGGTCTTGCCTCTTTTTACGATATCATCTATACAGGCAAGCGCATCCTCTTTGAATTGGGCAACACTGTATTCCTCATCAGGGTCAACTATATCAATAAGATGATGGGGTATTCCCCGTCTCTCCTCCATTGTGGGCTTGGCTGTCCCTATATCCATCCCGCGATAAATCTGCATGGAATCGGCCGATATTATTTCTCCGTTTACCATAAGTGCCAATTCGACGGCTAAGTCGGTTTTACCTGAAGCCGTCGGCCCGGCAATAACCATCACTTTATCCATAGTAACCTTTCCCGGATTATACTATCCTTTTAAACCTTTTCTCAAATTCTTTCTTTTCCATTGTTAATATTACCGGTCTTCCATGAACGCAAGTATATGGATTTTCCAAAGTACATAAACTTTCTAAAAGGCCTCTGATCTCTTCCTTAGAAAGAGGCCTGTTGGCTTTTAACGCTCCTTTGCAGGAAATCATATAAAGCGCTTCATCACTTATGTCACTTTGGTCTGATCCGGTTTGAATCCAGCGATCCAAAATTTCATGGAAGTCGCCGGTACTAAAACCGCTCTCGTAAAAATCAGGTATACTTCTGATAATTACAGTATTTGAACCAAAGGCCTCTATCTCAAATCCCACACTTTGAAACGCAGATTGTTTTTCCATAACAAAATCATATTCAGTTGCAGTAAGCTTTATTATAAGCGGCTCCAGCAAAATCTGAGAGAAGGCTTCATTTTTTGCACGTCTCTGCTTGATGGTCTCAAACCTTATTCTCTCATGAGCCGCATGCTGATCAATTATATAAAGATTGTTGCCGCTCTGTAAAAGTATATACGTATCAAAGACCTGCCCGATGATCGCCGCGTCAAGCAACTCCTTCACTGGCGCATTTTCGGTCGCCTGACCGGTTTTTTCAAAAGACACGGATTCTTCAACTGTCTTAGCTTTTTCAAAGACCTCGTTTTTTTCAATGTACATGGGTTTATTATCGTACTGTATCCCCGTTTCCTCCGGCAAATCATCATCCTTGGTTTCACTTAAGATTCTTTTTTCCGGCCTATCAAACAGGGTTGATTGTTTTGGTAATACTGAAAATGCAGCTGGCGGTATTTTTTTGTTAATACCGGACTCAATCGGCGGGATACTTACCGGTGTATCATGTTTTTCTTCCGTTTCGTCGGTTTTCGGTTCAAACTCTCTTATTCCCGATTCTTTAAGAAGGGCACTCTTTACCCCGTGGTAAACCGTACTGTATACAGCATTTTCATTTGCAAAACGCACCTCCAGTTTTTGCGGATGTACGTTAACATCGTAACTTTCAGTGGGACATTTCAGTTGAAGCACGCAGAACGGGAACCTGTTTTGCATGAGCATGGTTTTGTAGGCATCCTCCAGCGCCTTCGTTATGATCTTGCACTTAATATATCTTCCGTTAATGAACACCGACTGATTATTCCTGTTTCCTCTGGCAATTTCAGGCTTTCCTATATAACCCTCAAGGAGAAATCCTTCGTTTTTGTAGCTGACCGGAAGAACTGCTTTGGCTGTGTCTTTGCCGAATATACTATATATGACACTTAATAAATCGTGATTCCCGGGTGTATGTAACTGAGTCTGATTATTCTGAATAAACTTAAAGGATATCCCGGGGTTGGCAAGGGCGAGGCGTTGTATTATATCGTATACATAGCCGGCTTCAGTGCTGTCCTTTTTTAGAAACTTATACCTGGCCGGAGTATTATAAAAAAGGT